>Ga0310691_10003137_pt1 | contig 20395 bp, 21 predicted proteins | sample 176DNAGHGlowgp2_FD_203887 | JGI IMG/M metagenome (GOLD analysis project Ga0310691, IMG submission 203887) | Sheep rumen microbial communities from Palmerston North, Manawatu-Wanganui, New Zealand - 1766 DNA GHGlow gp2 (v2) (version 2) | ecosystem: Host-associated > Mammals > Digestive system >...
CTGATGGAGCGTAAAGACGAGGAAGCGCTGTTTAAGTTCCGCAGCCCTAAGGGTATAGATAAGATAGTAAGACTGAAAAGAACAAATTAAGCACTCTTTATGAAGGAAACCATCATCACCATCCTGCTCGCCCTTGTCGCAATGGCGGGGCAGGCACAAACGACTAAGGATAGTTGCTCTATTCCAAAGGATTCACTTTGTCAAGAAAGAATAGTCAAGTCCGACACCGTAAACTGTCCTTTGGACAAACTGTTTCTTTTAAAGGCAAATGTCACGAATAAGGAGGGAGGCAAGAGTAATTTACCAAAGATAGCCCTCCCGAAGAATGATATTTATAGAGAGAAATTCATGAATCTTCAATTGATAAACATTATAGGTAGTCATTTATTTATTAACGAATGATCACAGAACTGTCCCCTGATCATCCGTTTTTAGGATATTGCCGAAGGTTTTATGTGAAGATTGATATAACTTCAAGCCACAATTCATAAAAAGACGACTATTTCTGTTACGTTTTGCATTTATAAACGTATCAATTATAGAAGTATATGGAAATCGACATGCTGACATCCTCGTTTATTGGCTTGCGCGACAAGCTACACCACATTGCTCTAAATTATCTGGAGAGCGATGAGGATGCCAAGGATGCATTACAGGACACTTGGCTGAAACTTAGGAGCGGAAGCAAGATCGAATCCACATCTGAAGCGAGAAACAAGCTCGTAACCGTATTGCGACACGTCTGCATAGACCATTTGAGGAAAGCCAAGCCCATCCCGATTGATACCGTCAGAGTCCGAGAGTTGAATGGCTATAACATGGAGGAAGAGGATTTGAAGCGCCTTGAAACGCTACTGCAAGAGGGACTGACTCTACAACAACGGGAAATATTCAACCTCGTCACTCACGAAGGAATGGAATACGAACAGATTGCCGAAAAGCTTTCGATGACAGTTGAAGCAGTGAGGATGAACATGAGCCGAATCAGAAAGAAAATGCGTGAAACCTATAATAAGTTAAACAAATGAAACAGAATGCCAGATATATCACCATAGAAGAAGCCGAACAGCTCTGTCGGCTCTATATGGACTGCCAGTTGTCGGTACTGGAAGAGGCTGAACTGGAGTATGTGCTGATGCAGTCCCGACTTAACTCACCACTGATAAGTGAAACCAGAGTATTGATGGGCATGTCTCAGTCTGTCAATCTCCAAACGCCGAAAAAGCATTTGTTCCCAACTTGGGTATGGCGGGTTGCTGCATGTGTGGCCATCCTGATAGGCGGTATCACCCTCCTGCAAAATCACACGCCAAACGAGACAGATTGCATTGTATATGTGGAAGGCACCGAGGTCAGCGGAGAAAGGGCCAAGGTCATTGCCGAGGCGGATGTTGCCAGAATGGAGCAGTTCATACAGACGGTGGAAGCGCAGAGGGCTACGGAGCAAGCGAAGGTAGAACAGTTTATGAACCACAAAAATTATCAAAGATGATGAAGCGCCTACTTATATTATTACTGTGCATAGTCAGTGCTGTCAGCATCTATGCCAATCCTCCCAAGTTGAATGTGGAGAATCTCTTCGACGGCAGGTACAACAACAATAAGAGTGTGATCATTTCTATATACAAGAACAATGGCAACTACTATCGTGGTCTGACTGTCAAAAACAATCCAAGGATCATCAAACAGATTGCCGAGGCCATAGCCAAAGACCAGCACCGGGCAAAAGACTTCTCCGACTATCAAGATGAGGACGGACAATACACCTCTTTACAGATAGAGAATAACGGAGAAATCATATATATCGGCCTGAAACGGGACAAGTCGGGCGGTGGATTCTTCTTCATACAAGGCAAGGAAAAAGCATTCAAATAACAAATCCAATAGCAACATGATGGAAAGAACTTTGAAAGCCATTTTCGGAATGGCCATGCTCCCTATGTGCCTATTCGCACAGGAGAAAAACGACTCCACCACGAACTGGTGGGAGCGAGAGATGAATCTTCACGAGGTTGTCGTCGTTGGTACGCGAACTGTTGTAAAACAGTCGCCCGACCGGATCGTATATCTGACAAAGAATGACAACTACGCCAAAGGATTGAACGGCTTAGAAGTGCTTGACAGGATTCCGCGTGTGTCGGTTGTAAACGATTTGGTGACTGTTGCGGGCAAATCATCCGTACGGTACATTGTTGACGGTCGGCTTCTGGAAATGTCGGACGAGGCCATCACCCTGCAACTGAAAAACCTGCAGGCATCGGGCATCGAGAAGATAGAATTGCTGACTACTCCACCAGCGAAGTACGCGGCAGGTACAAATGTAGCGTTTATCAGCATTACAACCCGAAATGAGAAGCTTGGCACTCGTGGTAACGTCTGGGGACGCGGTATCATCAGAGAGGATTTCAGCGACATGTTGGGTGGGAATATTTCGCACACTACGAAGCGGGTAGAACTGTCGGCAGATGTAAGTTGGTCCGACAACAAGGGCATCAACGACCTCGACCGCACCTATTCTTTTGCCGACCACATCAAGACCTCCAACCGTCGAACTGACTTTACCAACAGACAATTCGGCATCAACGGCCTTTTCAAATACAAGTTTTCCGACCGCCTTTGTGCAGGAGTCATCGTCAATGCCAGCGGGATTCGCCTGAAAAGTCAGCTCACGGATGTGACGGTTGACAACGGCACCTGCTTCAACTCGTACAACAATTCTCCGTCGCGTCCCAATAATGCGCTGACCTTGACGGCGTTTTCTGACTGGCAATTGGATTCAAAAGGCAAGATGCTCAGTCTGACCTACAATTACTTCGACAAGTCCACCAAATCCTTTGCCGATGTGACCACAACGGGAGGCAACAATGATGTCCATCTCACCGATGACGCCCATAACAAGTATCGCATACATTCTGCAAAACTAGATGTCACACTTCCATTCAATGGTTTCAAAATGGAAACGGGCATTGCGTTTACAGGCATAGGGAACAATACATCGTTGACTGTAAAACGCTACGTCAATAGCCAATGGATGGATGACCCGACACAAAGCAACGGGTTCGACTATGACGAGAACACTGCCGCTGCATACATCAGTGCGGAAAAGAATTTCACAAATTCCTTCTTCGGAAAAGTAGGTCTGCGCTATGAACATACTGATGTCAAGGGACGACAGACTATCGGTCATAAAAAACACAACAACAGCTATGGTTATTTGTTCCCGTCCATAAATCTCAGTTGGAACAATCAAAAGATTGGACGTTTCTCTGTCTCTTATTCCATGGGCATTACCCGTCCAAACTTCGCCGACCTCAATCCCTTTCGCTACTACACAACCACCAGCGACTATGTGTCTGGTAATCCCGACCTTCGTCCCAGTCTGGTTCACAATGCCGAAATCAACTACAGTTTCAAAGGAGTCTATGCCGTATTATATCACTCCTACAACCAAAATTCCATTGGCTATGTCACCCGGTTTAACGCCGATGGTAGTCAGTACACCATCCCAGACAACTGCATCAACAACAGTAAGACAGGCTTGTATGCCTCCTATAACCGCTCATTCTTCGGCTGGTGGAGTGTGAATGTCGGCGGTGAGGTCTTCTACACCAATGCAAAATCCAAGATAGCCGACTTCAAGAACCAGGACGATAGCAGCTGGAGTGGAAAAGTGGAACTGAACAACACTTGGATGCTCAATCCCTCCAAGACGCTTATTCTCGGTTTGCGCTTCAGCCACTACTTCCCGTATCATGAGCAGATGACACGCTTCGAGCACATGTCCCTCATTAGTTGTGACATCAGGTACATGCTGTTCGATGGGCGCCTCATGCTTTCAGCCTCAGTCAGCGACCCCTTCGGTTGGAACATCACTAAGTCCACCGCTCTTTACAATGCCTACAGTGTCTATACCCGTAACGACATCCATTCTCATTCCGTCTCATTCCGCATCATCTATAACTTTGGCCGCAACAAGGTCAAGGGTGTCTATCGTGACAGCAAGGAAAAAGAGTCAAACAGAGCGTATTAGAGGACTAAAATCGTTAAAGTACATTTCCAATAAGATAAAGAGATTATAATAATACGCAGAATGCTTCGGTGTTTCCAGACTGTAGATTACCAGAGAGTGACATCAAGGGATGACGGGAAAAGAAAAAAGGTAGTCTTAACCGACTACCTTTTTATATTGCTCCAATAACCATTGTTGTTGTTCTGGAATGGTCATGTGGCTGTTGTCGAGGAGGAGCGCATCGTCGGCCTGTCGCAACGGGGAGACGGCACGGGTGGAGTCGATGCGGTCGCGCTCTACCACATTCTTGTAGATGTCATCGTAGTCGGCAGGCATCCCTTTGCCAATCAGCTCGTCGTAACGGCGTTGGGCACGAACTTCAGCGCTGGCGGTAACGAATATTTTCAGTTCGGCATTTGGAAAGACGACGGTTCCGATGTCGCGTCCGTCCATCACGATACCACCATGAAGTCCCATCTGCTGTTGCTGTTCCACAAGTTTTTCACGAACATAGGGTAGGGTGGCGATAGGACTGACGTGACTGCTTACTTCCATCGTGCGGATGTCGCGTTCCACATCTTCGCCGTTGAGGAAGGTGTGGATAACGGGTGATGGATCATCAACGAGTTTCTGGTCGATGTGAATTTCGTTGAGACGTTGTTTGAGTTCTTCTTCGTGGATGCTTCCATCGGCATCAAACAGGTTGTTGCGCATCGCAAAGAGGGTTACAGCGCGATACATCGCACCTGTATCTACATAGATGTATCCGATTTCTTTGGCGAGGTTCTTGGCCATTGTGCTTTTTCCGCAGGAAGAGTGGCCGTCTATGGCGATTGTGATTTTTTTCATGAATGGGAATTATGGGAGTTATGGGAGTTATGGGAATTATGGGAATGCTTTACAATGAGAATGCGGCATTGACGACGAGGCTGCTCGATGAAACGTGGTATTTGCCGTAAGCCAGATTGAGTTTGAAACGCTCTAACTGCAGGCCAGCACCAAAGGAGAAGCCTGCGCCGTGACTGCTTTCTTCATCACCGCTCTGTATTTTCATCTCATCGGCGCGGCGGAAGTTATAGCCTGCACCAACCCAGATGTTTTGCGACAGGAAGATGTCGGCACCGATATTCAAGTGGTTGATGAAACGATAGTTGTAGTGGGTCAAGTCGGTCAGCGTGGCAGAGATGCGTAAGGGAATGGCTGCAAACGTTTTGCTGACACCAACCTGCAGGTCGAATGGCATCTTCTCATAGGTGTCGTCGTACGCTTTCACTTGTCCGCCCAGATTCTTGGCAACTGCCGATATGGACCATTCGTATTCGGGATCGTAGTAGTTGATACCCAGGTCAACACCCATCGCAAGAGACGAGTAGCTGGCGATGCTGGAGTAGATGAACTTGGCGGTGATACCTCCCACGAAATACTTGCCCAACTGATAGGCAAACATGGCGTTGATAGAGAGGTCGCTGGCCGAAAATTCGCCTGTCTGGATGTTGTTCTCATCGACTTCCTTCATCGTTCCGTAGTTGATATACTGTGCACCGGCACCTAAGGTTGCCTTTTCGCTGAGAACCATCGTGTAGGAAGCACTACCATAGTGGGCACCGCTCATATAGTTCATGTAGTTCAGGCCGATGGTCTTGTCGCTGACGCTTGCCGCCAATGCTGGATTGGAGAACATCAACGCAGGATCGTCCTCGATGATGGTGATGTTCTCGCCACCCAATGCTGCTGCATGCGCACTCACGGGCAGCCGCAAGAAATTGTATTCGGTTTGACTCTCCTGAGCCGTTGTTGTTACCACAAAAAGGGTCAGCAAGAGTGTAAAAACTACTTTTTTCATTTAATAATCATAAATTTATCGGCAAAGATACTGCTTTTTTCAAATATCTGTGCTAAATTTGCGTGATAAAATCAAGCAAGCCGCTTTTACAATGCATAATTCATAATTCATAATGCATAATTTTTAATGCGGTCTTAATGATAACGGAAAAAGTTGCCGTTTAGTGTTTTTCATGGAGATAAAGAAGTCATACCTTGCAGATTTGGAACGACAGAAAACTACTGGTTTCCTGTTGGGACTCATCGTGGCGTTGGCGCTTTTCTTCGTGGGAATGGAGCTGACGACCCGCCAGACGACTGATGATTCTGATGGATTGATTGATGATATGGCGCAGGACTTAGAGTCGCTGCCTGTTCTCGACCAGAAGGATATGATGGCAGCAGCACCGCCCCCAATGGCGATGCCTGTCATCACGGAGAATCTCGTGGAGGTGGAGGAAGTGCAGCCTCTGGAGGCAGAGAAACCCGTTTCTGATATGCAGACAGAGACCGACGGCGATGATGCGGCAATGAAGGAGTCGCAGTCGTTGTCATCTGTAGCTCCAGTAGCTCTTGATGAAAACGACAACCCGTTGAACTTCCGCGTGGTTGAGGAATTGCCGGAGTTTCCGGGTGGTATGGTGGCATTGATGAAATGGCTGACGAAAAACCTGAAGTATCCTGCTGCTGCACGCTCACAGAAGATACAGGGTAGGGTGGTCGTCCATTTCATCGTGAACAAAGACGGTTCCGTAACGGATGCGCAAATCAAAAAATCTGTTGAGGCGAGTCTCGACCGTGAGGCTTTGCGTGTGGTGAACATGATGCCGAAATGGACACCAGGTAAGATGCATGGAGAGGTTTGCCGCACCTTGTTTGCAATTCCAATAGAGTTTAAGATATAAATATGAAAACAGCAGAACAATTATTGTCAGAAATCAATGCGTATATTGACAACTTGCCGTACGACCGCAAGCCGATGAGCCTGTATGAACCGATTCGGTATGTGTTGTCGATTGGCGGCAAGCGCATCCGTCCCGTATTGATGTTGCTCGCCTATAACCTTTACAAAGACGACCCTGAGCGCATCTTCCCGTCAGCATGTGCGCTGGAAACATATCATAATTATACGTTGCTGCATGATGACTTGATGGATTGTGCACCGATGCGTCGCGGTCATCAGACGGTGCATGAGAAGTGGGATGCCAACACGGCTATCCTCTCTGGCGACACGATGCTGGTGATGGCCTACGAACGGATGATGCAATGTAATTCTGAGGTACTTTCTGAGGTAATCCAGCTGTTTACAGAGACTGCGTTGGAGATTTGTGAAGGACAGCAGTATGATGTTGAGTTTGAGACGCGCGACGATGTGACGGAAGAGGAATATATCGAGATGATTCGTCTGAAGACCAGCGTGCTGTTGGCGTGTGCCTTGAAGATGGGGGCTATTCAAGCTGGTGCTTCTGCTGAAGATGCTGAAAACCTCTATCGTTTCGGTGAACAGATGGGTTTGGCTTTCCAGTTGCAAGACGACTATCTTGATGTGTATGGCGATTCGGCAACCTTTGGCAAACGCATTGGCGGCGATATCGTTTCGAACAAGAAAACCTATATGCTCATCAATGCCTACAACAAAGCCAATCGTGCTCAGCGTGCAGAACTTGACAGTTGGATTCTGCGCAAGGACTTCAATGAAGAGGAAAAGATTACAGCTGTTACACGCTTATATAATGAAATAGGTATAGACCAAATGGCATTGGACAAGATTGCCTATTATTTCGAACAAAGCAAGAAGTATCTGGCTGCCGTCCAAGTTCCGGAAGAACGCAAGGCGGAGCTGAAAGCATACTCAGCCAAAATGATGCATAGAAAGAAATAAACCTTCTCCAAAATGATTGATACGCATGCACATTTAGACGGTGAGGAATATCTCAACGACTTGCCTGAGGTCATTCAGCGGGCAAAGGATGCTGGTGTGGAGAAAGTGTTTGTACCAGCTATCGACCAAAAGTCGATAACCACAGTACTTGCTGTCTGCCAGCAATATCCTTCCTATGCCTATCCTATGATTGGCTTGCATCCAGAAGAAGTTCGCAACGATTGGCGTGAGGTGCTTGAAAAGATGAGAGCTGAGGCTGAGGAAGGAACTTTCCTTGCCATCGGCGAGGTGGGTTTGGATTTCTATTGGAGCCGCGAGTTCGAACAGGAACAGCTGGAAGCTTTCGAGGAACAGGTACGCTGGTCGATAGACACTCGTCTCCCGCTGATGATTCATTGCAGGAAGGCGCAGAATGAGATGGTCGCTATATTAAAAAGGTATAAGGATGAGTTGCTTGGTGGTGTGTTCCATTGCTTTACGGGCAATGAGCTTGAAGCAAAAGAATTGTTACAGTTCGACCGCTTTGTGCTGGGTATCGGTGGCGTGCTCACGTTTAAGAATTCGCATCTGCCAGAAGTCCTGCCTGCCGCCGTTCCTCTCGACCGCATCGTCTTGGAAACTGACAGCCCGTATATGGCTCCTGTTCCGATGAGAGGCAAACGCAACGAATCGGCTTTCGTGGTGCATGTGTTGCAGAAACTTGCCGAGTGCTATCAGGTATCGGTAGAAGAAGTCGAGCGGCGTACCAACGAAACTGTAACCCGTGTGTTTGGTGAACTTCGTGGTTAAAGAATTTTAAAATACGCACAGTTTCGCCGTTATTCGACAGAAAAATAATACTTTTGCATTCCGTAAACATTTGGAGAGGTGCTCGAGTGGTTGAAGAGGCACGCCTGGAAAGCGTGTAACCGGCAAAACCGGTTCGCAGGTTCGAATCCTGTTCTCTCCGCAAGGCATTCTATCCAGAGGATAGGATGCTTTTTTTAATGCGTAATTGTCGTATGAATTAAATGGTAAACGAGATATGAAGAAGTTGATTGCGGCATTCGCCATGTTGATGATCCTGATGTTGCTGCCTGCCATCACATCTTTGGCACAACAGAAAGGAGAGAATGCCAGTATGAAAGAGAAAGCAGTATCGACGGTAGCTGCCGACCAACCTGGCGCTCCGAAGGCCAAACCAATGACAGCTGCGCAGAAACAAGCAGAAGTGAATGCTGATGCAGAGGACGAAATGGCAGATATGGCTGATGAGGCTATGGCCGACTCGTTGGGCGGTGCTCCTGTTGTGGCTAATGCCGATAGTACCGATACGTTTGTTGCTCCCGTTGAGAGCGAAGGTTTCCATCAGTCTTTGAAGAAAAAGTTCATCGAAGGTAATGCCGGCTTTATGTCGCTGGTGGCATTGGCTTTGATAATGGGCTTGGCTTTCTGTATCGAACGAATCATCTATCTGAGTTTGTCTGAGATTGATGCCAAGCGTTTCGTTAAAGATGTGGATGCGCTTATCGCAGCAAAAGATATCGAAGGAGCCAAAGAACTATGCCGCAATACACGCGGTCCTGTGGCTTCTGTATGCTATCAAGGACTGGAGCGTATAGATGAATCGCTGGAGGATATCGAGCGCTCTATTGTATCGTATGGTACTGTTCAGACAGCCAATCTGGAGAAAGGCTGTTCGTGGATCAAACTGTTTATTGCGATGGCTCCGTCGTTGGGATTCTTGGGAACGGTCATCGGTATGGTGATGGCTTTCGACCAGATTCAAATGGCGGGCGACATCAGTCCGACGATTGTGGCATCGGGTATGAAGGTGGCGTTGATTACAACCATTTTTGGTATCATCGTGGCGCTGATACTGCAGTTGTTCTACAACTATATCCTCTCAAAGATTGAACATCTGACGGCGCAAATGGAGGAATCAGCCATCACTTTGTTGGATTCGATTGCGAAGAGTAAAGCTTCTGGTGTAAAGGAGTAAAGGAGTAAGGAGTAAAGGAGTAAGGAGTAAAGGAGTAAGGAGTGAGCATGAAGATAAATAATTGGTCAACCGAAAAGTTGTCGCATACGATTTTGTATGGGATGCTGGCTGTGATGGCTCTGGTGTTCGGGCTGTTCTATCTGATAGGATATGACCGACCGTTTGAGGAGAATCCGCAGTTTACAGCTCCTCTGCTGACCAACATCCTACTGGTATTCATTGCGTTGGTTTTCCTATTGGCTTTGGCTCTGGGCATTTGGACGTTGATGGTGAGCATTCGCCGCAGGAAAGGCGAAGGGAAAGTGATCAATGGTGTGCCCGTTGCGAAGATTACTTATGGTATTGCTGGCTTCACGGTGTTGCTGCTGGTGTTGACCTTCTTGTTGGGTTCTTCTTCGGCCTTGTCAATCAACGGTGCTACTTATCGTGATACTTTTTGGTTGAAAGCCGCTGATATGTTTGTCACTTCTGCGGTGGTATTAATAATCGTTGCAATTGCGGCAATCATTTGGAGCAAGGTGCAAGGAACAAGGAGCAATACGCCCAATAATTAAGTATTGATTATGTTTCGTCGTCAGAAAAGAAAAGTTCCAGAACTCAATACGACATCAACAGCCGATATCTCGTTCATGCTGTTGATATTCTTCCTTGTGACGACATCGATGGATACAGACAAGGGATTGACGCGACAGTTGCCGCCAGACAACCCGCTGGAGGAACAGATACAGGAAAGCCAGATCAAGGAAGGTATGCTGTTGCGTCTGAAGATAGACGCACAGGGTATGCTGACGTGTAATGACGAAGCGATAGCTGTGAAACAACTGAAGGCAAGGGTAATGGATTTCGTCGCACGAACAGGTCGTGAACATGTGATCCAGTTGGAAGCAGACCGTCTTGCATCATACGACAGCTATTTCAACGTACAGAACGAAATCGTAGCAGCATACAATCAGTTGCGCGACCGGAAAGCACGAAAAGACTACGGTTATGCTTTCGTCCAGTGTTCTGATGAACAGAAGGAGAAACTTCGTCAGGCAATACCCCAGCGCATATCAGAGGTTTATCAGAAAGAAGCAAGGGGCGAGGAGCAAGGAGCAAGGGGCAAGGAGCAAGGAGCAAGAAAGGAGGGTGAACAATGAGCATGTTTCGTCGTCACCGTCGTCACGATGTGCCAGCATTGAATACGGCCTCGTTGCCCGATTTGATTTTCACGGTGCTCTTCTTCTTCATGATTGTCACGCACATGCGGCAGGTTACGCTGAAAGTACAGTATCAAGTTCCTGCTGGTACAGAACTGACGAAACTTACGAAGAAGTCGGCTGTTACCTATATTTATATAGGAGCGAGGAGCGAGGAACAAGGGGCAAGGAGCGGAGAGCAAGGGGCGAGGAGCGGAGATTCTTTCATCCAGATGAATGACAAACTTGTTAGTGTTGATGAAATACAAGACTATGTGATTGCCGAGCGCAACACGATGTCGCCTGAGGATGCATCTGCGATGACCGTCAGCATCAAAGCCGACCGAATGGTGCCGGTAGGAATCATCACAGATGTAAAACAATCCTTACGAAAAGTGAATGCTTTACGTATCAATTATTCAGCTGTTTCTCGTTCCGAAGCAAAGGAATAGTCCCTTTTTTCTTATAAAACTATAGAAAAACTTGCATTTTTATTGCAGAATAAAGATGAATTTGCTATCTTTGCAGAGTAATTAAAATAACATTATGGCACATAGAAATTTAGATCAGTTAGACAAGAAGATTTTAAAGATGGTGTGTGATGATGCCCGCGTTCCGTTCCTGGAAGTCGCCAGAGCGTGCAATGTAAGTGGTGCTGCCATCCACCAGCGTATCCAGAAACTCACGAACCTTGGTGTGTTGAAAGGTTCCCAATATGTGATTGAACCTGAGAAAATCGGTTATGAGACCTGCGCTTATGTTGGTCTTTACCTGAAGAACCCAGAAGATTTCGACTCTGTTGTATCGGCTTTACGGCATATTCCAGAGGTTGTTGAATGTCACTATACCACTGGCGGCTACGATTTGTTCATCAAGATTTACGCATTGAACAATCATCACCTGTTGGATATCATCCATGGAAAGTTGCAGCCGCTGGGTCTTTCACGCAGCGAGACCATCATCTCGTTTAAATCCATCATCGATCGTCCTCTCCCCATCGACAATATGCCGATAGAAGATGAGGATAACGATTAGGAGCCGTAAAGGTTAATCGTTTTCTCTGATATAATCAATAAAGGCGTACTCAAAAGCATGTTTGTCATCTTTTGAGTGCGTTTCTTTTTGTATCACCTTCCAATCGTCATAAGGTGGGAAAAAGGTATCGGCGTCTTTCGGTGTGTCGTTAATCTCCGTCAGACACAAACGGTCGGCAACAGCCATTGCCTGCTGATAAACACTGGCTCCACCGATGATGAACACTTCTTCGTCTTCTTGACAATGTTTCAGCGCTTCTTGCAATGAGGCATACACTTCGCAATTGGGAAATGTGTGCTGCGAGCGTGTCAATACAATGTTACGTCGGTTGGGTAACGCACCTTTGGGCAACGACTCGAACGTGCGACGCCCCATGATGATGGTGTGTCCTGTTGTCAATGCCTTAAACCTTTTCAGGTCGTTGGGCAACCAATAGATGAGTTTGTTCTGATAACCGATAGCACGGTTTTGTGCTACAGCAGCAATAATATTGATCATACACTTACGGCAGCTTTGATGTGTGGCCAAGGTTCGTAATTCTCTAACTGGAAGTCTTCGTATTGGAAGTCCAGCAGGTCTTTCACATTAGGATTGATACGCATCGTCGGCAGCGCCTTCGGTTCACGAGTGAGTTGCAGACGAGCTTGATCCAGATGGTTCAGATACAGATGTGTGTCGCCTGTGGTATGAATGAAATCACCAGCCTTCAATCCTGTTACCTGTGCCATCATCATCAGCAGCAAAGCATAGGAGGCGATGTTGAAAGGCACACCAAGGAAGGTGTCGGCGCTGCGTTGATAGAGTTGCAGCGACAGACGTCCGTCGGCCACATAGAACTGAAAGAGCGAATGGCAAGGAGGTAATGCCATCTTGTTTACTTCAGCCACATTCCATGCAGAGACAATCATTCTGCGGGAGTCGGGGGTGTTCTTGATTTGATCAACAACCTGCTGTATCTGGTCGATAGTACCTCCGTCATAATCGGGCCACGAACGCCACTGATGTCCGTAAACAGGACCGAGGTCGCCATTCTCGTCAGCCCATTCGTCCCAGATGCTGACGCCGTGCTCCTTCAGATATTTGATATTTGTGTCACCACGCAGGAACCACAGCAGCTCATAGATGATACTTTTCAGGTGAAGTTTCTTGGTAGTCAGCAACGGGAATCCGTCTTCCAGATTGAAACGCATCTGGTTGCCGAAGATGCTGATGGTGCCTGTGCCTGTGCGGTCGGTCTTTTGTGTTCCTTCTGTGAGGATGCGGTTGAGGAGGTCTAAGTATTGTTTCATTTTTTTATGGGAATTATGGGAGTTATGGGAATTATGGGGGTATTTTTTATTTGGGAATATGGGTGCTTTTGATGCGCCACTCTTTAGGATAGAGGTTGTTGGCACGTGTGCCGATATTCTTTACCAGTCCTAACGGCAGTTGATGATAGGTTACAACAACGATGCCTGTAGGTGTATCTGCCGGCAGCACGATAGCTTCGCGGCGCAAATAAGCGATAGACTGTTCGTATGACAGTTCTACGTGTGGGGCTTCTTGTGCTTGGCGAAGGCTCTTCTGAAAATCTTGTGGCATCACATGGAGCATCTTGAGATGCTTTTGGAGTTGTTCCGGACGAACCTTTTCTGCCTGTCCGTGCTTCCGTAATACAGCCATAAACAATCCTTCGCCTGGTGTCTTGCCTGGAATAAAACGATAAACGGGTTCGTTGAATCCTTTCAGCAGAGAGCCTGTGATGTTCCATGAATCTTCTGTGGCAACAGGCAGGATGTCGGCCCCCAATTCTTCAGCTATCCATTGCACGTTTTCTTCGTTTTCCTTTGTGTTGAAAGTGCAGGTGCTGTATATGAGAATACCTCCTGGACGCAAGCAATTCCATATGTCGCCGACAATCTCGCGTTGCAGTTTCCAACAGTGTTCCACATTCTTCGGACTCCATTCGCGGATGGCTCCTTCATCTTTTCTGAACATTCCCTCACCAGAGCAGGGGACATCGGTCAAGATAACATCGAACAGCATCTTTGCTTTGCGGAAGTCTTTCGGATAGTTGTTCGTGACGATGTGTTGTGGATAGCCCCATTTCTGAACGTTTTCCGACAGAATCTGTGCCCTGTTTCTGATAGGTTCATTGCTGATAAGCAGACTGTCAGGAGAAAGTAATGTACGCGCCAACGTGGATTTTCCGCCTGGTGCTGCACAAAGGTCAAGCATGCAAACGGTTTCTGCCACATATTCTTTCATGACGCTTTCCAGAAACATCGAGGATGATTCCTGTACATAATAAGCGCCAGCATGCAAGAGCGGGTCGAAGGTAAACGCCGGACGGTCGTTGAGGTAGTAACCCGTTGAGCACCAGGGGATAGGGAAGCTTCCTTCTGACGGAAGGCTTTCATTCTTGCTGATGGGTTTCAAAGGATTGAGACGAATGCTGACAGAAGGCTTTTCTTGCAGCGCATTCAAAAGCGTGTGGAAGCGTTCATCTCCCATGATTGCTTTTGTCTGTTGTATGAATTCTTCTGGTAGTATCATCTTTCTCCTTACTCTATTTCAAAGTTAAAACTGTCTTCGTCGTTTGCGTCCGATGATTCTTCCTTGGGTTTAGGCGGATTCTTCAGATTGCCCTTGTCGTCGAACATACCATAGGTGGTGCGCGTCACGACAAACTCTGTACGGCGGTTCAGCTGGTTACAGATTTCCTGTTTCTCTGGATCAAGCTTCATGATAAACTCTTCCGTGAGCACATCGTTTTCTTTCAACCACGGATATTTCTCCGTCAGTTTCTTGCGGATGGTCTTCGGCTTCTCTTTTCCGTAGCCGACAGGTGAGAGACGGTCGGCGGAAATACCGTTGGCTGTCAAGTAGTTGACGACAGATTCAGCACGACGTTGCGACAATCGTTTGTTGTATTCTGCTGAACCCTTGAAGTCGCAATGGGCACTCAGCTCAATGGTGACGTTCGGATTCTCTTTGAGCAGTTTCACCAATTCGTCGAGAGCCGTCTTTGACTCAGGACGTAAGGTGGCTTTGTCGAAGTCGTAGAAGATATTGTCTATCATCACAGGCACTCGGATGCTGGCCAACGGGAACTGAAGGACATATTGCTCTGAATCCTCTACAGGACCCACTCTCAGCTCTTCCTTGTGGTTCAGATATCCTTTGCATGTTGCCAGGATAATGTATTGCACGTCAGGATGAATCACCTGTTCGAACGAACCGTCACCCTTGACGGAAAGTTTCAGGTTGGTGCCGTCGTTGCCCACCATATATACCTGTGCTGCAGGCAACTCGTAGCCTTCCATTTCGTAAACCCATCCTTTTACCGTTTGTACGATTTCAGGACATTCAAACGAATAGATATGATCCCATCCTTTTCCGTCGCCACGATTACTGGAGAAGAAGCCGCGATTATGTACTCCTTCAAAGGTGCAGCCGAAGTCGTCGCCTTGAGAATTGAGCGGATAACCAGGATGTTCGATGTGCCATTTGCGGTCTTCACCAACTTTGGCGATATAGATATCCAAACCGCCCATTCCGTCAGCGTGTCCGTTGCTAGAGAAATACAGGTCACCATTGGGACGGAAGGTGGGGAATTCTTCATCGCCAGGCGTGTTGACAGGTGCTCCCACATTCTCTATACCACCATAGCTTCCTCCTGTAATGCGAACGCGCCAGATATCTTTTCCGCCTTTTCCGCCAGGCATATCACTCACGAAATACAGCCAGTTGCCGTCAGGCGAGAGGGCAGGGTGGGCGAAATTAGACAATGTGTCTTTGGATAGTTCCACCTTCGTGGCTTTTCCCCACGCGGCATCCGAACGATTGCTCACGGCGATGGTAGCATAACGGGGATATGACGGGTCGGTGATGCATTGTGTGATAAACATCTCACGATTGTCAGCCGAGAATGCTGGCGTACCCTCGTCGAATTCGGTATTCAGGCCTGTACTGATGGCTTCTGGCTTACTCCATTTCCCTTTGTCGTTCTTCTCGCTGTAGAAGATGTCACCAGGCTTGGTGCCTGTGATGCCGCTCAGCTCGTCACCTTGTGCCTCGTTGCGGGTGGAGGTCCAATAGAGTTGGTCGTACTGGTCGCCAAAGAGCATCGGCGAATAGTCGGAACGGCGCGAGTTGAAAACTTCCATCTTCTTTACCTTGTATCTGGATCCGTCTGCCTTCTGCTTGGGTGCCGATTGCGCCGACTGCAAACCTGCGTAGGCAGCAGCTAACAACTGTTGGCGACGTTCAGCTTCCTTGTCGATAGTCTTGTCCGACTTCTTGTTCTTTTGTTGCGTAACGGTCTTTGCTGCGTCACCGTTCTGAGAAGTCTTTTTGTCTTCCTTTTTGTTTTCCTTTTGGTTTCCCTTTTCAGCTTTTGTTTGCTCCTTAGCAGTTTTCTTAGCAGCTTTCTCAGCTTCCTTCTGCGCTTTCTTGTCTGCTTTTTGTTTGTTGTCGCCAGCACCTACTTTCACCCGTTCGCGTCGTACAGTCGCTTTGGCTGTACGCTTGTCTTTATCTTTCTTGACTTTCTTGTCTTTGGCAGAAGACTTTCCTTTTTTGTCTTTCTTGCTTGATTTTTTGTTTTTCCCTTTCTTTACGTCTTGGGAGTTGTCCTCTTCCTTTTCGTTGACAACTTTTGCCTTCGGCGCAGCTGTCAGCGAATCAATCGCAATCTGATATTCTTTTTCAGCTTCGCGATAACTGCCTGTTTTCATCAGGTTGTCGGCAAGACGCAAGTGGGTTTCAGCATCATCCTGCTTGTAACGGATCACGTTGCGATAGGCAGCGATTGCACGCTGACTCTCGTTGATTTTGTCATAGCAGTAAGCCATCTTCGCAGCACGTTTTCCACGAAGGCTGCGCTCCTTTGCCGGAGTTGCCTGATAAGCCTGTCTGAACTGGTTGGCGGCATCGTAATACTCGCCTATGGCAAGAAACTTCTCGCCCTTCTTCATGTTTTGTTCAGCACCACATGCAGTCAGCAGCAAGCAGGCTATCCATGCTATTATAATAAGGTGTACCTTGTTTCGCATACTATAATAAACGAAAACTCTTCCGATTTATTATATTTCCTTCTTCTTTCGCTTTTTCTTTAAGTCAGCATCGGAAGTGACGGCGACACGCCGGTTGGAGTTGTCGGAGAGAACCTGGTTGACAATCTGGGTAATCTGCTCTTTCAGTTCGTTGATAAACTGTTGCGGGTCGTATTTCTGATGCTCGATATCGCGCAGTTTCTTTTCCCAGATACCCGTCAACTCGCAACTCTTTAAGAGTTCTTCCTTGATGATGTCGATGAGTTCGATACCCGTTGTCGTAGCCACCAGACGCTTGCGTTCCTTGCGGATGTAATGACGCTTGAAGAGTGTCTCGATGATAGCAGCACGAGTAGAGGGTCGCCCGATACCGTTTTCCTTCAAGGCTGCTCGCAGTTCCTCGTCTTCTACAAACTTACCGGCAGTTTCCATTGCACGCAGCAAGGATGCTTCAGTATAGTAAGGTGGAGGTGTGGTCATCTTTTCCGTCAATGTGGGTGTATGAGGACCACTCTCGTCTTTGACGAAAGAGGGAAGGGTGCGCTCTTCGGTTTCTTGGTCGTTTGAGGAATTCGTCGTTTGGTCGCTTGGGTCTTTGGGGTCTTTGAGGTCGGGAGCGACGTTATTCTTTTCGTAAACTACACGCCATCCTGGATCGAGAATTTCTTTGCCGCTGACCTTGAACGTTATTTGGTCGTTTGATAAATTAGTTGTTTGGTCGTTTGGGGCACCTACTTTTCCCAATACGGTTGTCGTGGAGAATTTGCAATCGGGATAGAAGGCAGCAATAAACCGGCGGGCAATCAAATCAAACACGTTCCTTTCCATATCGGTGAGATTGGTCGGTGGAACACCTGTCGGTATGATTGCGTGGTGGTCGGTGACTTTGGAATTGTCGAATACCTTCTTGGTCTTTTTAAGCGGTTTGCCGCTAAGTGCTTTCACAAGTTCGGCATAGGGAGCAGTTCCGTTGAAGATAGTCTTGTAGAGTCCGTTCATTGTTTGCGGACACTTGGGATAGATGTCATCAGACAGGAACTGTGTGTCAACACGCGGATAGGTCGTAAACTTCTTTTCGTAAAGACTCTGTACGAGGTTCAACGTCATCTCAGCGGAATAGCCGAACTTGCGGTTGCATTCTACTTGTAAAGAGGTAAGGTCGAAGAGCGGTTTCGGTGCTTCCGTTCCGTTCTTTTTCTGAACATCCGTTACGACAAATGGTTTGCCTTCTATGAGAGAGAAAGCCTGTTCGCCCTCTTCTTTACTGGTGAACTTACCTTGGGTTGCTATAAAGGTTGTATCGCGATAAACGGTTGCCAGCACCCAATAAGGTTCTGGTTTGAAGTTGTCGATTTCCTTTTGTCGGTTGACGATAAGAGCAAGGGTGGGCGTTTGGACACGTCCAACACTCAAGGGCTTGCCTGGTTGTCCGTATTTGATGCTATACAGACGTGTGGCATTGATGCCCAGCAGCCAGTCGCCGATAGCACGGGAGAGTCCTGCAAGGTATAAAGGCTGATATTCCGATTGGTCTTTGAGTTTTTGGAATCCTTCGCGGATGGCCTCATCGGTCATCGATGATATCCACAAACGTTTGACCTGACATTTCGCCTGTGCCTTCTGCATCACCCATCGTTGGATGAGTTCTCCCTCCTGACCGGCATCACCGCAGTTGACGATGGTGTCAGCGGCTTGCATCAGTTTTTCGATGGTCGCAAACTGGTTGCGGATTCCCTGATCGTCTTTCAGGCGGATACCAAAGCGTGGAGGAATCATCGGTAGGGAAGACAGGCTCCATGATTTCCACATCGGGGTGTAGTCTTCTGGCATTTTCAGTTCACACAGGTGTCCAAATGTCCAAGTCACCTGATAACCATTTCCTTCCATATAGGTCTTATGGTCTTTGGTGGCTCCTAATATTCGTGCGATATCGCGTCCTACGCTGGGTTTCTCGGCTATACAGACAATCATTTGTTTCTTCAGTTAAGGCTGCGAAGGTAATAAAAAAAATATTAGTAGCCAAGAATTTCGTCCACAAGAATGACAATATGCCGTCCGGCAGGATGACTCATACGCTGGATCATGACGTAGTTGCAGATAGAATCAGGCGATTTGCAATCGTGGCAGCAGCCGTCGTGCTGGCAGGGTGTGTTGAAATCAAAACGCGCCATATTGACGGGAGCCGCCTCTGAGCGTGCCCGTTTGATGGCTGCATCCACATCCTGACATACTTTGTTCATGCCGACAACCAATAACACGTGTGTCGGTCCCCACGTCATTGCGGCTACGCGGTTGCCGTTTCCGTCGATGTTGACGATGACGCCGTCTTCGCTGATGGCGTTTACGCTGCCCAGATACCAGTCACATTCAAACGCCTGACGATAGATGCGCACCTTGTCTTCATTGGTATTCACATCATCGCGGTCGAAAACCTGATAGTTTCCGTTTTTCAGTAGGGTCGTAACACCTGTGTCGCGAATGCTGGCAGAACCTCCCCATGAAATGCTGCTACCTTCAGGAATCAGTTCTTTTACTTTCGCAAGCAGTTCTTCTGTGTTGTGACAATAGTAGGCATCATAATGGCGGCCATTCAGATGTTTAATCATTTTCGCAGCCAGCCGTTCGTTTCTTTTTTCGCGTGGGGTCATCATGATTTGACAATTATACTTTATGTTAAACGTTAGGAGGAAAGGCGTTCATGGCTTGTACGACATATTCCACCTCATCCTGCGTCATTGCTTGATTACAGGGAAGACTGAGTTCACGCTGGTGAATAAGCTCGGTAACGGGCAACGAGATATCGTGCCACTCTTTGTAGCAATCCTGATGGTGAGGAGGAATGGGGTAGTGGATAATCGTTTCTATTCCTTTCTCTTTCAGATATGCCTTCAGTTCATTACGACGTTCGCATAAGACAGGATAAATATGATAGACGCAGTCAGATGTGTTGTCGTCAGGAAGATGGATGTCCGGATGATTGATGTGGGCATCGTAGTAAGCGGCAATAGCCTTACGGCGGGCATTGTCGTCGTCCAGATATTTCAGTTTCACAGAGAGGACGGCAGCCTGTAACTCGTCCATTCGTGAATTCCTTCCACGATAAGGGAATACATATTTGCGGCTGCTACCGTAGTTGGCGAGTGCCCGAATGACTGCTGCCAATCGGTCATCGTCAGTGGTCACAGCTCCAGCATCGCCCAAAGCACCCAGGTTCTTTCCTGGATAGAAACTATGTGCTTGAGCATCTCCCTCAACTCGAATGCCGTGAGATTGTGCACAGTCTTCAATAAGCAAGAGATGATGTTGCTGACATAGTTTGCCAATATGCTCCGTATATGCGTTCTTCCCGTATAGGTTGACAAGCATCATGGCGCGTGTCTTTGCTGTGATAGCTTCTTCTATACGACTGTCATCAATCTGCAGCGTTTCTAAACACGGTTCCACGAGGATTGG
>Ga0310691_10003138_pt1 | contig 20392 bp, 19 predicted proteins | sample 176DNAGHGlowgp2_FD_203887 | JGI IMG/M metagenome (GOLD analysis project Ga0310691, IMG submission 203887) | Sheep rumen microbial communities from Palmerston North, Manawatu-Wanganui, New Zealand - 1766 DNA GHGlow gp2 (v2) (version 2) | ecosystem: Host-associated > Mammals > Digestive system >...
ATGCCTGGCGGCTGACTTTCTGAAAGCGCTCATACCAGCCGCCGAAATGAATTACCACGAGTGATTGCTGCTGCAATCTCACGTGGTTTCAAAAGAGTTCTCACGAACTCCCGGGGATTCACGTCTTTCGTATCTGGTTTTATCCAGATTACTTGTTTTTCTGTTTGCTGCGATTGCAAATCATTGCGTCATACATCGATTGTCGTTGAGGGATACCGTCTTGAAGAACTGCCATGTTTATTCCTCTTCTGTTGGTTTGCTTTCTATCTTTCAGTCTGTATATCACAATTTATCATGAAACGGTTTCCCTGCTTCGGGGTTTCTGTCATCTTCTGCTCAGTCAAACGATTCCACATGCCAGAATCCGGCCCGTTCCTCGTCCGTACGGTACAGCAGAAGATTTTCGAGCTGGGCATTGGCGGAATCGAGATAGATGCACGCCGTGGTGCCGGATGCGCACAGCGGTCCGCACGCGAAGAAGATCGCTTCCACCAGTTCTCTAGCGCTGATGCCGTCCACCGCAAGGATGCTCTTGAGTTCCGAAGACGCCCCGATCCATGCATGCAGGAATGCTTCGCTCTTTTCCAGAAGAGACGCATACGATTTTTCACGTTCTTCTATCGTACAGAGATCCGAAGTGCCAAGAGCCGCGATCCTGGCTGCCAGCACCTGGCTTCTTTCACTGAGATTCCTGACCATCCGGCTGCCGCTTTCCAGTTCCTTTTCCGCGCTTTTCAGACGGTTCCGGCACTGCTCCAGAAGACTCTGAAGCCTGGCGTCTTCCGCTTCGTGGTCGATGTTCTGCTGTTCCAGATCGGAAATGGTCTTCTCCAGTCCTTTCAGCTCCGAGGTTTTCGTCTGAATCCGCAGCTGCAGCGTAGATCTCTCCATGCCGAGCCGCTCCGCCTCAAGCGCCTTCAGCCGGGTAGCTGTAGGATGCAGAAGCCGGTTCTTCACGGTCTGTTCATCCTTGATCACCATCAGTCTGCGGGTCACCTCATGGAGCCGTTCCCGGTCCTGTTCCAGATTCTGAACCAGAGGGCCGCTCTGTTCCAGCACCGCCTTCAGCTTTCCGGTATTCCCTTCCTTCAGAGAGCTGCGTTCCTTCAGGGCAGTCTCATAATCCCGGATTTCCCGTTCCATGTCATGAATTCTGCGGATCCGGGCCGCGTTTTCCTTTTCCAGCCACTCCTGCTGTTTGCCGGCATTCTTGACTGCCGCTTCCAGACGGTGCAGTTCCTTGGCGGAATCCGATGCCATGTGGTTGATCTCTTCATACTGCTTCAGGGCATCCAGATATTCCCGACGTCTGAGCGCATATTCCTCTGCTGTAAGAGAAGGATACTGATTCAGTTTTCCAATCAGTTCCTCAATCTCTTCGAGATTCGCGCATCTGCCCGCGTCCGGCATCTGCTTATCCATGCTCGGTCTGCTTTCAAACAGCACAAGCGTGCCAAAAGCATGATCCCGCTCGATCCGATGATTTCGAAAGATTCGATCCGGGTCTTCATATCTGGAAAGAATCCCTGCCTTCCGAAGCAGGTCCTTTTCCGCTATTCTCTGCAGTACTTCCTGAAATTCGCTGCAGTCTCGCATCGTATAAGTGGCCGCCATGACGTTATTTTACCATAACCGTGCGGAAAACATCCGCCTCAACCTCAGTACATGGCTCCGTCTCATCCGCGATGCCGATTTCCGTCCGGATGACTTTTCCCGATTCATTTCTCCAGAATTCCAGCGTCATGACAGGCCGGTTCATCCTGAGTTCCGTAAGCCGCTCATGAACCCTGCTGTATTCTTCCTGCGTCAGACCCTCCATCAGAACCAGCACAAACACCGCCCCTTCCGTTACGAGCCTGTCATATACCGTTTCCGCATCGGAAAGGGTATCCGATCCATACATCAGTCTGCTTCTTCTCAGCAGGGCAAACGCCTCTTCACTTCCCTGCTCATTGCGTACTGCCGGAAGGCAGTTGAGCAGCTTCTGCATTCTTTCGGCATTGTCCCTGTTGATCTCCCTGGGACTGCAGGAAAAGAAAAACACCATATCCGGATACCGTTCCCCAAGATGCAGGATATCCTCTGTTCTTTGAAACGAGTTTTCCGGAAAAACCAGCAGATGGACACCAAGCGCCCGTACCTCCTGAATTCCTTTTTCCAGCTCGGAAACGGAATGAGCAGAGGAAGGAAAGATGGTCCAGGGAACCAGCCCTCCATACCGCTTTGTGATCTGATCCGCCTGATCATTTCCAATCAGAAGGACCTGAAAGATAAAGATTTCCGCGATCCGGTTTCTCTGTTCCTTCGAAATATCCCGGAAGCCCCGGATGACCAGATCATAGAGAATGCCGGATTTCTGTTCGAGTTCCTTTTTCAGAGAATTCAGCTGCTTGGCCCAGATTTTCCGGTTATCGAATGTTTCTATCAGATTCAGCAGCTTCAGAAGATTTCCGGCCGGATCTCTGTCCAGCCAGGCAAGCGCCGCTTTTACTGCCGCAGACGCGGCTCTGTTTTTCAATGACTGTGCTCCCATATTCTCCTCCGGATTACAGGGTTATGAAATAAATGTGTACCGGTTCTCCGGTTTCCGGATCAATTGTTCTTGCGCGCAGTCTTCCTGACCATGCAAGAATGGTGTGCTCGCTGGCAGGATTGGACACGGCACAGCTGATCATGACCTCTTTCGCATCCAGATTCTTCCGACACCAGTCAAGGCCAAGTCCAAGCATGGTTTTCGCTTCCGAGTGGCCGCGCATTGAGGGACGGATGGAATAGCCGATATGCCCTCCGAGCTTCCTCAGAGAATCATTGAGTTCATGACGGATCTGAATCATCCCGATCAGACAGTGCGTGTCTTTGTTCACATAGAGAAACTGGGTGGCCGGAACCAGTCCGGGCCGCACTGTTTCCCGGTTTTCTCCCCTTCTGCAGTCTTCAATGAATTCATACGGATCCGCCAGTGACTTCAGCGCCCCGGTCCCATCCATGGGACTTTTTACCGCCAGGAATTCCCGGCGGTAATCCGCAATCTCATCGGCCCACTCTTCTTCCGGACGGATCAGAATTCTTTCTTCCATATCCTTCATTTCATATCCTCTTGTCTGGAATATTATCATACCCCAGACTGCATAACCTCCCCACCCATGCATCACTTGCCGCAGAGTAAACCGAAGCGGGCAGACTGTCTGAGAAGAAGTGATCCGCCAGCCGATCGCTGACATGTCCTGTTTTTTTCAGACCGGACCTGTGGTTTCCCCTCAGAGCGAGCCGCATCCGGTGGTGCTGTCTGATTCGCCATTGACTGCAGTGATTCTGCGGGATCTGGCATTTCATTCACTGCCTGGTTTCCTGAGAATCATCGGGACCGCCTGTTTTCTGACGCCTGATCTCTGTTACCGCCGCATCGAGCTGTTCTTTGCCGGAACCGGCAATTTCCGCATCCGCTCCGTGCATTTCTTTCAGAACTGCACGGATCGACCGTCGGAATTCATCTTCCGTCATACTGCGTTCTGCCTGTTCATACATATCCGCATGCCGGAATACATGGAATTCCTCCATCAGCCGGCATCCCTCTCTGTCTCCGTTGACAAACGCGGTGCAGGAATCGATGATCTGTTTCAGAGTGACGTTTCTGCCGGTTATGAAGTTCCCGTACTGAATACGGACATTCAGTTCGTTCTCATTGTCAATTGTGAAATTCTTTACTGCTTCGCTGCAGCCCACATCTGCCGGATCACACGGAATCATCAGATCTTCACAGTAGCCGATCCGCGTAAGCATCAGTACCTGTTTCCGCCGTTCGTCCTCCGCCTGACTGACAGCCTGCCTGGCGAATCGATCAGCAATGCGATGATGACAGCGGAAACAATAAGGAACCAGTGTTTCTTCTTCATGTTCCATCTCCTTTGTATCAATCAGATTCTCTCCTTCTTTTTACCATCAGATCCGGTCTCTCAGAAACCCTTCCTTTCAGAAACAGGATGACTTTCATTCAGCGAAGGAATAACCGGAATGCATGAATCCTGCATGGATTTCATCCCTCATTGCCCGCAGGATGGTCTTTGATCCTGCAGATGGAAAGAGATCCCCGACGCATGGAGAAATCCGCGTCTATTTCAGAATGCAGATACATACAGCCGCATCGCTGATTATAATTTGAATGTGAAGCTGATATCTTCAGTGTCACAGAAATGGATGGTGAGGTAAACATGAAGCGTTTGATCAGATCGATGATGGCTGTTTTTCTGATATTTGGAACGACACCGGTTCAGGCAGAAGAGGACTACGGGCTCTGGATGGATTTCAACCAGGACGGCAGAACGGATCAGAATGACTGGAACAGTCTGCGGGACTGGATGAGCACCTATACGAGTAATAATGAAGACGGATCGCTGAATTACGGCGGCCAGGAAATGCCCGCAAGCATCAGTCTTCTGATCAATGACCATTTTTCTTCCGCCCCTGCGGATATCAGTCAGACCGATGTCTCCGCTTTGAAGGAATTCTACCTGATCAACGGGTATTCCACTCCAGTACGGAATCAGAATCCGTTTGGTTCCTGCTGGGCTTTTGCGACGATCTCTTCTCTTGAAAGCAACTTCCTGCTCAAACAGAAAGGACTTCCGGATCCGAAAACTCTCGGCACCCTGAATTTTCATCAGGAGGACAGTTCTCTGGATTTTTCCGAGCTCTACCTCGCCATGGAAAACCGGACTCCGGTACGGGATGGATCGCAGAAGGGAGAAGGATCGGTCACTACCAATGAGAATACCGGTGTCAATATGATCAATTCCGGCGGATTCCTTTATGATTCCCAGAGTGTACTGTCTTCCTGGGACGGCCCCCTGAAGGAAGAACAGGAGCCCTACAGAGCCGTAAAGCCCGTGGAGGATGAGATCGGTGAGTGGGGATTTCACAATGAACAGGAAGATCTCAGCACCGTACCCGAAAGCCATGTTCAGAAGGTACTGTATCTTGACTCGCCCAGCCGCTTTCATCTCGATATCGAAAACAGAAGCTATGTCTATGACGGCTATGACGCGGATGCGGTGAAGCGCATCAAGCAGGCCATCCTGCAGTACGGTGCGGTTGTCTGCTGCTATGAGGCCGATGTCTCAAAACCCGGTGATTCCGGCAGCAGTGATTACATGAACTACAGGGAATATGCCCAGTATTATGACAGTGATGAAATCCAGATGAATCACGCGGTTTCAATTGTCGGCTGGAATGACAGCTATCCGAAGGAAAACTTCGCGGCCGAAAGGAACAGCGTGCCTGCCCAGGATGGTGCCTGGCTGATCAAAAACAGCTGGGGAAACTACAGCACGGTGAAAGAGATTATGGGAGACCGTGTGGATGAACTGCTTGAAAGCAGCCGCGGCACGGATCAGGAAATCACTTCCGAGAACATGTATAACTACGGGATCAAGGATGAGGAAGGACACGGGACCGGATACTTCTGGCTCAGCTACGCGGATCATTCCTTCATGAGTGCCGTTGCCTTTGACGCAGAACCAAAGGGACAGTTCTCCTATGATCATCTCTATCAGTATGATTACATGCATACCGCTTCCTTCAGCCCGGTTTCACTGCCCTCTGAAAAGCCGCTGAAAACCGCGAATATCTTTACTGCCGCAGAGGATGAAACCCTGAAGGCAGTCTCCGTTTATTCTCCTGTCAATCAGACTAAAACACTTATTGAGATCTATCTTCTTGAAGACGGTGAAACAACGCCTTCCGACAGACCGGTATCTGTTATGGAAGTCACCCTGGACCGGGGCTTTCACACCGTTGATCTGAAGGACGCGGTCCCTCTGAAAAAAGGAACCCGGTTTGTCGTCGCAGAACACGCGGAATCCGTGCATGAAGGAAAACCCATCAGCTGGCTGCTTCTTGAAACATCTCCGGCAGAGTCCCTTCAGAATGATGAAAACATGAACAATGTCCATACCCATACGGTGTGCAATGAAGGTGAAACGATATTCAAGACAGAAGAAAACGGGAGCTGGCAGAGCACATCTGCTCTGAACCGTTCTCCCGCTTCTGAAGCGTTTGCGTTCGGTAACGCGATGATCAAAGCCTATACTGTTGACGGCATTTCCGAAGTCATCCCAGCTGTCACAGAAAGCAGTGCGGCACCTTCTGCGACAGTCCCGGCCGCCGCTGCTTCTTCGCCGTTCAGCGCCATTCCGATTGTGATCGCAGCTGTCGCTGCCGTCTTAGTCTCCGTGTTTCTCTGTCGGGATTAATCTCTCCGCATGCATACGTGCGGGATGCCGTCCTCCTCAAAAGGAGAGGAAACAACCCGGAATCCGAACCGTTCATAAAACCCGGCCGCGTACACCTGTGCCTCAAGGTACAGGTGTTTTTCTCTGAGGTCTCTGAGCGCCTCCTCCATCAGACATCTTCCCAGTCCCTTGCCGTGTTCTGCTGTAAGGACCCTTCCGATCTGAATGACGCCCGGTTCCTGCGGTCTGTCAAAATACCGCAGATATGCGGATACCTTCCCGTTTTCCATGGCAAACACATGCGTACTGAATAAATCCCTGTCATCAAGATCCGGATACGCGCATTTCTGCTCAACCACAAAAACATCCTGTCTTGTCCTGGCAATGGCAAACAGCTCATCTCTTGTCAGTTCCTGATACGTTTTATGACACCAGATCATGGATTTCCTTTCTGCTTAGATTATAGCGGCATCTGTGAAAAGAACGGATTCCTGTGTTTTTTCACACCGATTTCACAAAGTAGTAGTAGAATACAGGTTTATGTACGGTAAAAAAGTACATGAATGAGTTATAAGCATAGTAAAGATGAATATTCAGTCTATTGTTGTTACAAATCTCATCGGCATTGCTCTGATGATTATTCTTGCGGTCAACAGCCGCTTTACCCGGCAGGAGAAAAGCACCGGCAATACCCTTCTCAACGTCATGTGCTTCATTGTCGGGTTCAGCTGCTTCAGCGAAATGGCTTCCTTTCTCGTGGATGGAAAGCTGTTCAGCGGCGCTCTTGCGCTTGGGTATCTCTTCAACACCTGTCTTTATCTCTGCAATACGCTGTTCTGCGTCATCTGGGTCTGTTATATTGACTGGAAACTTTACGCGGACAGCACCCGGTTTCGCAGGCACTACCGGCCATTGTTCGCAACAGCCGGTATTCTGATCCTGCTCGTGTTTGGAAATCTGTTCGGTCATTATCTGTTCTATTTTGATTCCTACAACATCTATCACCGGACACCCATGTGCTACATTCTTCTGCTGTTTCCGCTCATCATGATCGCCTACACGATTTTCATGGTCTACCGCTTCCGGAAAGAACGCCACGGTCTGGATTTTTTTCCGATCTGGTCCTTTACGCTTCCATTTTTCATCGGCGTCATTGCCCAGGCGCTGTTCTACGGCCTCTCTCTTGCCTGGTGCAGTACGGCAATCGGTCTTGTGAGCCTGTGTCTTGCCCTGCAGAATGAACTGATTTCCACAGATTCTCTGACCGGTCTCTACAACCGTTTCTTTCTGCGCCAGATTCTGAACGGCAGCCGCTGGAACAGCAGCTCGCACCGCAGCGGCATCATGATTGACATGGATTATTTCAAGGAGATCAATGATACCTACGGACACTCCCAGGGAGACAACGCCCTCTGTGACATGGCAGATATTCTGGAAAAGGCCGCGCCGAAGGACGCGTTGCTGTTTCGGTACGCCGGAGATGAATTCATTATTCTTTTGATGACGGATGATGAGGAAAAAATCCGTTCGGTCATGCGGGCAGTACGACAGGAAACCGATCAGTTCAATGACACGGCAGACCGGCGCTATGTTCTGCAGCTTTCCATGGGCTACGCGGTCTATGACCGGAAGAATATCGGTCAGGATGCCTTCTTTGAAAAGATGGACCGCTTCATGTACCTGAACAAGGCAGAACGCCGGCAGAATCAGGATACGATCCGCATCAGCCGGATTCGGTCATGATTCTGTCTGAACAAACAGAAAACGGAGAACATCCATGGAAAACAACGCATTTACATTTCATGATTTTTACGGGAAAAACATCATCGACAAACCCTGCCATACCTATCAGCTGCTGAAAAACGGGACCCCCATCTACACCCTGCATAACGCACTGGGCCCAGATGGTACGGAAGCGGAAGCGGCGGTCCGCCATTTCTATGAGAAAGCGGAACGGATCATGGATGCGCTGGCGGAAAACGAATCGAAAGAATCCTGAATTAAAAAAAGGTGTGAACCCTCAGGATCATATCCTGAAGCTCCGCACCTTTTTAGTTGCTTTTCAACACAGGATCAAGCGAATCCTGTCAGATCCTCTGTTCCTGTAATGCGGAGAGACCTTCAGCTGATCGTTCCCTATTCCCCGTGAAAGAAGGTTTCCTTCAGCTTCTGCAGGAAGCGTTCCGCGATCGGTGTGAATGTCTGGTACCGGTTCCAGGCGATGTAAAGGGTTGTCTCCAGCGGAGGATCCAGGGGTCGGAATACGAGCCCGCTCCCTCTGGATGTATCGATCAGATGACGGAACGTCAGTAAATATCCAAGTCCTTCCCGGGTAAAAACGGATCCGTTATAGGAAAGCCTGAACGACCCTTCCAGCTTCATTTTCGAAAAAGAGCTCCCTGCCCACTTTCTTATGTCTTCGTTCCAGGCCTGTTCCGAGCAGAATAAAGGCAGCCCTTTCAGATCTTCCACGCGGATCACGTTCTTTTCTGACAGCGGGTCTTTTTCCGGAATCACCAGTCCCCATTTATCCTTTTCCGGAAAGGCCAGATACTCATATCTCCGGCTGTCCGGCAGCTCTGCCAGCACCAGAAAATCCAGCAGTCCCTTATCCAGCTTGTCCGCGATCTGCTCGGTATCGCCGCTGGTGATGTGGTAATGCAGGTTCGGATAACGGATCTTGAAATCCCTGATCACCCGGGCAAGATAACGGATCTGGTAAGACTCCGCAAGGCCCAGATACAGCTCTCCCCCGCTGATGTCATCGAGGGAAACGAATTCCTGTTCGATTTTATCCGCCATGCGGATAAGGTCCTCTGCCCTGTTGCGGAGCAGCGCTCCCTCATCTGTCAGATGGATGCTGAAACTGTGACGGATAAACAGCTTTTTTCCCAGTTCTTCCTCGAGGGATTTCAATGCCTTGGAAAGCGTCGGCTGCGTGACGTGCAGAATTTCGGCGGCTCTTGTCATGTTTTCTTCTCTGGCCACTGCCAGAAAGTAACGCAAAGTACGGATCTCCATCGTAACTATCCCCCTTTGAGCAGATCTGTCATGATATTCTCAAATGGAATATCGCGAAATAAATTATAACCATTCGCAGGCTGTTCTGCATCCTGTTATGCTGACTCTGCCGGCAGGAAAACGAATCCAGCCGGATAAAAAATTCAGAAAGGATCCTGCAGCGATGATCGAAAAGGAACAGCTGATACAGAGACTTTCTGAGACCGGATGCGGAAAGGAAACGGCTGAGAGAATCGGAACGCTCTATGAAGCCTGCAGCTACGATGAAATGCTGCACCAGATGAAAGTACTGCGCTGCGAACTGATTGATGAGATGCACGACAGCCAGCGCAGGGTTGACCGCATGGACTTCCTGATCCGGTCGCAGGAAAAACAGATGAAGGAAAGAAAGGACAGGAATCATGATGAAGAAAGAAGAACTGAAGCTGACTCTCGACTGGGATAAGACCTTCCCGAAGAGCGACAGAACCGATCACTGCAAAGTGACGTTTGTTAACCGCTATGGCATTACTCTTGCGGCAGACATGTACTCCCCGAAGGGCGTGAAAGGAAAGCTTCCTGCGATCGCGGTCTGCGGTCCCTTCGGAGCGGTCAAGGAACAGTGCTCCGGTCTTTACGCGCAGACCATGGCAGAAAGAGGATTCCTCACGATCGCATTCGACCCCTCCTTCACCGGTGAAAGCGGAGGGAATGTCCGTTACATGGCTTCTCCCGACATCAACACGGAAGACTTTATGGCAGCCGTCGATTTCCTGTCGCTCTGTGACAGGGTGGACAGAAATCGCATCGGCATTATCGGCATCTGCGGCTGGGGCGGCATGGCGCTGAATGCGGCGGCCCTGGATACCCGCATCAAGGCGACCGTTGCCTCCACCATGTACGACATGACAAGGGTCAACGCGAAAGGATACTTTGACAGTGAAGACAGCGAGGAAGCCCGCTACCAGAAAAGAGCTGCCCTGTGCGCACAGAGGCTTGCGGACCTTGAAGCCGGTGAATACAGACTCGCCGGCGGTGTAGTCGATCCGCTTCCTCAGGACGCGCCGTATTTCGTAAAGGACTACTATGATTATTACAAGACAAAGCGCGGCTATCACCCACGGTCTCTCAACTCCAACGGCGGCTGGAATGTCATTGGCTGTGAGTCCTTCCTGAACCAGCCGATTCTGAAATATACCAATGAAATCCGCTCCGCTGTGCTTGTGATGCACGGAGACGCGGCCCATTCCTGTTACTTCGGCAGGGATGCTTACGCGGACATGGTCAATGACAGCAAGTATACGGATAATAAGGAACTGCTGATCATACCCGGAGCTTCCCACACGGATCTGTACGATGGCGGTGACAAGGATGCAATTCCGTTTGATAAGCTGGAAAGCTTCTTCATGACTTATCTGAAATAAACCGGATCCAGACCATGATCAGAATTCAGACCATACTCGTACTTCTGACGCTTCTGATGCCTGCGGCCGGTACTGCTGCCTGTAAGACAGCGCCGCATCAGGATGAAGAACGGCAGGCATCCATGGCTCAGAAAGAAACAGTGAGCGGCACTGCTCTTTCTGATCTGAAGGAGAAAGAAACGGAGACTGTGTCCATTGGAGTATTTGACCTGGTACTGAGAATAAAACGAAAAGAGAGTATTCGGCTGTTTCTTTCGCAATAATCCTGCAGACTGTGCTCTTAGATGAGCAGCGAAAGCGGATCGAAAGTATCCGGAATGGCTGAAAAAAAGATTTGAAAATCAGCGTTCCTCATGATAAAAAAATAAATGCTGAGCAGCTGAATCCATGCGTAAGTCCGAGCAGGACCTGCGCATTTTTATTTGCCCGCACACTCTTGATGGAGGTTATTATGAACAACAGATCACTCGAAACAGAACCACTTCCCACACTGATGAAGCAGTATGCAGTCCCCTGTGTCATTTCCCTGCTGGTCGGAGCACTGTACAACATCGTCGATCAGATCTTCATTGCCAATGCGCCTTATCTTGGATCGTACGGCAATGCCGCAAACACTGTCGTATTTCCATTCACGGTCATCGCCCTTGCGATCGCTGTCATGATCGGGGATGGATGCGGTACTTTCTTCAGTATGTCGCTTGGCGCAGAAGAAACCGAAAAAGCAGAGAAAGCCGTCGGCTCCGCCGTGGTGATGACGGTATGCATGTCTCTGCTTCTGACGGCAGTCTTTCTGATCTTCAAGGACCGGCTCCTTGCCTTCTTCGGCGCCGGAGTAAACGAACAGACCTTTGCGTATTCCCGGGAATACTTCTTCTGGATCGTGCTTGGCATTCCGTTCTATATGTTCGGACAGGGTCTGAATCCAATCATCCGTTCCGACGGCAGCCCGAAACACGCAATGACTGCTGTCCTGGCCGGATCACTGACAAATGTCGTTCTGGATCCGCTGTTTATCTACACCTTTCACTGGGGCATGAGCGGTGCCGCCGCCGCAACCGTCATCGGACAGATCGTTACTGCGGTTCTGACAGCCCGTTATTTTCTTCATATGAATCATGCCCATCTCACGTTCAGAAATCTGCAGTTTCATCCGGATTTTCTCAGAAGCTGCCTGCCGTTAGGTATTACCAGTTTCCTTGCACAGATTTCTCTTGTCGCGTCCATGGCCGCGGTAAACCGCATGACAGCGTACTGCAGCCTGCTGGATCCCGTCTTCGGCAATCCTCAGCTTTCTCAGATTCCGATCGCGGTCCTTGGCATCGTCATGAAGTTCTTCCAGATCGTGATTTCCATTGTCGTCGGTACGGCGGCAGGCTGTGCTCCGATCGGCGCATACAACATCGGTGCGCAGCAGTATGGACGGGTCAGAAATCTGTTTCTGCTGCTTTTGAAAACAGAAGCGCTGGTCGGCCTTGCGGCATTTCTGATCACGGAGCTTTTTCCGCATCAGCTCATCGGAATCTTCGGAGCCGGAAATGAAAGTGTTCATTATACCGAATTCGCGGTCAGAGCTTTCCGTATTTATCTGTTCATGATCGTACCGGCCTGCGTGAACAAAGCGACCTTTATCTTTCTTCAGGCATCAGGCAAGGCGTTTCTGTCCTCCGCCGTCTCCATGTTCCGGGAGATCGTGCTCGGGGTCGCGCTGCCGATCCTTCTGCCGATGAAGTACGGCCTGGACGGCATCCTTTATTCCATGCCGCTGGCAGACATCATCACCTTCGCAGTCACCCTCGTTCTGATTCGTCAGATCCTGCAGAAGCTTGATCAGAAAGCAATGATGAAATCGAAACTTAGCCTTTCGGCATAGATCTGTCTTTTAATCAGCGGGTGGGTTTCCTGTTTGACACATCCGCTGTTGCCATATGGATTCATTACGCTTCATCCTGACACAAGAAAAGGCATGATGGAACATGCCTGAATGTTTCAATGAATTCCGAATGCGCTTCTTTTTAAACCAGCCGGCATTCAGTTCTGGATTTCTCCGGCCCGCTGCAGAGCGGTCTTTGTGGCAAGCGGACCGACAATTTCATAGATCAGCGTAGCAGAGAGAATGACGGTCTGAATCACCTGACTGTATTCCAGCGGCAGCTGCTTCAGAGCCATCGTTGCCATACCGATTGCGACACCTGCCTGCGGCATCAGTGCCCATCCGATATTCTCACGGATCACCTTAGGCTGATGCGTAAGCGAACTCCCGAACCAGGCGCCGAAATATTTTCCGCCGAATCTTGCGAAGATATAGACAATACCGATCAGTCCTACCTTCGGAAGCGCGCTGAGATTGAGCTGAGCGCCTGAGATCACAAAGAACAGCATGAACAGCGGATAGGTCCAGTCATCAATACAGCCGAGAATCCGGTTGCTGTCAGTCCAGACATTGACATACACCGCGCCGAGTGCCATGCAGAGAAGCAGATTGGAAAGTCCGAGCATGTCCGCCAGTCCCACACCCAGCGTGACGGCCGCGATACACAGGGACATCCGGTTGGTATGGGAGCGGAAGAACCGATGTGAAAGCGCCAGAACAATGCCCAGCGCGCCGCCCAGAAACAGCGCTCCAATAATTTTCACCAGCGGCATGAATACGGTGCCTGCTACACTGAACGCTTCATGATTGACCATTCCCTGGGCGATCGAGACACAGATGGAATAGGCGATCAGTCCGGTCGCATCATCTGCGGCAACTACCGGCAGCAGCATGTTCGTCAAGGGACCATGGGCTTTATACTGCCGTACGATGAGCAGAGTCGCGGCCGGCGCGGTCGAAGCCGACAGCGCTCCCAGCATGATGCATACAATCGGCTCAAAGCCAAGAAGCAGAGTGATCGACATGGTACACACAACCGCAAGGACAGATTCAAACAGCGTGATGATCAGAGCGGAAGAGCCGATGGCCTTCAGGTTTTCAATCTTGAATTCATCACCGATCGAAAAGGCGATGAAGCCAAGCGCGCATTCCGTGATGACTCCGAAGGAAGAAAGCGTGTCCCCCTGAAGCAGATTCAGAACATAAGGACCGATCAGGACACCGCCGATCAGATAGGCAGTGACATTGGGAAGATGCACAAGCCGGGTAATGCGGGTCATCCCAAGACCTGCAAGCATGGCCAGGGCAATACAGAAAAGTGTGTTCATCAGTCCTTTGACACACCTTCCCACCGGGTTACGGGAACCGTAAAGAGAATCCCGCTGTTCGGACGCTTGAGATTTCCGGATATGCTGTGAATGATATCAATCGCCTTTGATACATCTTCATCCCTCAGCACCAGAAGGATCAGCTTGTTGGACTGCCGGTCCGGATTCACAAATTTTCTGAGTCCCCCGAAGATGGCCGGCGCGTCCACGGAATCCTGATTCAGCGCTTCCAGCATACCCTCACAATCGACAATGGAACCTCCTTGAAATCCCTGTTTCATGAGTTCGGACATGATCGGATTCACGGTTTCTTCGTGATTTGTAATATGGATCAGTAACTGCATTTCATTTCCCCTTTCAGTTTGACCATTGTCCATCATATGCTTTTTGTGTTTTTTTTCAATGGTCCATCCCAAAAAGAAAACGGACATTCCTGTCCGCTTCCCTGTGAATTTTTATCAGCCGATCACTTCTCCGCTGGAAGGATCATAGCGCTTTTTCTTCCGCTTTGCTTTCGGGGTGCTTTCTGCCATCGCTTCCCCGGTTTCCATGTCATATCTCTTGCGGACCCGCTTTTCATCCGGAACAGCGGATGCCGGTACCGCGTCCCTGAGAAGACGATCCGCGGGATTCAGGCCCTCTTTCCGGATGCGCTCAAGCTCCTGAGCGTTATAGAGGATTTCGGTTCTGCACCCCGTGCAGTAACGCATGCCGAAGCGCACTCTGGTACCGCAGGCGGAACAGTATCTGTATTCAGCCATTCCTCAGCCTGCTTTCTATCTGAACATTCCGCTGGATTCAAGCGCTCCGTAGAGACCCCGGGCTGCCGCGATCAGAATCTCTCCGGCTGCTGAATAGGTCACCCGTACGATTCCGCTGACGCCGGCCGCAAGTACGATCGCTGTTACGACAACCATCAGAGCGATCCGGATCCAGCCGTTCCACTCTCTCGGAACCTGTTCGTAAACAACCATGATGACGGTGATAAACGCCGCCAGAAGCAGTCCAAGCGCGGCAATCGGGAAGATTCCCGCAAGAATCACGCCCAGAATCACCAGCACGGTCGGAGCCATCAGAGACTGGCAGGCAAACAGGAAGGTTTTTCTGATGTCAACCTTCTTCGTTCCAAGATACTGCTGAACTCCAGACACGACCATCAGAAGAACAAGAATGACGGCTGTAAAGGAAACAGACGCGCCGATCCGGTCCATGACAGACACATTGGAAATCAGGGAACTCAGCGGTGACTCATTTGATCCAAGCAGAGATCCGTATCCAAGAAGATCCGCCGCCATGCCGAGCGGGCCGGAAAGCTTGTTGATCAATGCCCGCAGAATGCCGGTAAACAGAAACAGATTGGCAATCAGTGCGCAGCAGAGAGAAAGAACTGCCTGGGTCATTGTGACATTCGTCATCTTCATCGGATCCTTCGCCGCTTCCAGCAGAATCCGGAAGTCTTCCTTTTTCACCTTTGCCGGATTCTTTTTCGAACCGGACTCCGCCTTTGCGGCGGAAAGAGGCTGAGGGGAAGGCTCGGCGAAAGAAGGCTTTGGTTCAAATTCCGCGTCCAGCACCTTTGCCTGCGGTTCGCTTTCAATTGGTCTCGAAGAGATGTCTTCCATCTGCTTCGCTTCTTCCGTTTTTTCCTCGCCAAAGGAAGCTTCCATTTCATGGACCTCTTCCTTTTCTTCCGCTTCTTTCTGATTCAGGGAAGCTTCCTCAGAAAGTGATTCAGACGCTGTCTTCTCTTTTTCTTTCAGAACGGGCTCTTCCTGCACGACTGGTTCGGGATTGACCGGTTCCGTAATGACGCTTTCCTTTTTCGCTTCGTCAGCGGCCTCCGTTACAACAGGCTTCTCCTGTACCGGTTCCTGATCCGCCGCTTTTGTTTTTTCATTCCCCGCGTCCTCAAGGTTTGCACCGCAGTAACCGCAGAATTTGCTGTCGCCGGGGTTTTTTCCGCCGCATGCCGGGCAGATTGCCTGTTTTTTTCTTGCCATGGTTTTCTTCCTTTCCGCTGTATTATTCCAGCACATCTCCGTTTACAAAGAACGCGTCCGTCATGTATCCGGAAATCAGTTCATGATAGATTTCGGTAAGCGGATTCCCTGCCATATTCCAGGTTCTCAGTTCCTCGCTGAGATCCCTGCAGGATACAACACCGTCATCCGATACCAGCACGTCCTCAAAGACGACCGGGTAAAGGAATTCTCTTCCTTTCTGACCGCTGTCGTTTGTCTTTACATGATAAACCGTAATGACCCGGTTGTGAAAGGGAGCGCTTCCGGAATCGGGATTCGGAATCACAAAATAGATCGCGCTGACCCATGTGTCGAGCACTTCCATGTTCTGTAGTTTTTCACCGGCGGAACCAACGGCCGTACTGTATTTTTCCGGATCGGAAAGGGTCTTTTTCAAGGATTCCGTTCCTTTGTCATAGAGCGCCCCGTAAGCCGGGTCGGTAAGCTCGTTTTTTCCGGAGGGATAGCGGAAGAGACTGACAACTGTCGCTTCCTTTTCCGTAAACTCCGGCATTTTTTCATATTTTTTCACTGCCTCTTCATCTACTACAGCAGTTACCATGATCACATCTCCGTTGGACAGGTTTTCCGCCGGTTCACAGACATACCTTACGGAACGCAGGAAGGGATCGTCCGAGACACTGACTACCGAAGCGGTCCCCTTGCCGTTTTCCCCGGTGAAGGTTACCTCAATCTCCTGAAAGACATCCACTTTCGCAAGGTCCGGTTCCGTGAGTCCGCTGACGGTATATTCAATGACGGTATTGGTGAATTCGACATGAATATTTTTCGCGTTTTCTTCATTGACCGTGACCTCTACGGTCACCGTATCGCCATTGGAAAGACCCTTGTTTTTTGAAATCAGAAGTCCGATCACCTCATTATTGATCAGTCTGCCGCTGTCCTTCGTCATGGCCGGCGCGTCGATCGACGCACTTGCGGTTCCTCTGGTATTCTCTCCGGAAACCAAAAACTCCACATACTGAGACGCGTCAATTGTTACCGTACGGCCAGACTCCCATTGATGATATAAAAACCATCCGCCCGCACAGAGCATCGCGATAATCAGAATGCCAAGCACCCAGGCAAGAGCGCCCGATTTCTTTTTCCCTGCCTTCTTCACCGGCTTCTTCTGCTCAGGCTCAGTTTTCTTCCCGCTGTCTGCCGCTTCCTTTTTGACAGTCTCCGGCAGAACCGGCGGTATCTTTGTTTCCGGCTCTTTCAGGGAAGCCTCTGAAACTGTCACAGAAGGCTCCTGGGCTGTCTGTACTCCGGGCTGAAATCTTCCCGGCAGAATTTCATCAAGTATGGCTTTTGCGTGCGGATTGCCGAGCTTTTCCGCTTTCAGCAGCCAGGCGGTCGTATCCGGTTCATTCAGCGGGCCGCAGTAAAGCTCTCCCAGCCGCTCGGTCTGTTCCCTGCTCAGCTGTGCGATTTCCTGATCCGCTTTTGAGCCGGCATAATACCTGGCCAGATAATCATCCGCGCGCTCGCTGTCTTCCTTCCACGCAAGTTCGAGTTCCTTCTTTTCCAAATCTCCCATTCCTGTTCCTCCTTCCCCCGTTCAATCCTGCCGGTATTTCTGTGTACGGATTTTTTCCGCCGGATACCGGCTGCTGTAACATACGGATTTCACACTTTTATCATAATGAAAAATTCCGTTATGCACCGCCGGTTTCAGAATGGATTCAGGTATGGTTCAGATTTTCTTCACATTCTTTTCAGAACGGATTCATTTTTTCCTTACAGAAAACGCACCAGATACCGTGCGGGCACCTGCGGAATCAGCCATACCTGATTGCTTGAAAGAAAGAAGCGGAATCCATCCCGGTACATGTCTTCACTCCTGACCAGAAAGACCGCCGGTTTTCCATGTCTCTGACCGACCTTTACCGCGGTGGAAGGGTCTTTGGAAAGATGCACATACAGACGTCCCATCGGCTTCAGCCCTTCTTCCAATATCTTTTCCACGCTTTTCTCCGCGGTCCCATGATACAGAAACTCCGGCGGGACAGCCTCTGTCAGTTCCACATCCACCGGTATGGAATGACCCTGATTCGCGCGGATCCTCTGATGATCCTCGCTGAACGCATAGCGCTGCTTTTCATCTGTCTGAACAATCTCCTCAAGCAATGATTCGTTCAGCGGATATTTCTTCCGTACCGCCGCGATCAGTTCCGTGATTACCGCCCAGCCATGTTCATCCAGCTTCAGCCCGGCTGCCTCCGGATGATGCCGGAGCAGATAGGAAAGATATTTTGAGATCCTTGTCTTACTGTCCGCGTCCATATCGTTCAATCTCCTGAAAAGAAGGGTCAGCCTCTGACCCTTCTCTGTTGGTTATTCTGCCTCCAGCATCGGTGTCCAGAGATAGGAGTGATACATGTCTGTCAGCCGGTAGCCGTAGATGATATTCTTATTGGTCAGCTTCAGGTTTTCGAGGACAAGCCCTTCGGCGCCGTAGATAATCGGCTGTACGCCGAGCTTGTATACATCCTCAAGCTTGCCGCTGTAGTCGTAGTAGTCACAGAGAAGATCGATTTCATCTCCCTCCTCAAACTGCAGATATCCCTTGCCCGGAACGCCGTCATCGAATTCCTTCTGTACGCCAAGCACAACCGGCAGGGTCACATCCGGATTCGACGCGCTGTATTCCAGCAGAATGTTTGCCCGTTCGCCATTGACAAGCGCCGGTACATAGCAGTCATAGAGCCAGTGATTCTCATCAGTGTATTCATAGTTCATCGGATAGACCGAAGCGGGAACGCCGTTGATGCCAAGCCAGGTCTTATTGAACTCCATGACAAGAGCCCCGTCATCGTCGAAGTTGTATACCGTGTCAAAGCCAAGATCGATATACCCTTTGCCGTCATCCACCCAGACATTCAGGTTCACATCATGAATCAGATCCCAGTCACTCTGGCTGAGGCTGACCACCTTCTGTCCCTTTGCGTTTTCCGTAAGAACAAGATGGGTGGTATCCACATGCGATCTTCCGACCAGAAGGGAATAGAGATCCATTCCGGAGGAATCCGCTCCGCCGCTGCCGCCGAGCAGATCATAGACGGAATAGCCGGAATCCGTATAGCCGCTGCCATACGGGCTGTAGCCGTAGTTTCCATAGCTTCCATACCCGCCGTATCCGCTCGGGCTGGATGAGCCGCCGCTGCCGCCGAGCAGAAGCCCCAGAAGATCCGAGGAATCATAGGAAGGAGATCCGGAATAGCCGCTGCCGCCGGTAAGCAGATCAAACAGCGGACTGGAATAGTTGCTGTTGACAACCTGACCGGAGGCGGAAAGCGTCGCGAAGCTGCGGACCGCGTCCGTATAGTCACTGTCCATGCCGATATTCTCATAGACCTGCACAGCGCCTGCCACCCTGGACGGACTGTAGTACGGGAAATAGATCGACATTCCGTAGGAATTCGTGATGTTGTTGCAGCGGTTGTATTTGATGCACGACTGCAGGGACTGCGCCAGGCTTGCCGCGGAAGATGTTCCGAGATTCTTGCAGAAGTGAATCAGATCGATCTGATCGATATGTGTGGAAGCCGCAAACTCCCTTGTTTTCGAACGGGCATCCGCCACATTCTTGAAGTCATCGCCTTTGATTTCAGAAATAATCTCCTTGGAAAATTCCTTGAATACCGCGGGAATCGTTCCGTGGAATTCCGCCAGATCCACAAGCGAAAGGGTTGTCCTGTCACGGGAGCTGGACTGATAGGACGCCGCCACAAAGTCATCAATGATCGTCTTGCCGAGTTCTGTTGTCGGAACCGAGGAATTCCGGGAAAGATTGGATACCCAGTTGGTATAGTACCAGCCGGTGCCCGGTTCCGTCTCTTCACTGGCCAGAAGGTAATCCGCGTACGGCTCCAGTGCCACTGCCGTCTCCAGATTGCCCATGAGGCACGCGTCAAAGCCGACAAAGTCAAATTTCACGCCGCCGTTTTTCATCGCCTGGGCAATCTCATCCACGGTCATCGTGCCGTTGGGGTAGTTCTCATCATGGCAATATCCCTGAAGGCTTCCTCCGCCATGGTCCCAGAGGATCAGAATATACCGGTCCGCCGGATAGGTTTTCGCGCCCCACTGAATGAAATCCGCAAGCGTGGAGGGATCCGTCATCGCCTTCCGGCCGACATTCTTGTTGAGCGCGACCAGACTCCGGTCGGAAATGCCCCAGCGCTGATTCGTACCGGACTGCACGACGGAGTTTTTCCAGCGCCGTGTTCCGCCGGTTTCCACAACAATATTCACCTTGTCGGAATGCGCCGCGTATGCCATCTCGTTGAGATCCGAGGTTGCCATTCCGTAATTGGTTTCAAGATCCGTACCGCACATGTAAACCATGACGGTGACCTGATCCTTTCCGCCGCCCGCAAGCTTCGTATACTTTTCTCTTGCCCCGGCAGCGACGCTGGTTGAAACAGATGAGGTATTGGTATCCGCATACGTTGTCTGCGGCGGATTCCAGTGTCCGTTCACCGACGCGGCCGCTGATGAGGTGTTGTTCTGCTGC
>Ga0310691_10003139_pt1 | contig 20387 bp, 21 predicted proteins | sample 176DNAGHGlowgp2_FD_203887 | JGI IMG/M metagenome (GOLD analysis project Ga0310691, IMG submission 203887) | Sheep rumen microbial communities from Palmerston North, Manawatu-Wanganui, New Zealand - 1766 DNA GHGlow gp2 (v2) (version 2) | ecosystem: Host-associated > Mammals > Digestive system >...
CAATGCCGGAAACGATGGTGCGCGTGTCAATGCCTGTATCGATGGTGAGCTTGAGAAGCTTGTCTGTCTTGGGCACACGTTCGGCCTCCAGCACCGTGGCGGTGCGGATGTCCATGGCACCGAAATCGTCAAAGCTCACTTCGGGCTTCTGGGGCTCCACCTTGGCGGCGGCTTCCTGTGCGGCTTTGGCGGCCTCGGCCGCTTCCCGCTCGGCCTTGATGGCCTGCAGGCGGGCTACCTGGGCGTCAATCACGCTGTCCTCAATCTTCTGGAACAGCAGCACGGCCTCTCCCAGCTTGTGTCCGGCAGGGAGCAGTTCCGCCTGCCCCAGCATGTCCCACTGCAGGACGATGTCATCCTGAGGCGCGCATGCGCCGAAGGGGACCGTGTGCAGGGCCTTGCCTTCATCGGCCTTGTAGAAATTCTCCGTGGGGGTGCCTTCGCCGGCCCGGTGGTCCCATCCGGCGTTGATGCCCACGCGGAGGATGTCGCGCAGTTTCTGGGCGCTGAAGGGAGTGAAGGGCTCGAAGGCGATGGCCAGGTCGGCACAAATCTGCAGGCATGTGTAGAGGATGCTGGCCGTGCGGTCCATGTCCTCCTTGGCCACCTTCCAGGGCTCCATGTCGGAGATGTATTTGTTGCCTATCCGGGCCATGTTCATGGCTTCCTTCAGGGCCTCGCGGAAGTGGTAGGTCTCCACATACTTCTCCAAGGCTTCCTTGCAGGGCTTGATGGAGGCAAGCGTCTGGGCGTCAATGGCTTCCGGTTTCAGGTTGGCCGGAACGGCGCCGCCGAAGTACTTGTGCGTGAGCACCACCGCGCGGTTCACGAAGTTTCCGAAGATGGCCACCAGCTCGCTGTTGTTGCGGCTCTGGAAGTCCTTCCAGGTGAAGTCGTTGTCCTTGGTCTCGGGAGCGTTGGCGGTGAGCACATAGCGCAGCACGTCTTCCTGGCCGGGGAACTGCTCCTCGTATTCATGCACCCACACCGCCCAGTTGCGGGAGGTGGAAATCTTGTCTCCCTCCAGGTTCAGGAACTCGTTGGACGGCACGTTGTCCGGCAGGATGTAGTCTCCGTATGCCTTGAGCATGGAAGGGAACACGATGCAGTGGAACACGATATTGTCCTTGCCGATAAAATGCACCAGGCGGGTCTCGGGGTCTTTCCACCACTTCTCCCAGCTCTGGGGCAGCAGTTCCTTGGTATTGGAGATGTAGCCGATGGGGGCGTCGAACCAGACATACAGCACCTTGCCCTCGGCCCCTTCCACGGGGACGGGAACACCCCAGTCCAGGTCACGGGTGACGGCACGGGGCTGCAGGCCGCCGTCCAGCCAGCTCTTGCACTGGCCATAGACGTTGGTCTTCCACTCCTTGTGCTGTTCCAGAATCCATTCCCTCAGCCAGGGCTCGTACTTGTCTAAGGGCAGGTACCAGTGCTTGGTCTTCTTCTTTACCGGGGCACTGCCGCTCAGGCGGGACTTGGGCTCCAGAAGTTCTTCCGGGCTCAGGGTGCTTCCGCACTTCTCGCACTGGTCTCCGTAGGCATGCGGGTTGCCGCACTTGGGGCAGATGCCCTCGATGAGCCGGTCCGTGAGGAACATGCGGGACTGCTCGTCATAGAGCTGCTCGCTTTCCTTGGTGATGAAATCGGCCTGGTCGTAGAGCTTGCGGAAAAACTCGGAAGCGTTCTTCTCATGCACCTTGGAGGAGGTGCGGGAATAGATGTCAAAGTTGATGCCCAGGCCCGTGAAGGCGTCTTTCATCACCTTGTGGTACTGGTCTACGATATCCTGGGGGGTAACGCCCTTCTCACGGGCCTTGATGGTGATGGGCACGCCGTGCTCGTCGCTTCCGCACACAAACACTACATCCTCTCCTCTCATGCGGAGATACCTCACAAAGATGTCTCCGGGAATGTAGGCGCCGGCCAGATGGCCGATATGGACGGGACCGTTGGCATACGGGAGTGCGCAGGTCACCAGGGTTCTCTTGTAGCTCATTTGCTTAATCTTCCAAGTTTGATATTGATGTTCTTTTTTATCGTATACAGGCTGGTCAGGCGGGTCATCAGTTCCCGCGTTTCTTCGGGGCCGGCCCCGGCCTTCAGTTTCTGCGAAATCTGGGCCTCGCGGGCTTCGATGCGCTTGACGTGATACACCAGGATGGCTTTGGGCACAAAACTCACCAGCCAGGAGTCCGTGGTGGTAAGGGCGTCGGAGAAGTTATGGACGGAGAGTTCGTATTTTTCCGTGGACAGTTCGGCGGCTACACCCGCCACGCTGCGGTCTTCCCCGTTCAGCAGGTTCAGGACGATGGTATCTTGCTCTTCCCCTTGGTCGTACAGTTTGAAGTAGGCCTGGTAAGTGGCTTCCAGGGGAGCGTTGGCAAAATGGATGTCATCGGCCCCCAGGGCGGAGTCTATGAATTCCGCTACGGTCTGGGCGCCTTCGGGGTCGTAGAATTCGGAATCCGTCTCGAACTGCAGGGGGGTGCGGCCGAAGCGGAGGATAAAGCCCAGCAATTCCTTTTCGGAGGGCTCCAGGATGCTTTCCTGGGTTTGGATGGCACGGGAAACGGGCTCCTGCCGTTGCTGCTGCGAGGTAGCCGGGGTATCTTCCTTTCGGGCGGGTTCCCGTCGGCCCCGGGACTCTTCCAGCTTGTTCTTCTCCCGGGTCTTGCGTACGCGCTCCTGGATAATGTCCGACTCTATCTCAAACTGGCGGGCCACCGTGTCCACATAGACCTGGCGCTTGATGGGGTCCGGAATGTCGGCCACCGTATCCGCTATCTCGTTGATGAGGTTGGCTTTCTTGAGGGGGTCGTTCCCGGCCTCTCCCAGAAGGAGGTCCGTCTTGAAAGCAATTCCGTCCTGCTCATGCTCCCGGATATAGTCCTGAACCTCTTCCAGGGTATGTTTACGGGAGAAGGAGTCGGGGTCGTCTCCGTCGGGAAGGAAGACCACGCGCGGGTTCATCCCTTCCTTGAGAATAAGGCCGATGGCACGGACGGCGGCATGCACGCCGGCCTTGTCACCGTCGTACATGATGGTCACGTTCTGGGTGAACTTGCCAATCAGGCGCGTCTGTTCTTCCGTGAGCGAGGTGCCGCAGGAGGCCACCACGTTGGTGATGCCCATCTGGTGCATCATCACCACGTCCACATTGCCTTCCACCAGGATGCAGCGGTCCTGCCGGGCTATCTCGCTCTTGGCGAACCAGATGCCCATCAGGTTCCGGCTCTTGATATAGATTTCCGTCTCCGGAGAGTTCACGTATTTGGCCGGATTGTCGGCCTTGAGGGTGCGTCCGCTGAAGGCTATTACACGCCCGCTTACGGAGTGGATGGGGAACATCACCCGCTCGCGGAACTTGTCTATGAGCGTGCCGTCTTCCTGCTGGATGGCCAGGCCGGCCCCCAGGATGTATTCGTCTTTGTAACCGGCTTTCCGGGCGGCTTCCACCAGGGTGGTTTTCCCGGAAGGGGCCCAGCCCAGGCTCCACTGCTGTATGGTGGCATCCTCGATGCCGCGGCTGCGGTAGTACTGGTAGCCCACGGCGCGGCCTTCGCCGGCCCCCAGCTGGTCCAGGAAGAAGCCCCGGGCAAACTCGCTCACGGCCATCAGGCTCTCGCTGCGCTGGCGGGCGGCAATCTGCTCGGCCGTTTCTTCCTCCTCCTTTATCTCAATATGGTATTTGCGGGCCAGGTAACGCAGGGCCTCCGGATAACTCATGTGCTCGTATTCCATCACAAAGCCCACGGAACTGCCGGCCTTGCCGCAGCCGAAGCACTTGTAAATGCCCTTGGAGGGCGTTACGTGGAAGGATGGCGTTTTCTCATTGTGGAAAGGACAGCAGGCCACATAGCTGGCCCCGCGGCGCTTGAGCGTCACGAAGTCTCCCACCACCTCTTCAATGCGGGCGGCGTCCAGAATCTGGTCCACTGTCTCCCGGGGAATCATGCCTTATTCTTTTGTGTATTCGGCCTCCTTGGCATCACTGCTCAGCGTGATTTTTCCGTCCTGCGGGGGCGCCTGGGTGGGGCGGGGTGCATCGGCCGTGCTGTCCGGCGCCTTGTAGGTTTTCTCCTGCCACAGGGCCTTGGCCTGGTAGTATGCGTCACGGCCGTACCAGTACAGGCCGACAGCCCCCAACAGAACGGGCAGGAGGCCTTTGCGGGTAAAGAGCAAGCAGCAGATGGCCGCAAAAACCACGTCCTTGGCAAGCCTTAGCCAGCGGTTGTTATATCCAAAATTCGTCATAGCTTACAAATATACAAAGAATTCTCTTTATACCCATTCCACGGCAGAGAGGTCCAGTTCGTTGGCGGGCAGGTTCCAGCCGGGGGAGAAGAGGAAGGTGTATCCTTTGAGCTCCCGGGGAATCCTGTTCAGGAAGGCCAGGCGGGGCTCCCCGAAGTCTCCGCTGCTGCCGTAGAGGGTGATGGTCTTCCGGCTGTCGTCTTTGCGGTACCACCCGCCGCCGTGGACTTTCACATAGCCTTCCACCAGGTCCCGGTGCTGTGAGACCATCCCATAGACGAAGGTTCCGATGAGCGGGGTCTTTGGGTCCGACACCAGTATGAACTTGGGGTGGGACATGGCCTGCTCAGTTTTGCTGCCCGCTCTTGAGGGGGCCCGTCTTTCCGCGGTAACTGATGTCCTCCCTGTTCCGGGAATGGACAGAGATGTCGGTGGAGCCGTCGTCAAAGACGGTGATGGTGTAGGTAATGGTGTCTTCGCCGTTGTTAGTGGAGACCACGACCGTGCGCCGGTCCTTGGTCCAGCCGCTGTCCTGGTATTCGCCAATTTGGTCTTTGAAAGTGAGAACCTTTCCGCCGCCGTAAGGGACGCTGTAGGCCACGCCGAAGTACGGCAGGTTGGATTCGATGACACTCTCGTCAATGGAGAGCGAATAGCTTCCCGTAACGGACTTGCCGGGGCCCCGGAGGGGTATCATGTAGTCAATGTCTATCTGGTATTTCCGGGCGTCCAGGCTTTGCTCGAGGCGAAGCTTTTCGGCAGCTTTTTCTTCCGGCGTCTGCCTCAGGGCGGCGCAGCCGGTCAGGAGTGTGACGGCCAGTGCGGTCAGGAGAGTGAGGAACTGTTTCATATCGCGTAAAGATAGTGATTTTTTTTGATGTCTGCCACGTTGACGAAAAATCGGCTCTGGAGTGCGCTACTGCTGTCAACACGGCACGGTTTTCCTGCAAAAAGGCCGATTCCGTTGCCACGTTGACAAGGAATCGGCCTTGGAGTGCGCTGCCGTTGTCAACGCGGCAAGGCTATGCTAGAACGGAAGGTCGTCGACGGGGGAGTCGTCTCCCGGCATGTCGTCCAGGGTAGGGGCCGGAGCCTCGTAGGCGGGCGCCGGGGCGCTTTCAGGCCGATAGGCCGGCTGCGCCGGTTGCGCTGGAGCGGCTGTGGGGGCAGCGGCGGGATGCTGGGCTGCACCGGCAGGGGAGAGGCGCCAAATCTGGAGGTCGTTGTACCATCGGCCGTTGTATTCGCGGCTCTTGAGGTTGAAGGAAACCTTGATACGGTCTCCCACCTGGTACTTGTCCAGTTCGGCCACCTTTTCCTGGCCCCAGGCGGTAAAACAAGCCTGAGAGGTGAAGTTGCCGTCCGGGAATTCCAGGATGAACTCCTGCTTGGCCCAGGCGCCTCGGGCCGATGTCCCGGACTGTACGCCCATCTTCTGGCGAAGGGTGCCTTCCAGTTCCAGTGCCATGCTTATTTCTTCTTGGGTTTGGCGGGAGTGGCTGCCTCTTTCTCTACGTAAGGGTGAACCTCCAGGAGGTCAACGTCGAAGATGAGGGTGGAGTTGGCGCCGATTTCGCGGGGTCCGCGCTCGCCGTAGGCCAGGTTGGCGGGAATCACGAGGGTGATCTTGCCACCTTCGCCCACCAGCTTCATGCCCTCGGTCCAGCCGCGGATGACGCGGTTCAGGGGGAACTCGATGCCTTCGTTCTTGTCAAATTCCTTGCCGTCGATGAGGGTTCCGCGGTAGTTCACCTTCACGGTGTCGCGGTCGTCGGTGGCGCGGACGTCGGAGCCGGAATCCTGAATCAGGTAAACGATACCGGAAGCGGTGGAATCGGCATTGTTCTTGACGGCGAACTCGTGGCGGAATTTGTCACCCTTCTCCTTGTTGAGGGCACCTTCGTAGGCGGTGCGCTTCTGGAGGAAGCTGTTGATGATCATGTTCATGTCGGAGGGGTCAATCTTGAACTGCTTTACGAAAGCGGAGTCCATGGGCTGGCCTTCCTTGGCATTGAGGGCGTCTTTCATGCCCTTCTGAATTTGGGCCATGTTAAGGTCGCCGAAACCGTTCTGGGTCATGACCAGACCGAAGTTGACACCCAGCAGATAGGAAGTGGTGTCAATCTGGCCCTTGGTGGGAAGAAGGTCGCGGACCTGTTTGGAACCCTCCACCTTGGGAGAGCCGCAGGCTACCACCAGGATGGCGGCGGAAGCTGCAAGAAGGATGTTGTTGAGTTTCATATTCGTTTGTTTTTGATATTAAAATTCTTTCAAAGGAGCTTTCGTGTGCTCAATCTGCAAATATACATATAATTTCCGGAATCTTGTTCTTTTTTGTCCTGAATGGATGATTTTAGTGGCTGGGCAGCAAAAAAATTTGGATTTCCCTTTTTCTTTTGTTACATTTATACCCGGACACTGAAACGCCCGGCTCCCATGGCTGTAAATCCCGTCATATTGCATGAAAAACTGAAGACTTTCTTCGGTTACGACGGCTTTAAGGGAGACCAGGAAGCCATCATCCGCCATCTCACGGAAGGAAACGACGCCTTTGTCCTCATGCCCACCGGCGGGGGCAAGTCGCTCTGCTACCAACTGCCTGCCCTGGTCATGGAAGGAACGGCCATCGTGATTTCTCCCCTTATCGCCCTCATGAAGAACCAGGTGGATGCCATCCGGGGCTTCGAGGCCGGGGATTCCGGCATCGCCCATTTCCTCAACTCCTCCCTGAGCCGCCAACAGCTTCAGGAAGTGCAGGAAGATCTTCTGAGGGGTGTCACCAAGCTGCTGTATGTGGCGCCGGAATCCCTTACGAAAGAAGAGAACATAGCCCTTTTAAGGGAAATCAAGATATCTTTCTACGCCGTGGACGAAGCCCACTGCATCTCTGAATGGGGCCATGACTTCCGTCCGGAATACCGTAAAATCCGCTCCATCGTGGAGGAAATCCAGCTGGCGCCCATCATCGCCCTCACGGCTACGGCCACGCCCAAGGTCCAGAGCGACATCCTCAAGAATCTCCGCATCCAGGATGCCAAGGTGTTCAAGTCTTCCTTCAATCGGCCCAATCTGTATTATGAGGTGAGGGACAAAGTGGAGCCGGAGAAGGACATCATCCGCTTCCTGCGCCAGAATACCGGCAAGTCCGGCATCATTTACTGTCTCAGCCGCAAGAAGGTGGAGGAGATGGCCCGGCTGCTGTCCATCAACGGCATCAAGGCGCTTCCTTACCATGCCGGCCTGGACGCCAAAACCCGGGCAGAGAATCAGGACCTGTTCCTAATGGAAGAGGTGGACGTGATTGTGGCCACCATCGCCTTTGGCATGGGCATAGACAAGCCGGACGTGCGTTTCGTCATCCATTACGACATTCCCAAGAGCATAGAAGGCTACTACCAGGAAACCGGACGCGCAGGCCGTGACGGGCAGGAAGGCCGATGCATCACCTATTACAGCTACAAGGACATCCAAAAGCTGGAGAAGTTCATGCAGGGAAAGCCTGTGTCGGAGCAGGAGATAGGCAAGCAACTGCTCAATGAAACGGTTGCCTACGCAGAGTCCAGCCAGTGCCGGCGCAAGCTCCTGCTCAATTATTTCGGAGAGGATTATCCCCAGGACAATTGCGGCGCCTGCGACAACTGCCTGCATCCCAAGGCCCGTTTCAACGGGCAGGAGGAACTCTGTCTGGTTATCGAACTCATCCAGTCCCTGCCGGAGCGTTTCAAGCTGGAGCACCTGGCTTCCATCCTTTCCGGGGTGTCCACAGCCATGATCAAGTCCTACAAGCATGACAACCTTCCGCTGTTCGGTGCCGGTAAAGACCACGACGTCCGTTTCTGGGCCGCTGTCATCCACCAGGGACTCATCCTGCATTTCCTTGACAAGGACATCGAGAATTACGGACTCATCTTCGCCACGGCTGCGGGGCTGGAATTCCTGGAGCATCCGCATGAGGTGCTGCTGGTGGAAGACCGCACCTTCTCCGAGGGGGAGGATGATGACGATGAAGACTTGGCGGCGGCTGCCCGCGGAGGCGGAGGCGGAGACCCTGTGCTGCTCTCCATGCTTAAAGACCTCCGGAAAGACGTGGCCCGCGGCCTGCATCTCCAGCCCTGGATCGTATTCTCGGATCCGGCCCTGGAAGACATGACCATCGTGTATCCGCTCACACTCAAGGAGCTTTCGGAAAAGTGCCAGGGCGTGGGAGAGGGAAAGGCCCACAAATTTGGCAAACCTTTCGTGGATCTCATCGCCAAATACGTGGAGGAGAATGAGATAGAACGTCCGGACGATTTCGTGCTCCGCTCGGTGGCCCCCAAATCCGGAAACAAGGTGTATATCATCCAGGCCATCGACCGCAAGCTGGACCTGGAGGACATCGCATCGGCCCGGGGGCTGGAAATGGGAGAACTCCTGACGGAGATAGAGGCCATCGTCTCTTCCGGCACCCGGGTGAACCTCAATTATTATATCAACGAGCAGCTGGACTCGGAAGTGGTGGAAGAAATTTATACCTGGTTCAAGGAAGAAGCCACGTCCGATTCCCTCCAGGAGGCCATCGCCGCCCTGGAAGATGAGTACGAGGAAATGGAGATTCGCTTAGTCCGAATAAAATTCCTCTGCGAAGTTGCAAACTGAAGTTTGCAACTATTTGCATCCACGTTACCCCCACCCGAAACCCCTCCCCTCGGGGGAGGGACTTGTTATAGGTAAATGAGGGAGGAGAGGTTATAGGGGGCGAAGAGCCGCCGGGCCATGGCCTGCAATTCCTGAGGGCCGATGGCTTCAAGGGCGGCCTTGGTCTGCTCCGGTGACATGACGGAGCCCCAGGAGAGCATGCTCTTTCCCATGGACAGGCACTGGGCCTCGCCGGCCTCGGAACTGATGGCCAGCTGCCCCAGGAGCTGTTTGCGGTAGGCGTTCACCTGCCGCTGGGTGAAGGGTACTTCCCGCAGGCGTTCCAGGATTTTGTCAATGGCCCTCAGGCAGGCGTCCAGGTTGGGTTTGTCGCAGCCGAAACTGATGGCCAGGACTCCGGTATCGGCATACTGGGTGTAGGAACATTCAATGCCGTAAACCCATCCGTGTTTTTCCCGCAGCTGGGCGTTCAGAAGGGAGTTGGACGCCGGTCCCCCCAGGATATTTGCCAGCATGGCGCACACCAGACGGTCCGGCGTCTCAAAGAGAGACGGCGCCAGGCAGCCCAGCACGGCATTCACTTCGTGGTGACGCTTATCTATGACTTTGTGAAAAGGCATTTTCCGTAAGTTTGAGAAGCATTTTCTCCATGCGGGCTTCCGGCAGATCGGCCACCATGGTGAAGACCATTTTTTCCGGGACGAACTTCTGTGCCACAAAGCTTCTGAGCATCTCAGGCGTGATTTTCTTTACCGAGGCGGCGGTCCCCAGGATGGGCGTCCCCAAGGGACTTCCCTCAAAAAGGAGGCTCTCGAAGCGGTCGTACACGTCTTCGGCCGGATTGTCCTTGTAGGAGATGATTTCGTCCAGCACCACCCCCCGTTCCGTCTCCACCTCCCGGTCCGGGAAAGTGGACTCCGTAGCCAGTTCGAAAAGCAGGCCGGCGGCTCTCTGGATGTCTTCCTTGAGGACGGTGGCGTGCAGCACAATCTCTTCCTTGGTGGTGTAGGCGTTCAGCTCCCCTCCCAGTTTGTCCAGATAGCTGGAAATGACGGAAGCGCTTTTGCGCCGGGTTCCCCGAAAGAGGGTGTGCTCCACAAAATGGGCGATTCCGGCCGGGTAGGGGGCCTCGTCACGGGTGCCGGCACCGATGGTGAGGGCGCAGTAGGCTACCGAGCGGCCGCTTTGGCGCACGGCGTAGCGGAGTCCTTCAGGTGTTGTTCCGGTAATCATTTTCCCATGCCGGCCAGGTCGGAGGGCAGGAAACCCTCTCCCCTTTTTTTCGTGATTTTTTCTTTTTCGATGCGGCAGAGGCGGTGGGTATCGGCCTCGAAAAAGAGCTTGTAGCAAAGCTGACCGGCTTCCGGCAGGGCGGGGGCAATCACATAGCCCACCAGCGCGTCGGGGGTGAAATCCTGGTAGCGGTCATCGGCCTCGGAGGCGGGTACAATGTGCAGGGAACGGTTTTTCGCCAGCCTGTGGAGGTCTTTTTCCTTCATGGCCGATGAAAGGTCTTCCTGCGCAACGTACACTTCCTTCCCTTTGAATTTGGTGCGCGTGTTGAACCAGCCGCTCATCTGATAGGCCGTCCTTTCGGACTCCATGGCCGCCAGGGTGAAATCCTGGATGGCCTGGACGATGCCGCCCAGATAGACCAAATCCCGCGAAGAGCTTCCCAGGGCCGATGAAATGGGCAGGGTGATGACCTCATGCATGTCCGAGATGCCTTTTTGGGCCTGCGGTCCTCCCTTCACCAGGGTAAGGAGCATGAGCCCTTCGCTTTCTACGGGGATAAGGAAATAGTACGCCTCGCTGGTCTTGAGCTTTTCGAACTGTTCCAGAGAGCAGAACTCGAAGGTGGTGGAAGTCCAGACGTTCACCACCTCCTGCCGGAGGGCGCTGCAGAGGACTTCGTCTCCGCTCATGACCACCTTGGTCATTTTGTCCAAGAAGTCGGAAAGGCGGTATTTTCGGGTGCTTACCTGCCCCTGGGCCATCAGACTGAGGCTCATCAGGAGGGTGAGAAGTATGCTTGCTGTTCTTTTCATCATTGGGCTATGAAAGCGTATGTTATGGTTCCCATCTGTCGGGCGGGGGCCGATGTGGAAGAGGAGAACTTGGACAGGCGGGCCGCCCGTACGGCAAAGGTCCTGAGACAGCCGTCCTGCGTGGAGACCTCTCCATCCACCTTGGCGTTAATCACGTCTCCCCGGTTGTTCACCGTAATAATCACCGTCACCTCTCCGGCGCCGTAGCAGCGGTAGGCCGGGATGGGAAGCCGGGAGGCCTTTCTTCCGTCCAGGCTCCAGGAGAGGACAGAGGGGCCGCTGTAGGCTTGCGCCTGCTGTTTTTCCTGGGGCCGTTGTTCCGGCTGGGCGGTGCTGATGAAAGACTCGGGGTCTTCCTGCCGGTTCTGACCCTCCTTCAACTCGCGAGCCAGGCGCTCTGCTTCCTTGTAAAGCTCATCGGCATTGATGCCCTTGTCGTCCTTGAGGGCGCTGCGGTCCACCGTCACGTTGCGGATGGGGACACCCTGTGCCGCGGCTATAAGGCGTTCGAGCTGCTGGGCAGTAGCCTCCTCGAATTGTTGCTGGGCCTCTTCCCGCTCCTTCTCTTCCTGCTGGGTAAAGTCCAGCACAAAGCTGTTTTCCCGCTTGAGTTCCTGGCCTATCCGGGCTGCGAGCAGTACAATAATCACCGCGAGATGAACACTCACGGTGATATACAGGCCTGCTTTCTGGTCCGGGGTCAGTTTCATTTCTTGCGCTTGCTTTTCTTCTTCCGGCTCAGGGCTTTTTCTACCGTATTGGTAATAATGTCAATGGCAACCTTGTTGTGACCGCCCTGCGGGACGATGACGTCGGCATACCGTTTGGACGGCTCGATGAACTGCAGGTGCATGGGTTTTACCGTGTCGCAGTAGTGCTCGATGGCCGTTTCTATAGTGCGTCCGCGCTCCGCGATGTCCCGTACGATGATGCGCATCAGGCGGTCGTCGTCATCGGCATCCACAAAAATCTTGATGTTCATCTGGTCCCTGAGTTCCTTGCAGGTGAAGATGAGGATGCCTTCCACGATGATGACCTCGTCCGGCTCTACCGTTACGGTTTCCGTGGTGGAACGGGAGCAGGTGATGTAGGAGTATACCGGCTGCTCGATGGTTTTTCCGCTCTTGAGCTCCCGTACCTGCTGGCACATCAGTTTCCAGTCAATGGCGTCGGGATGGTCAAAGTTGATGTTCTTGCGTTCTTCCTCGGGAACGTGGCTGGAGTCTTTGTAGTAGGAATCCTGGGGAATCACCACCACTCTGCCTTGCAGCTGGTTTACGATGGCTTTGACCACGGTGGTCTTTCCGGAGCCGGAACCTCCGGCAATGCCGATAACTAACATGGATATAGAGGTTTAAAATTCAGCGTTTTTGGGCGTTCTCGGGAACGGGATGACGTCACGGATGTTGGCCATTCCGGTCACGAACAGGAGCAGGCGCTCGAAGCCCAGGCCGAAACCGCTGTGCGGAACGGAGCCGTAACGGCGGGTGTCAATGTACCATTCCAGGTTTTTGCGGGACATGCCCAGTTCGTCAATTCTGGCTTCCAACTTCTCCAGGGATGCCTCACGCTCGCTTCCGCCGATGATTTCTCCAATCTTGGGGAAGAGCACGTCCATGCCGCGGACGGTACGGCCGTCCTCGTTCTGCTTCATGTAGAAGGCCTTGATGTCCTTGGGGAAATCTATGAGGATGACGGGCTTGCAGAAGTGCTTTTCTACCAGGTAACGCTCATGCTCGCTCTGGAAGTCCGTTCCCCAGTGTACGGGATATTCGAACTTGACGCCGTCGGCGACGGCTTTCTCCAGAATCTCCACGGCTTCGGTGTACGTGACGCGCTGGAAGGCGATGCCCAGCACGCTTCTCATTCTCTCGATGAGGCCGTTATCGTATTTGTCATTAAGGAACTGGAGATCTTCCATGCAGTGGTCCAGAGCCCACTGAACCAGGAATTTCACGAATTCCTCGGCTAGCTCCATGTTGTCGTTGAGGTCGTAGAAGGCCATTTCGGGCTCTATCATCCAGAACTCCGCCAAGTGACGCGGGGTGTTGGAGTTTTCTGCCCGGAAGGTGGGGCCGAAGGTGTAGATTTCACCTACCGCCGTGGCGCCCAGTTCGCCTTCTAGCTGTCCGGAAACGGTGAGGGATGTTTTTTTGCCGAAGAAGTCTTTGCTGAAGTCTACGTTTCCCTTCTTGTCCAGGGGGATGTTCTTCAGGTCCAGGGTGGTTACCTGGAACATGTCTCCGGCGCCCTCGGCATCGCTTTCCGTGATGAGGGGAGTATGGAGATAGACGAAGCCCTTCTGGTTGAAAAAGCTGTGGATGGCGAAGGCCATTTGGTTGCGGATTCTCAGGACGGCGCCGAAGGTGTTGGTTCTCAGGCGTATGTGGGCCACGCTGCGGAGATATTCCAGGGTGGTGTCCTTTTTCTGGAGCGGGAAGCGCATAGGGTCGCACTCTCCCAGCACCTGGATGTCCGTAGCCTGGATTTCAACGGCCTGGCCGCTGCCCATGGATTCTACCAGTTTTCCCCGGACGGCCAGGGAGGCGCCCGTGGTTATCTTCTTGAATAGCTCTTCGTCGAAGATTTCCGTATTGGCTACTATCTGAATATTGGCAATGGTGGAGCCGTCGTTGAGGGCGATGAACTTTACCTGTTTGTTGCCTCTTTTTGTGCGGACCCAGCCTTTGGCCAAGACCTCAATGCCCGGCTTTTCGCAGAGGAGAGCCTTGATTTTGGTTCTTTTTAGAGTTTCCATAGAATGCTTTGCTACTATCTTGCAAAGATAACATTTCTTTGCCAATTCGACAACCTTTCTTGGGCAGGAGTGCCAGGTACTCGTCTTTTCTGGGCGGATGTTTCCAAATAATCCGCTGACGCAGCCGGGTGCGGATCACGCTTACGGAATTCTTGCAGGAAACGCCGATGAGTCGGAAGGTGATGTCATTGTTGAATCCTACGGCCGAGTAGCTGAAGACCAGAAGTTCCTCTATTCGGATGGTGGGGAAGTCTTCCTTGAGCGAGGTGATGAGGCCGCCGGTCTTGGCATCCACCAGATTCTGGAGGAGTCCGGTGCCTTGCGGCCCTCCCAGGATAATCCGAAGCAGTTCCGTCATCTTCTCTTCCCGGTTTTCCACATTCTGGTAATGCAGGTCTTTCACATAAATCCATTCCGTGAGCCAGATGTTCAAAAACAGCAGCTGGTCATGCAAATCTTCCCTTATTTCAAAGAGCCTTTTTTCCTCGTCCTTTCTCATAAAATCTGTCAATTTAAATTGGGACGCAAAAATAATTGACAGCCAAAGGATTAAGAAAAAAATTCCAGAGAAATAAATTTCAAGTCAAGTAGCTGGATAACAGGCGTTTAGGCTGATTTTTGAAAAGCGCGTCCGGGCAGAATCGGCCCTTGGGGTATCTTGGCGCTGTTTTCGTGTGAAATTTTTTTAATGAAAAAGAGCAGCCCCTCAAGGAACTGCTCTTTCACAAAGTTTATTTCGATGTCAGATTAGTCCTGCGCAGGTTTTCTGGCAGCATACATAATCTTAAGGGCGGAGCAGCGACGCAGCTCCTGCTTGACATCGGAAACGATACCCATGCGGACGTCCTGGTCTACGCGGAGGTTTACGGTCATCAGGGACCGCTCGGCCTCGGACATGGCGTCACGCTCGGCAGCGATGAAGTCGCGGATGTCGGCTACGCTCTTGAAAGAATCGTTGAGCTGGATACGGGCATCAGTACCGAATTTAGCCTGATACTGGAGAGTAGGGCTACCGATATTGATGTTGGCGCTGAGGTCCTTGCGCTCCAGTTTGGCAACCTCTGATGCGACGGGCATGGTCACTTTGACCTTCTGCTCGGTTTCACGCATCTGGGTGGTCACCATGAAGAAGAACAGGAGCATGAACACGATATCGGACAGGGAGTTGGATGATGCCTGCGGGACTTCCTTCTTATTGTTGGAACTTCCAAATTTTGACATAATGCTTATCTCCTATTATTTTTTACCGGTATCCTTAGGCTCGGCCTCGGAAATGTTCTGAGGAACGGCCTTCTTCACAATATCCTGCTCCTCCTCGGAGAGGCGGGAGAACTTCTTGCCGTAGTTGGCTCTGGAGAAATCGTCTCGGAGTTCGTTCACGGCCTTCACCAATTCGTTCTGCACTGCAATGTAGGCCTGGTAGGATGTACCACGGTCATTCTGCAGGGAGATGACACCCTTGGAGACCATGTAGGTTTTGCCTTCAATCTCCTTGGCTTCCTTTTCGGGAAGGTTGGGGTCGTTGGTGGGGTTGGTGAGGAACTCTTTGATTTTATCTTTCAGGAGTGAGATGTCCATGGCTTCGCTACCGGCAAACAGCTTATCGGCAGAGTTGATTCTGACGATGATGATGTTACGGCGGTTCACCTTCTGGTCCTGCACCTGATTGGAATCAGGGATAGGGGGAAGGCGGCGCTGCAGACCCGACTGGTCCCCCATGGTGGTTGTCATGAGGAAGTAGCACAGGAGCAGGAATGCAATGTCTGCCGTAGAACCGATTGCTTCAAATTTTCTTCTTGCCATGGTTCAAATTACTTTTTATTGCGGATGGTCATGAGAACTTCACCTGCGATGATGGACAGGATGGCTGCGCCACCAACGATGTAGGCCATGTTCAGGATGGTGTCGGTCATCTTAAGCTCGGTTGCAGTAGGAGGCGTGGCACCGGAATAACCGATGGCCGGGGCGCCGGAAGCAAGCAGGTAGCAGATTCCGAAAAGGACGGCTGCACCCACCACTGCGATTCCGATCTTGATGAGGCCCTTGGGATTTGTGGTGGCCGTAACATACAGGCCCAAGCAAATCACAGAAGCAAGAGCGATGCCCAGAACAATGTATGCCCAGTAGAGGAGGACATTGGTCGCGGCGCCGTCATTGGCCTCGAATCCCGTGAAGAAACCCCAGACCAGCACGCAGATGCTCAGGATCATCAGGACCCAAAGAACAATCTTGAAAATTTTAGCGTATTTCTGGTTTTCCATTGTATAAGGAATTAAAGGGGGTTACTTACTTCTTGTTGTTGTATTTGACCATGGTGTCCACGAAGCGGATGGAAGAGTCTTCCATATCGATGGACAGAGCGTCGATCTTGGCAATGATATAGTTGTAGAAGATCTGGAGAATCATGGCAACGATGAGACCGCCCACCGTGGTGATGAGGGCCACCTTCATACCGCCGGCCACAACGTTCGGGGAAATGTCACCGGCAGCCTGGATGGCGTCGAAGGCCTGGATCATACCGATAACGGTACCGAGGAATCCGAGGGACGGGGCGATGGAGATGAACAGACCAATCCAGCTGAGGCCGTTCTCCATGAGGCTCATCTGAACGCCGCCATAGGAAACGATGGTCTTTTCTACCACGTCGATACCCTGGTCTGCGCGGAGGAGACCCTGATAGAAGATGCTGGCAACGGGACCGCGGGTTTCACGGCAAACTTTCTTGGCTTCTTCGATGCCACCCTTGGCCAGAGCAGCCTCAACATCCTCGAGGAGCTTGGTGGTGTTGGTCTTGGAGAAGGCCAGGTAAAGGATACGCTCGATAGCGAGGGCCATACCGATGATCAGGCAGATGATGATCAGGGACATGAAGCCGGCGCCACCTTCGATGAACTTGGTCTTGAGGGCCTGGTGGAGCGGAACTTCCTCACCGGAACCGGCGAAAAGGTCCACAACCTCTTCAGTCTCCTGCTCCTGGGCGGCGGGTGCTGCACCCTCTTCCTGAGCGAAAGCAATGTTTGCAGTGAAGGTCATGAGACCGGCAACTGCCAAAAACATGAAAAGCTTTTTCATAATGTTTTTTGTGTTGTTAGTTAAATTGAATTAGTTAGTAATAAATTATTGTCAACTTCAATTTGTCGTGCAATTTAGGAATAAAATCGGGAAATTCCAAGGATTATTTGCTTATTTCGCCACAAAGGTCCTTTTCCAGCATGGTTTTAACCCATTTGTCCTGGTCGCTGCGGCCCATCAGGCAGAAGAGTTTTCCCAGGGCGGCTTCGGTGGTGATATCGGCCCCGGAAAGGACTCCTGCCCGTTTGAGGGAGGCGCCGGTGGCATACAGGTCCATGTTCACGGTGCCGGCCTGGCACTGGGTTACGTTCAGAAGAATCTTGCCGGCCGTGCAGGCTTCGGCGATAATCTGAAGGAACCAGTCTTTTGAAAGGGCGTTCCCGGAGCCGTAGGTCTCCAGAATCACGGCCCGGGTTCCCGTGTCCGAAACCACCGAGCGCATCACCTGGGGCGTCATGCCGGGGTGCACCTTCAGGATGGATACCCGCGTGTCCAAATGGGTCTGAACCCTCAGCCGGGCGTCCCAGTACACGGGTTTCCGGATCAGATCCGTGTTGTAGCGGATATGGATGCCGGCTTCGGCCAGGGGAGGGCAGTTGGGCGAGGCGAAGGCGTTGAAGGCTTCGGCGCTGTACTTGGTGGAGCGGTTGCCCCTCAGGAGCTTGGAGTCAAAGAAGATGCACACTTCCGGTACGCGGGCATGGCCGTCGGCATCCTTGGCGGCGGCAATCTCCACGGCTCCTATCAGGTTTTCCTTGCCGTCCGTGCGGGGCACGCCGATGGGAAGCTGGCTTCCGGTGAATACCACGGGCTTGGTGAGCCCCTCCAGCATGAAACTGAGGGTGGAGGCACTGTAGGCCATGGTGTCGGTCCCGTGAAGAATCACAAAGCCGTCGTAGTCTTCGTAGCGCTCCGCAATGAGTCCGCCCAGGGAGGTCCAGAGAGCCGGTTCCACGTCCGAGGAGTCTATCAGCGGGTCAAAGGTGTAGGAGTCTATCCGGACGTCGAATTTGTTCAGTTCCGGGACTTCTTCCTTGATTTGGCTGAAGTCGAAGGGTTTGAGCGTACCGTCGGAAGGGTCTTCCTTCATGCCGATGGTACCGCCTGTGTAAATAATAAGGATGGATGAGCTCATATTCCGAACAGCGTTTCAGCGTTATGTGTCGTGATGGTTTCGATTTCTTGGAGCGGAAGGCCCTTGATATCGGCCACCTTCCTGGCGATGAGGGGAAGATAGGCGCTCTCGTTTCGCTTTCCCCGGAAGGGAACGGGTGCCAGGTAGGGGGCGTCGGTTTCCAGGAGGATTTTCTCCAAGGGAATCCTTTCCACCGCCTTGGCCACGGAAGCGTTCTTGAAGGTGACCACCCCGCCGATTCCCACCGAGAAATCCCCGTAGCGCCGGGCCCGCTCATAGATTTCATAACTGGAAGTAAAGCAGTGCAGGTTCCCTCTCAGGTGCAGGTGGGCGCAGTCCGACAGGACGGCAAAAAAGTCTTCCCAGGCATCCCTGAGATGGATATTGACCGGAAGGTTCAGGGCCGATGCCAGCTCCAGCTGCAGCCGCAGCACTTCCTGCTGCTCCTTGGCGAATTCCTTTCCCTCATGGTAATCCAGGCCGATTTCGCCGATGGCGACGAAGGCATTTGACTTTTCCCTCGCAATCGTATAGACTTGGTCCAGCTCTTCCCGCCAATCGGCCCCCACGGAACCGGGGTACAGGCCCAGCATCTGGAAAAGGACGCCGGGATGGCGCCGCCCGACTTCCCACATGGCCGGGCGCTCACGGCTGTCCACATCGGCCTGAATCATCTTGCCCACGCCGGCATCCAGGGCCCTTTGGACGGCCTGGTCGGCATCCGGAAGCAGCCACTCGTCGTAGAAATGCGTATGCGTGTCCACAAACATTCCGCAAAGATACGAAAAAATGCGCGTTTTGGGCCAGGTGGTTTTTTGCGTGTATCACCTGACCCGGTATTTCGGCTTTTCAAGACTTGTAGGGCATTCTGTGTGGGCGTGGTGGGTGGCATGAAATCCCACCCCGCCCAAACCCTATCCCCAGGAAGGGGAAAGGGAGCAGCGGCGTAAGAAGTCGGAGGTGACCACCCCGTCGGCTTCCAGGGTGCCCACGGCGGCAAGGACATCCCCGTAGGGCCGTCCGAGGGCCTGTACCAGTTCTTCCACGCCTATCCCGCGCTGTCGGAAAATGGCCAGCGCCACCGGTATGAGGGGCGATGAGGCCGAATATTTCCGCACAAGGGCGTGGCGGAACCGCTCTTCCGGGCTGTCTCCGGCCTGGTCGGTGACCCAGGAACCGCCGGCGCCACGGTGCCGACGGGGACCGCCCATGCCCAGGGCGTCCACCAAGTCTTCCGCGGAAGTGACAATCTGAGCCATCTGCGTACGGATGAGGGAATTGCAGCCCGCACTTCGGATGTCTTCCAACCGACCGGGAACGGCAAACACGTCCCGATTGTATTCTACGGCATATTTGGCCGTCATCAGCGAACCGCCCTTGGTTTTGGATTCCACCACCACGACAGCCTGCACCAAAGCGGCGATAATCCGGTTGCGCCGCATGAAATTAAGCGCCACCGGGGCCGTATCCATGGGGTAGTCCGTGACAAGGGCTCCGCCAGGGCACCGGACCATATCCATGGCTAAGCGTTCGTGTTGATAGGGATACACCTTCTCGATGCCGGTGGCCATGACGCCGATGGTGGGGAGCCCGTACTCCAGGGCGGTGCGGTGCGCCACGCCGTCGGCCCCCAGGGCCAGGCCGCTCACGATGACCGGCTGCGCCCGGGTTTCGGAGAGGGCTTTCACCAGTTTCTCGCACCAGGCCTTGCCGTAAGGGCTCAAGTCCCGGGTGCCCACAAAGGCCACCATCGGCCGCATCTCAAAGATTTCGGAAGGGCTGGAAGTTCCGTTCAGGTACAGCCCCAAGGGCGGGGCCGGGCACTCCCTCAGGGCCGATGGATAATCCTCATCGGCCAGGGAGAGGAAGCGGAAGCCGCCGCGTTGCACTCGCTCCAGCTCCTTCTGCGCCCACTCCAGTTCCGAAGGGACCAGGCGGCTCAGGAGTTCGGGATGCGGTTCCCCTTCGGTGAAGGAACCGTCAAAAAGGGTGAAGGCGCTGCCGGCCTTCGCCATCAGCTCAAGCGCCAGGGTGGGATGATACCCGAAAATTCTGTTCAAGGCGCACAGCGCCAGGGTTTCGTCAAAAGTACTCATGCCGCAAGATACGGCAGGAAAACGAAAAACAACACAATCGTAAAAAAGATTGTGTTGTTTTACATGCTTTTTGTGTGTTTCTTACGATTTAGAGTCTGTTTTGAAATGATTGATAATTTTATTTATAGTTTATTTTTGTGGAAATTTTTCTTGAAAATTTTTGGCCATAGGGGTTCCTATGGGTGAAAATTTTTGAGGAAAATTTACCAAAAAGAAACATAAAGAATTTATTGAATTATTTCAAAACAGACTCTTATACAATCAAAAGTGCATCTCCGTAAGGGCCGAAACGGTAGCCTTCCTTGAGGGCTTCCTCATAGGCGGCCATCACTCCTTTGTATCCTCCGAAGGCGGCCACGCTCATAAGCATGGTGCTTTGG
>Ga0310691_10003141_pt1 | contig 20385 bp, 11 predicted proteins | sample 176DNAGHGlowgp2_FD_203887 | JGI IMG/M metagenome (GOLD analysis project Ga0310691, IMG submission 203887) | Sheep rumen microbial communities from Palmerston North, Manawatu-Wanganui, New Zealand - 1766 DNA GHGlow gp2 (v2) (version 2) | ecosystem: Host-associated > Mammals > Digestive system >...
TTGGGCCAAGCAACTACCTGCTCTTTGATGGAGGTACGATTACTAATGGTACGATTCATGGGCGCACCCTCGATGGTATAGTAAGGCCAGAATGGTTTGGAGCAAAAGGGAATGCAACAATTGGTGAACGCGGAACCGTTAACGGTACAGATGACACTGATGCCATTGAAATGGCCTTTCGCTTCACGGAGCTTTACATATATGATAATACTCATCACATATATGTAATCGATCAAGAGCGTCACGATTATATCCATAACCACGCTACTATAGTGTTCAATGGAACCTGTTCGTATAAGATTTCTCGAAGTTTATATGTTCGTCTTGGAGTGTCAATTGATTTCAACGGATGTACTTTACTTCCCGATAGAAGCAGCAATAGTGGCTTCAGCAATTGCGGGGCGATTAATGATACGAATACCTTTCCCTTTATTCTGTACGTCAACTGGGACAAAACTAATCATTGTATGTGTTTTGATTACCCTCCTCGTTTGGGATCCATCTGTAATGTGAAGATAGGTTACTACGATAACGCCAATTATGAATCAGATTTGGGGTTTATTTTTCTTGCAGCTCCTATGGAAATCCACGACATATTCACGAGCCATATTTGTCCTGTAGTAAGTACTCCCGAGGGTTCTATTACGCTTTCTGATAATTCTACCCAAACCTGTTATCTCGATGCTGTTAGCATCAGTCGTGTCACATCTATATGGTACATGCCCGCACAGAGTGATTTGCAAGAGAACGAAACAGCGCATGTCCCAACAACAATTCCTTATTTGATCTACAAGCGTTGTCATGGTGACTCTTGGCGCATCGAACAGTTGTCCAATGAATGCAGTGTAGATCGTTTTGTTAAAGGATATACAGCGTTAATGATTTATGGCATCTATTTCGATCAAACTTACAGCTTGACCATTACTAACTGCATCCATGCGGATGGCGTTATCTGGCGCTGTTCTGATGTCGAATATGTGGGCAACAACAATGAGCGTCTTTCGTTGCTGGTCAAATACTCAAACATTGCCATCCGTAATTGTTACTTTTCAAGTGCTTCCGATACGAGGGCTTCGCTCATTCTTCAAGAAGACAACAACTACTTCAAGCCGTGCGCAAATACAGTTGTACTCGACAACATTACTTTCGTGATAGCGAATCAAGCACGAAGCTATGGCGATTTCTATCCTCAAATCGCAATCGGCGACAATGGATTCCCTATCATCGAGTACAGAGATGTGAAGACCAATCTCTTTAGCCCAAGCATCGGAGACTTTGCTATGCGCCCAACCACTGGCTTCACATTCAGTCATGGCGGCAACGTCTATGTCTCACATTTCAGACGTGGGGTAATTGATCTCACAGGAGACACAGTTGATGTGAAAAGAGGAAATGTGCTGGGGCCGGTAAGTGGAACGTTCAGTGCAACGGCTGAAATCATTAAATCAAATCTTGCCTATTACAGTAGTGAAGACGGTTATCAGTATTCCATCAAACTTTTCAATATGATTGCGTCTGACTGCTATGTATCGGTGGCTATAAATAATATAAGTGTTGCTCCATCACAGTATGTAGGGTGTATATGTATTCGCATGACTCCGCACTTTGCAGATGGTTATGCTGTATATGTTAAAAGACAAAAAGGGACTTCAAAAGCTTATGCAATTCTGCCACTAAGTTATAACGGCATTTTAGTGGACTGGGGGGATTGGATTAATGGTGTCCGTTGGTTGAAAGAAGAGGACAATGAAACAGATCCACTTCAAGGTTTTACAAGCCTAACCATGAAATCCAACGAGCACATCGAGTTTGGTCAGAGTGGTCATGTGCGCTACTATGTCAACAATATTTTCAAGGCACTTCCATGTGCAAGTCCGACATTTGAACTGGTAGATGTGGAGAACCCGTTGCAGACCTGTTTTACGGAAGAAGATGGAGACAGAAGGTGCTTCAGCCATCAATCATGGGCATATATACGACCAACGACAAGCAATGTCTATCATGTTAGCTTGGGCTATCCATCCTCACCAACCATGTATCAGGATCAGATCTATACTATCCGTAATGGATTTGATGACTCGGTTGTTGAGATTCGGATTTCTTTCCCGCAAGGACCAACAGTCAAGACGGTGAAGGGCAAGGAATTCGTCACGGCTTATGTCGATGGCAATAGAGGGCTATATCTCAAGTTCAACAGCAGCCATTATCATTGCGACATAGCCGTACTATGCAATCAGGTCAATAATCTTGTGACAATGGTGAACGGTGCCAACACGTTCCCCGACAAGCCCTACAGCCAGTGGACGGGACTGACCCTTGTGCAGACCACTGCACCTGCGGGCACGACCTCGGGTCGCCCCACGAATGCAGCAGCTGGCACCTACTATTTCGACACCACTATCGGCAAGCCCATCTGGTCGAAAGGAAACGGCCAGTGGACTGATGCCAATGGAATCATAACATAGGATAATTCAACAATAACGTAATAACTTCAGATAAATACTATTATGAAACGCTTCCTGTCCCTCATGAGCCTTATCTTCATAAGCTCGGCAGCTGCCTTCTCAGGCAACAAGATTTATTATGTCACTACGGACAATCAGCCCATCACGCCGATTGCCGGTGAAATGGGAGTGCATATAATAAGTAACACCTACTCCGAAACCTCCGACATCTACCCAGAGGGGTGTTGGACGCTGGAGTTCGATTCCGACATAACCACTGTCGGTGGTTTCACGAGAATTAATACACTCAAAGGCATAACCCTTCCTAATGGTGTTATTACGATTGCACCTAAAGCTTTTAGTTTCTGTACAAATCTACAAGAGATCCAAATTCCATACGGAGTTACGAGTATCGAATTATCCGCATTTAATATGTGTAATATAAGTAAAATTACTATTCCTGCGAGTGTAAAAAGAATAGGACCTTTAGCTTTTGCTGCTAATGTCGATTTAACTGACGTTGAATTTCCAGAAACCCCTATAGAGGAAATTGGGGATCGTGCATTCGAAGACACCAAGTGGTGGACCAACTATTGTGCAGATGAGAAAAACATCTATGGCAACATCATCTACATACAAGATATCGCTTATAAGGCAGTGTCACTTGACATAACAGAATGCTCCTTTAAGGAGGGCACTAGGATAATTGCTGATTTAGCCTTCGTGGGATGCCAAAATCTCACAAAAGTTGAAATTCCTTACGGAGTTACGAGTATTGGATATAGTGCCTTCGAGGATTGTGACTTAAGGAAGGTCGTAATTCCGTCGAGTGTGAGAAGCATAGGTGAATCTGCTTTTCAGTATAACACTTGGATAGATGTTGAATTGCCCGAAACACCCATAGAGGAAATTGGTAGATACGCCTTTGCTGGCTCTTTATGGTGGCAAAACTATATGAAAGATGAGAATAATATCTATGGCAACATCGTTTATATATATGATATAGCATATAAGGCTGTGTCATACGATATAACAGAATACACCTTCCGAGAGGACACAAGGAAGATTGCAGATGGAGCCTTCTCTGGATGCAAGAAACTAACGAAAATCGAAATACCCGAGGGTATGACCAAGATTAGCAATTACTTGTTTGCTGGATGTAAAAGCCTGCAGGAAATCAACATTCCCGAAAGTGTGACCGAAATAGGATGTGGTGCTTTCGTGGGGTGTACCTTCGAAACTATTGATCTACCTCAGAGCATTACAGAAATAGGAGCCGAAGCTTTCACAGAATGCACCTTCGAAACGATTGAACTTCCCCAAAGCATCACGCATATTGGAGAAAGGGCTTTCGAATCTTGCTATAATTTGAAGCAAATAGCTCTTCCTCAAAAAATCACCCGTATTGAATCATCCACCTTCGAGAATTGCACATCTTTGACTGAAATCGAAATTCCAGATGCTGTCAATTACATTGATGGACGTGCATTCGCATCATGTCGGGCGCTCGAAGAAATTAGGTTGCCGGCAAGCTTGGAGTATATCGGTATTTGTGCTTTTTTTTCTTTATTTTATACAGCCCCGTATCGTTTCTATTGTAATGCCCCTGCTGTCCCCACAACAGCATCTGACGCTTTCAATGTCGAGTACCTTAAATATTATACTCTCTTCGTCCCCGGATCCTTAAAAGCTGATTACAAGGCGACCTACCCATGGAGCGAATTCGGAGGAATCTACAATATTGATGGCAGTGACGACATCCAAGAAGTGTCTGATGATGCGCCCCATGATTCTCCGCTGAAATATGATCTCAATGGCAGGGAACTCGTCCAGCCTGCGAAGGGGCAGATTTATCTGCATCAGGGTCGAAAGAAAGTCGTTAAATAACATTTGATATTTGGGGTATTTCCATATATGTATTGTAGTGCCCCATGATCTTTAATTCGAAAATGCATGTTAATAACAAAATAGTCCCATAGCTATGAATTATATCATTATTCCTGCAAATACGGAGTTGGCTATCTATCCGTTTATCGGTTATTATAATACTGTGTTTGTTATTCGTTACGGATTTAATTTGGACGGTCATACCATCTATACAATTGGGCCAAGCAACTACCTGCTCTTTGATGGAGGTACGATTACTAATGGTACGATTCATGGGCGCACCCTCGATGGTATAGTAAGGCCAGAATGGTTTGGAGCAAAAGGCAATGCAGTAATTGATGGTGATGGAAACGTTACTGGTACAGATGATACAGATGCCATTGAAATGGCCTTGCGCTTCACGGAGCTTTACATATTGGATACGACAAATCTTGAATATATCATTAGTCCACATTTGCGGGATTATATTCATAATCTGGCGACAATAGAATTCAATGGAACCAGCAAATATATCTTGAAGCGGAGTCTTTATCTCCGGTTGGGTGTTTCAGTGAACTTTAACGGCTGCACTTTGCTACCTATGTTGGAAGCCAACGACAATGTGGGGTTCAGTTCACCGAAGGAATCAAGTCAGTGTTTATTTGATTCTTATCCCTTTATCCTGTATGTCAACTGGAATAAAATCAATGAAGGCATGTGTTTTGAATATCCTCCTCGCCTTGGTTCTATCAGTAATGTAAAAGTGGGATTATATAAGGGTGGAGAACCGAATATGGTACTTGGGTTTATATATCTTGCTGCACCAATGGTCGTTCATGACATTTTCACAAGTCATATTTGCCCCGTTGTTTGTACCCCTGATGGAACTATACAACAAAGCAATAATACAACGCAAACTTGTTATCTAGATGCTGTCAGCATCAGCCGTATTACTGCTGTTTGGCCTTTGTATTCCGCTCCCGTCAAAAAACCAGCTATCCCATTTATTATTCACAAGCGAAGCCATGGAGATGCCTGGCGTATCGAACAGTTGTCAAACGAATGTGGCGGCCATTGCAAGAATGACAAGGTTACCCCTACGTTGACATGGATACAGTATATCTATGGCATCTATTTCGATCAAACCTTCGGCTTAACTATCACAAACTGCATCCATGCGGATGGCATTATCTGGCGCTGCTCAGATGTCGAATATGTCGGTAATCACAATGAGCGTCTTTCGTTGTTTGTCAACTACTCAAACATTGCCATACGTAATTGTTATTTTGTAAGTGCTTCTGATACGAAGGCTTCTCTCGTCCTGCAAGAAGACAACAACTACTTCAAGCCGTGCGCAAATACAGTTGTACTCGACAACATTACTTTCGTGATAGCGAATCAAGCACGAAGCTATGGCGATTTCTATCCTCAAATCGCAATCGGCGACAATGGATTCCCTATCATCGAGTACAGAGATGTGAAGACCAATCTCTTTAGCCCAAGCATCGGAGACTTTGCTATGCGCCCCACCACAGGCTTTACGTTCAGTCATGGCGGCAACGTCTATGTCTCACATTTCAGACGTGGTGTCATTGACCTCACAGGTGATACAGTCGATGTGAAAAGAGGAAATGTACTGGGGCCGGTAACTGGAACGCTTAGTGCAACGGCTGAAATCATTAATTCAAGCCTTGCCACTTTCACGTCCTCTGATGAATATGAATATTCCATCAAACTTTTTAATAAGATTGCATCTAACTGCTATGTATCGGTGGCTATAAATGATATTACTGTTGCTTCATCACAGAATGTAGGGTGTATATGTATTCGCATGACTCCACACTTTGCAGATGGTTATGCTGTATATGTTAAAAGACAAAAAGAAGGGACTTCGGATGCATTTGCAATTCTGCCACTCAGTTACAATGGTATTTTAGTAGACTGGGGGAATTGGATTAATGGAGTCCCTTGGGTAGACAATGATCCTCTTACTGGATATACAAGCCTAACCATGAAATCCAACGAGCACATCGAGTTTGGCCTGAGCGGTCATGTGCGCTACTATGTCAACAACATTTTCAAGGCACTTCCATGGGCAAGTCCAACACTAGAACTGGTAGATGTGGAGAACCCGTTACAGATCTGTTTTACGGAAGAAGATGGAGACAGGAGGTGCTATAGCCATCAATCGTGGGCTTATATCCGACCAACTACGAGCAATGTCTATCATGTAAGCTTGGGCTATCCATCCTCACCAACCATGTATCAGGATCAGATCTATACTATTCGGAATGGATTTGATGACTCCGTCGTTGAGATTAGAATTTCATTTCCGCAAGGACCGACTGTTAAGACGGTGAAGGGCAAGGACTTCGTCACGGCTTATGTCGATGGCAATAGAGGACTATATCTCAAGTTCAACAGCAGCCATTATAACTGCGACATCGCCGTTCAGTGCAACCAGGTCAATAATCTTGTGACAATGGTGAACGAGACTAACACGTTCCCCGACAAGCCTTATATCCAGTGGACGGGACTGACCACCATTGCAACCTCAGCACCCTCTGGAACGACTTCGGGTCGCCCCACGAATGCAGCTGCTGGCACCTACTATTTCGATACCACTATAGGCAAGCCCATCTGGTCGAAAGGAAATAACCAGTGGACAGATGCCAATGGAATCATAAGATAGGGAAATTTGACGATTACGAAACAACTTCAAAAAAACTTCGAAATATGAAACTCTTCACATCTATCGTGAGCATATTCTTCCTGAGCTCAGCAGTTGCCTTCACGGGCAACAAGATTTATTATGTCACTACGGACAATCAGCCCATTACACCGAATGTCGTGGAAATGGGAGTCCATATAATAAGCAATACCTACACCGAAGCCTCAGACATCTACCCTGAAGGGTGTTGGACGCTGGAGTTCGATAGAGACATTACCACTGTCGATGGGTTTAACGCGTTAACAACGCTTAAAAGCATTGTTTTGCCTGATGGCATCATTACTATTGGACCCAGCTCATTCAGAGGCTGTTCTAATCTTCAAGTGATTAATATCCCCTACGGTGTTACAAGTATCGGAGGATCGGCATTTAGAGCGTGTGATTTAAGAAGTGTCATAATTCCAGCGAGTGTAAAAAGGATAGGCTACCATGCTTTTATAGAAAACTCTTACTTGGTTGACGTTGAACTCCCAGAGACCCCCATTGAGGAAATTGGGTATAAAGCATTTGAAGGAACTATGTGGTGGAGCAATTATAGCACTGATGAAAAAAACATCTATGGCAACACCGTTTACTTCTATGATATCGCATATCAGGCGGTGTCACTTGACATAATAGAATGCACCATCAGGGAGGGCACAAGGGTGATTGCAGATAGGGCTTTTGCATACTGCAGTAAACTTCAAAAAGCCCATATACCCGATGGAGTTGAGAGCATCGGATATGAAACATTCTATGAATGTGACTTAAAGAAGGTCGTAATTCCAAAAAGTGTGAAACGTATAGGTAGAAGCGCTTTTTCAACAAACACCTGGTTGACTGAAGTTAAACTTCCAGAAACCATTGAGGAAATCGGGGCTTTTGCTTTTGGCTCCACTATGTGGTGGATCAATTATTGTGCAGATGAGAAAAATATCTTTGGCAACATCCTTTATTTATATGATATAGCTTATAAGGCAGCGTCATACGATATAACAGAATGCACCTTCAAGGATGGCACTAGGACAATTGCCGAAGTAGCTTTTGCAGAATGCAATAAACTTACGCAAGTAACTATCCCAGATGGCATCACAAAAATCGGCGATGCCACATTCAGCGGTTGTAAAAAACTCAAGGAAATCACCATCCCCGAAAGTGTAACCGAAATAGGAGCGAAAGCTTTCAATGGATGTGATATGGAAACTATTGATCTGCCAGAAAGCATCACGCATGTAGGAGAAGGGGCTTTCCAATTGTGCAGCAATTTGAAGAAAATAGCTCTTCCCCGAAACATCACACGTATTGAATCATCCACCTTCGAGAATTGCAAATCTTTGACCGAAATTGACATTCCAGATGGGGTCAATTACATTGGTGATCGTGCATTCGCATCATGTAGTGTCCTCGAAGAGATTACGTTACCGGAAAGCTTAGAGTTTATCGGTATTTGTGCTTTCTCTAACGCAGCGACCTATCGGTTCTATTGCCCTGCCATCAGAGTTCCAACTGCACATCCTGAGGCTTTCAACGTCAACTATCTTAGATTATGTTCCCTCTTGGTTCCAGAGTCCTTGAAAGCCGAATACAAGGCAACCTACCCATGGAGCGAATTTGGAGGAATCTACAACATTGATGGCAGTGATGACATCCAAGAAGTTACAGATGATGCGGCCCATGATCCTCTTCAGAAGTGGGATCTCAATGGCAGGAAACTCGTCCAACCTGCGAAGGGGCAGATCTATCTGCATCAGGGTCGAAAGAAAGTCGTATTATAAAAACCGAAGAGTAAAATTAAAAATGCCGACAGCCCCCATCTGCCGGCATTAAATTTGCGTTAATTCACGAAAATTGTTACGCTGCGCTCCACGCGAGCAAAGCTCGGAGCGTGTTAAAAAGCATCAATCCATTTTAGCCATGGCCTGCTCGAGGTCGGCGATGATGTCATCGACGTTTTCGATGCCGACCGAAAGGCGCACGAGGTCGGGGGCAACACCTGCTTCGCGAAGCTGCTCCTCGGAGAGCTGGCGATGAGTGTGGCTGGCGGGATGGAGCACGCAGGTGCGCGTGTCGGCAACATGGGTGACGATGGAGATGAAGTCGAGGTTGTCCATGAACTTGATGGCATCCTCACGCGTTCCCTTTAGACCGAAGGCAATAACGCCGCAGGAGCCATTAGGCAGGTATTTCTGTGCCAAGGGATAATACTTGTTGGAAGGCAGGCCGCAGTAGTTCACCCAGCTCACACGCGGGTTCTTTTCCAACCATTCGGCCACCTTCTGGGCATTGGCGCAATGCTGCTTCATGCGCAGTGCGAGCGACTCAAGGCCGAGGTTGAGGATGTAGGCATTGAAGGGCGAGGGAATGCTGCCCAGGTCGCGCATCAGCTGGCTGACGAGCTTGGTGGTGTAGGCCATCTTGCCGAAAGCCTTGGTGTAGGTGAGGCCGTGGTAGCTCTCGTCGGGGGTGGTCAGGCCATGGAACTTGTCGCCGTAGGCATCCCAGTCGAAGTTGCCCGAATCGACCACAGCACCGCCCACCTGTGCGGCGTGTCCGTCCATGTATTTTGTGGTGGAGTGGGTCACGATGTCGCAGCCCCATTCGAAGGGACGGCAGTTGATGGGGGTGGCGAATGTGTTATCGACGATGAGGGGCACGCCATGCTTGTGAGCCATCTTGGCAAATCGCTCGATGTCGAACACGTTACCGCCAGGGTTGGAGATGGTCTCGCCGAAGAAGCACTTCGTGTTAGGCTGGAAGGCTGCCTCGATGCGCTCATCGTCCCAATCGGGATCGACGAAGGTGCACTCGATGCCGAGTTTCTTGAGCGTCACGCCGAAGAGGTTGAATGTGCCGCCGTAGATGGTGTTGGAGGTGACGAAGTGGTCGCCTGCCTCGCAGATGTTGAAGATGGCATAGAAGTTGGCAGCCTGTCCCGAGGAGGTAAGGACGGCGCCTACACCGCCTTCGAGGGCGGCAATCTTCTTGGCCACAGCATCGTTGGTGGGATTGGCCAGGCGGGTGTAGAAGTAGCCGTCGTCCTTCAGGTCGAAGAGACGTGCCATCTGATCGCTGGTTTCGTACTTGAACGTGGTGCTCTCGTAAATAGGCAACTGCTGGGGTTCGCCTTTCTTTGCTTTCCATCCGCCGTGAACGCAGATGGTCTCGAGGTTTTTCTTCATTGCTATTTTATTTTTTTATCAAGAATTAGCGAATTAGAGAATTGTCGGGATGACGGATTCCGCAATCAAAATGCAAAAATAATGTCTTTTTTTCGAAATGCCGTCTTTTTGCCAAAAAAATGCTGGTCCCGATGGGAAATTATCGGATTATTTCGTCTAATTGGAAGGCTAAGACGGCAAATATTTCTTTTCAAATCGAGGTATGACCAATCTTGGCCAAGAATGGTCATTCTTCTGCGGGAGCATAACCATTCTTGGCCAAGAAAGGGTATGCTTCGACAAGATAAAGCACTCTGACGGCCGACAGAGTGTTTTCGCCGATTGGCGCATAACCAATCCTGGCCAAAAATGGTCATTCTTCTGTGGGAGCATAACCAATCTTAGCCAAGAAAGGGTATGCCTCGATAGGATAGAGCACGCTTACGGCCGACAGAGTACTCTCGCCGATTGGCGCATAACCAATCCTGGCCAAGAAAGGGTATGCTTCGACAGAATAAAGCACTCTGACGGCCGACAGAGTACTTTCGCCGATTGGCGCATGACCAATCTTGGCCAAGAATGGTCATTCTTCTGCAGGAGTATAACCAATCTTGGCCAAGAAAGGGTATGCCACGCTTGGATAAAGCATTCTGGCGCGCGACAGCGTGCTTGCGAAGGTTGAGAACAGTTTTTTGTTTTATTTTTGCGAATAACTTCCAATGGATTTGGATAAATCGGAAATAATGTGTATCTTTGCGCTCGAAGTTATGCAAGACTAAGATGAGACGAAAGATCCTGCTGATATTGTTTGTTCTGGTTGTGTCGTTCCAACTCCTTCCGGGAGGGGGCGACCTGTATGCTCAGCATATTTATCCCGTTGTCGGCAAGGTTTTGCATGCCTTGTCGGCGAAGGTTTCTTACAGCGTCAGTGGCGTTTTCTACATCGTAGGTATTCTTGTCCTCCTGCTTTATCCGATATATGCCATTGTGAAACACAAGCAACGAAAACTCGATGTATTATGGATGGAACTGGAACTGGTGGCGTGGCTCTATGTGTGGTTCTATGGGGCGTGGGGTCTGAACTATTGTCAATCGGACTTCTACCAGCGCACATCGACACCCCGTGCAAACTATGACGTTGCGGTCTTGGTGCGCTTTGCCGACGACTATGTGACGAAGCTCAACGAGTCGTATGTCGAGATTAAGAAGGTCGACGAAGCGATGGTAAGGCAGGAGGTGGTGAAGCAATATGCCAGGATGGGGAAAGGGATGGGCATCCATGCGCCATTCTCCGAGCAACCGCGGGAGAAGACCATGCTGCTGACACCGCTTGCGTCCAAGGTTGGCGTGACGGGTACGATGGGGCCTTTCTTCGGCGAATTCATTGTCAATGGCGACCTGCTTCCTTGCGAATATGCGGCGACCTATGCGCACGAGCTTTCGCACCTTTTGGGCATCACCAGCGAAGGGGAGGCAAACTTCTACGGATATCTTGCCTGCACGTCGAGTGACGTTCCCGAGATACGTTTCAGCGGCAATCTCTCCATCCTGCATCATGTGCTCTGTGCGTTGCGGGAAGCGGGAAGGGAGGAGTACAATCTGATCCACACTAAGATTCGCCCCGAGATACACCTGCTTGAGTTGGAACGAAGAGTGCATTGGGTGAGCTTATACAGCGAAACCTTGGGCGAGATGCAAGACAAGATCTTCGACTTCTATCTTCGTTCCAATCGCATTGAGGAAGGGCGGAAGAGCTATTCCTCCGTCATCGGCTTGCTGATCAGTTATGAAGATAATAAAAAAATATGATCAAAAATATTCTATTCGATTTCGATGGTACCTTGGCTGATACGGCGCAAGGGATTGTAGAAACTTTGCGTGAATCCTTTGTGCGATTAGGGCGACCTGTGCCGACAGAGGAGGAGATGGTGGCGACCATAGGCCGACCACTATGGAAAGCATTCCAGACGTTGGGAAATATGACGGAGGAAGAGGCACATCAGGCCGTGGAAGTTTATGCGGGACTTTTTATGCAGTATGAGATTCCGAACATCCGCATGTTCCCAGGCGTTACTGCGATGCTGGAGCAGTTTGCTGAGCGTGGCATCCGTATGGCCATCGTCACTTCGCGCGACCGTCATTCCCTGGACTTGATTCTTCAGAACAACAACATCGACCGTTATTTTGAAACAGAGGTGACCGTCGATGACCATTTGACGCCGAAGCCGGCACCCGATATGGTTCTGGCTTTGCTCGAAAGAATGGACATCGAGGCCACGGAAACGCTTGTCGTGGGCGACACTACTTTCGATATCGAGATGGGTAACCGCGCAGGCTGCCGAACTTGTGCGGTCACGTGGGGCAATCATTCACGTGAGCTTTTAGCGACTGCTTGTCCCGACATGATCTTTGATGAACTAGAAGAGATTCTAAGGGATATTAAGGGAATTTAAGGGATATTAAGGGACGAATGTACTGCATTTCCAATTGGTCAAGGCAAATGCATTGTCCCCAAATATCCCCAAACATCCCTTAATATCCCTTTATGACAAAAGAAGCACCAATCGACGATTGGTGCTTCTTTTGAGTTAGTACCCGAAGTGGGACTCGAACCCACACAGCCGTACGGCCACTAGTCCCTGAAACTAGCGCGTCTACCGATTCCGCCATCCGGGCATGTCTCGAAGACTGCATAACTGTGGTTTGTTTCAGTTTTGCGGGTGCAAAGATAGTGATTTTTCATCGAATCTCCAAATTTTATGTGGATTTTTTTTGTATTTTGTGCGATTTTCTTTATCTTTGCCCCCGAAATGAAGAATAATTGATAATTTGACCACTCAAAAATGAAAAGAAAGTTCTGGATTGACTTCTTCTGGCTGCTGGTGTTCGCCTTTGTCGGCACACTCATCATGGTGCTGGCTATTATACCCATCTCTGCTTTGACGCGCGACACGTTGATGCTGCATCTTATCCAATGGGGACAGACCTTGCTGATCATGCTGCTGCCAGCCATCCTATGGACCATCCTTTATAAGAAGGAACGCGTGAGCGAGGTGATGCATACGCGGATGACTTCGTGGAAGGTGATTGCCTTGATTGTTGTGCTGATGATTGTCAGCCTGCCTGCGCTCGATGCGTTGGCTACAGCTTGCGAATCGTTGCCGCTGCCTGAACCCTTGGCGACGTGGGCCAAGAACAATGCCGAAGCACAGCAGATGGCGGTGGATACGATGCTGTGGCTAAAAGGTGTCGGCGGATGGTTCGAACTCATCATGCTAATGTGTGTCGGTACGGCATTGGGCGAGGAGTGGATGTTCCGCGGTGCCCTGCTTCGCTGCTTCAAGGGCTATAACAAGCACTGGGCAGCCGTTCTGGTCGGTTTTCTCTTCTCGCTGATCCATCTCGAAGCCTACGGGTTCATACCACGCTGGCTCTTGGGAACAGGTTTCGTCTATCTGGTCTATTGGACGGGTTCCATCTGGCCCAGTGTCATTGCCCATGCCATCAACAACTTTTGGGCACTGATCGAAATGAAAGAAGCCCCGAAGATGCTGGAACATTTCGGGGCTGTATCGGTGTGTGTAAGTGTCGTGCTGATGGTCCTTGTCCTATGGCTCATCTACCGTGAAAGTCAGCAGCGTGCCATGGGTGCCATTGGCGTCGGTGCCGATGACCGTATAGACACCGACAGGGAAAGTTGAGGCATCGATTGAGAAGAGTCCTCCCAAGGCCGTATCCTTCATCAGGGTGCGGCCTTGACTGTTCTCGACCGACACTTCCGTCTCGTCCTTCAGTCCAAAGACATTGACTACGGAGCGACTGCCAAGAGTGACTGACGAGGGATAGCAATAGGCAGTGGTGGAAAGTTGGTCGGAGGCATCGAACTCGTCGGCATCGTAATGATAGCGGAGTATCTGACCAGCAGTGACAATCCAGAGGTCGGAATGCTTGTCGTCGAAGGCGAGGGAGAGAATCTCATCGGTCTTGAGGATGCTGTTCGACGAAGTGATCTGCGCAATCTGCCTGCGACCATCGCCCGAGAAGAGATAGAGACCATTTCCTTCGGTGCCTATCCACACGTGACCCTGGTTGTCGATGGCGAAACTGTTGGGAACGACATTCTCGATGATGGTGCGTACGACGCCAGGATTCCGGAAGACGGCTGTCGGATTATCGACAATATAGAGGCCTGACGTGTTGAGCAGCCAGATGGCTCCATTGGGGCCTTCATAGACGCCTCGCCCATAGTAGGGCGTGAAGGTGATGCCTGAGGTGGGAATGAGCGCCTTGAAATAGGTGAAACGGTCGTCGGCAGTGGAGGCGATGTTGGTGCCATAGTCAAAGACGAAGATGTTGGTGGTCTCGTATTTGAGGTGCTGGTAACCCCATATCTGATGATGTCCGCCGCGCCAGGTGGCACAAAGATGGGTGAATCCGTAACTCTTCTCAAGACCCGGGAGTTGGAAGTTGTACCACGTGCTGTCCTTGACACGCAATACGCACAGTGCACGATCGACACCCTCGTTGAAGCACCAGAGGTTGCTGTCGGCAGCGAAGGCCATGCCAGTGACACGCGCGACGTTGGGTTCACACCATTGGATCTTGTGGTCGGAGGTCGTGTGATTGTAGGTGCGATAGTATTTGCCGTGGTCGATGCCGATGATGCCATCTTCGAGAGTAGAGAACCAATAACGTGAGGGATGGAACGGGTCGGCCACCATATCGGCCAAGCCCGAGAAACGCTTTTTGTCGATGTAGGGCGATACTACAGCGGCCGTGTAATTGTTCCAAGTCTCGTCGTCGGTATTCATCGTGGTGAGCATTCCTGGGGTGCGCATCATGATGCCATAGTTGGTGATGAGAGGCAGGATGGTGGTCATACCCACTTCGCCCTGGCTGTAGGTGATGCGATTGAAGTCGGCGCTCTGCTGATGATTCTCGATGATGAGACCTTCGCGATAGAGGACGTTGACCTTGACGGTATAGGGATCGGGGTAGGACAATGTGTCGGCAAAGATGCCGCGTGAAGGATGCAGAAAGGCAAAGGCATCACCCCCCTTGGAGAGTGAGCAGAGGCCCGTGCTTCCGGAAAGATGTCCTCGAGCAACACACGAATATCGCTGGTTGGGCTTGGGCGCTTTGCCATAGGAGGGACAGTGACCGTAATTGATATCGTAGAGAATCAGACTATCTGCCGAAACTGCCATGATGAAACGGTCGGCTCGACAAAGACCTTGAATGGTATTTGATGCTGTGCATCGCTGTGAGGCGCGAGTAGAAGGGATGAGTTTGCGCAGACTGAGGTCGTGCCCAAGCTGCCAGCATTGAGATACGCCACCACCCGAAAGGACTATGGTGTCGTCGATGGCATGGTCGCTGGCCTTCTGCCAGGCACCAGGCGCAAAAGGATTGCCGCTGCGCGGGCAATAATAGGATGCCTTGTCGGTACTGTAATACCAATCACCATTGTAGGACCATGCACATCGCACCGGCAAGCCAAGATTGAACGTCTGCTCGATGATTTCCTCCCAAAGGCTCACGACGAGGAACCCGAAAGCAGTAGAGATAAACAGATGCCCTTCCTGCTGTCGAATACCATTGATGGTCTTGTCGGTGCCCTGCATGGGCGCATTGTAGAAATCGGGGATGGTCCAGATGGAGCCGTCGGGATGGAAGACGTCGATGAGGCCGTCGGCATAGACCACGGCCATGCGATTGGCCTCCTCACTGTAGCAGATGTCCACAATCCTGGTGCTAGAGAGACCGTCTTCGCGTGTCAACTCCTTTTCGATAGCCCATCCTGAGACGTCGGCACGCACAAGGCTATTGCCCTTGAGGATGTAGAGATTGTCCCCCAGGCGACAAGCGCGGCTGTAGTTCTCCGTATAGGTAAACGCCTGCCATTCGCCTGCGATGGCGGCAAATGGCAGGAACAAGAGGAGCATGAAAAGGATGATGGGCCTCATTGACGGGGATTTTTTGGGGGGAAGTCTAGATGGTCTAGATAATCTAGAAAATCTAGAAAATCTAGAGGCGCTATAAGCTCTTATACACCTGGCTGACCTGCTTGGCGATGACATCCCAGTCGTATTTCTCCATATCGTAGGAGCACTTCTCGTATGGCATATCGACGGTCTCCTGCAGTTTGGCAGTGAGTTCGAGCACGTCGTTGCAATGGAAGTAGTTGTTGCGAGGCAGACCGACCTCGAGATTTGCAGGGATGTCGCTTACGATGATGGGAGCGCCATAGGACATGGCTTCGAGCAGGGCGATGGGCAGACCTTCGTGAGAAGAGGGGAGGACGTAGCAGCGACAATGATTGAGGAGCGCGTGCAGACGGCGTCCTTTGATGAAGCCCGTGAGGATGACTCCATTCTCCTTGGCCAGTTTACGAAGCTTGATGGAATAGGAATCCTCGAAGTCGGAGTCACCGGCTATGACGAGTTTGTAGCCGTGGGAATCGATTTTCGAGAAGGCCTGGATGAGCTGATGCAGGTTCTTCTCGGGTGCAAAACGGCACATGCCCAGGATGTACTTGCCATGCTCGATGCCAAGGTGACGGAAGTAGCCGGGTTCGTTGATATCTTCGGGAGTTGCCACGCCATTGTGAATGAGGTGCATCTTGCGTGAGATGCTGTACTTGCGGTTCACCATGTCGCGTATGCCCTGGCTGATGACGATGACACGGTTGGCAAAGATGCAGCCCATGGCTTCGCCCAGACGGAGCATCAGTTTGGCTCCCCATCCCCACTTGACGCGATCATAGTCCTGTCCGTGATGGGTGAAGACCACCTTCATGTGGAGCATACGGGCGAGGGGGGTGAGCAGCGCTGGACCGCAGGCATGGATATGTACGATTTGCGCTTTCAGTTTCTTGGCGCGGATGATGGCCTTGAAGGTATGGATGATGGCTTCGAACGACTTCTTGCGTGGTGCATCGATGTCGATGAGTTTGACACCTTGCCAATGGGAAAGGTGGTCGTGGCAGTAACTGGAACGTCGGATGACGGTCACGTCATAGCCCTCTTCGACCAGACGGGGGAAGAGTTCTTCGCAATGCGTCTCGACACCACCCATGATGTTGGGGATGCCGCGCGTACCGGTTACTACTATGCGATTCTTTTGTTTCTTCACGAGCGATTGGGGTTTAGATCGCCCTGGCGGGGATCTTGTCCGACGTCACACCACTTCTTGTCGAGACAAGCAGGCTTGCCCTGGAGCGAACGCAGCTTGTTCTTCAGCGCCCATTGGAGCGGATATTTGATGTACTTGTGCATCACCGGACTGGCGGTGCCCACCATCCAGCAGTTCTTGGCGCAGCAGCGCACCTTTCGGCGCACCTCCTGAGCCTCTTCGCTTTGCCAGATGGTCATGAAGTCAGCCTTGTGGATGTTACCCATCGACTGCTTCCAGTATTTCTCTTCCAGGCCATTGCAAGGATAGACTTCTCCCCAGGGATCGATGAAGAAGTTGGCAGAGCCTGCTTCACAAGGGAGCATGCGACGGCCTCCTTCGATGTAGTTGATCAGTCCCATGTTGAACCAGGCGCGGAACCACGACTTCGGGCTGTTCTCCTTGAGTTGCAAGTTGACAAGCTTCTCGAAGTTGCTGCACACTTCTTCGCGGTTGGTGATCTGATTGTCGTCCTTGTGGAAGTAGTAGCTGTTGTGGAAGGCAGCGGTGGCGAACTCCATGCCCAAGCTGAGCGAGAGTTGGTAGAGCGACAGCATATCGGCCGAATTGTTGTTCGAGACCGTGCAGCCGAAACCGATGTCCTTCAGTCCCATATCCTTGAGGGTGAGCAGGGTGCGGAGGCCACGGTCGAAACCGCCCTGATGGCCGCGCAGTTCGTCGTTCTTCTGGCTCAGTCCCTCGATGCTGATGCGGATGCCGATGTTGGGGAAGCGCTTGGCAAGATCTATCACCTTGTCCTCGAACCATCCGGAGGTAGAGATGACGATACGCTTAGTATGACGATAACACTCCTCGACAATGTCGGGGAGGTCCTCGCGTATGAATGGTTCGCCGCCCGTCAAGTTGATGAACTTGAGTTGCGGTAAAGTCTTTAGGTCAGCAGCCTTGATTTCCTCCTCTTTGCGAGTGGGGTTCTTCCAGATGTTGCACATCACACAACGCATCGGGCATCGATAGGTCAGAATGATGCTGGCATCGGTGGGCTGCTGTATAGTGTTATCTTGCATAGAGCCCAAATCAGTGGTGTTTATAAATCTATAACGTATTATTGCGATTATTATTGCCTAAAGGCAAAGATTTTTCGCTTAAAGCACCAAAAACTTGCATATTTTGCCCTTTTTACCCTCAGAATCGACTCCATGGATCATATAGATGCCCGGTTCGATGCGCTGGCCGTCGCTGTCACGGAGGTCCCAGGTGATGGACGAGCCTATGCTGCGGGTGCGCATGATGAGGTTGCCCGAGACGTCGGTGATGGTGACGTACGAATCGGCCATGAGGCCCATGATGCGCAGGTCGCCGCTGTATTCGGGACGCACGGGATTGGGATAGCAATAGAGGTTGCTAAAATCGGCTTTGCCTTGCCAGGCATCGGTCTGATAGGTGAGTATTCCGCTTTCGCACGAGATGTAGAGCACCGATGTCTCCGGGTCGAACGAGAGTGCCAGGATGTCGTTGGAGAAAAGCGGGGAGTTGCTGATGTCGAAATGTTCGATTTCGGTGATGCCATCGTCGCTGAGCAGGAAGAGTCCGCTGCCGAGCGTGCCTATCCACTTGCGGTTGAGGTTATCGACAGCGATGCAGGTGCACGATGCCGACTCCATCAGATAATCGGCAAGGTTGGTGCCGTCGTTGCGTGGCACCTTGACGCGACGAATCTTGCCGTAGCCGGGATTCTTCTGCGCATAGTCGAAGGTGGTGAAGGGGTCGTCGATGACGAGCGGACCGATGCTGGTGAGCAACCAGATGGCACCGTTCTGGTCTTCGGCAATGTCGAAGAAGTAGTTGATGTTGGAGTATTGGTTGTTGTCCTGATCGACGAGGATGCTGAAATAGGCGCTCTGGTCGTCGGAGAGATTGGCTGGAGTCGCATGGTCGTAGTACATCGCCACCTTGCTGCTCTGGTAGGGATAATCGCAGAGGAGCCACTTGAGCTGATAGTTGTCGTGACGTGCCTGCAGGATGCGATGGATGTTGGAGGCAGCAGGGAAACCGGTGATTGGGTAACACGTCCACTTGCCTTGAGGGGAGAGGCTGCGGAACAGATGATCGGTGAAAGGACAAGCCACCCACAGATAACCGTTCTCGTCGGGATAGACAGCTGTGATGCGGTTGGTGGCCTGGTCGGGGTAGGATTCGGGAGTGCTTTGCCCAATCCATTTGATAAGTGAATCGCCACGGAAATGGAAGATGCCTCGTTGGAGTGTGCTGATGTAGTAGCTATCGTCGTCGAGTGGATCAGCAGCGAAAGCCGTAATGCCCTGGAATACATCCAGGCCTTCTGCTTTACCCTGATTGATAACCTCGTGATAGTTTTGGGTTGTCCATTGGTCATCGTCGTGATTGTAGATGGAGATGTCGCCCATGGTGCGTGCCATGGCACTGTAGTTGGTCAGGCACATACGCTTGGAGTTAGTGGCGACAAATTGCCCGTTGCCAAGAAGACCGGAATAGAGCGCTGTGGAACCTAAAACCTCGGCTATCGTTACGCCATCGGCCAGCAGTTCATAGTCGAAGGGTGCCCAACGGTTGAAGGCTGTGAGTTGGAAAGAGAAGAGGCCGACCGAGGCAGCCGAAGTGAAGAAGGTGTCGTCGGAGAGCGCACAGATGCTAATGCTGCGCTGGAGGTAATCGTCATGGCAGACACTGATGTCGTAGGTCAACGGGTCGGCCATCGTAAATCCACTTCCTTGCATGAAGATGTATGGGCCGGCCTGTATCAGCGACTGGTAACAGCCGCGTGCTGAACGTCGCACCGTCTTTCCGTCGGCATCGAGCACATTGACGTTCTTGTCGTTGGCAATCACCCAGCAATGCTCGGTACTGTCGGGCGTGAAGAATGTCAGGGCCGCAAGGATGGTGTCGGATTGCAAAGTGGTCCAGTTGGACTCCTGCTTGGCATTGTTCGAAGCAGGACAACGCTGCAGGCCGTGACCGCGCACCGAACGATACCAGGCTTCCTTCCAATAGAAAGCGATATTGCAGGACGATGGCGTGGTGTAGGAATCGACGA
>Ga0310691_10003142_pt1 | contig 20377 bp, 9 predicted proteins | sample 176DNAGHGlowgp2_FD_203887 | JGI IMG/M metagenome (GOLD analysis project Ga0310691, IMG submission 203887) | Sheep rumen microbial communities from Palmerston North, Manawatu-Wanganui, New Zealand - 1766 DNA GHGlow gp2 (v2) (version 2) | ecosystem: Host-associated > Mammals > Digestive system >...
AATTTGACCACATTTTTTTTTAGTGTTATAATATTAATATACAATTACCTTGAAAAAGGAATATTTTATTTATGGAGGAAGTTCTTATGAAACGCGAAATCAGTAAAATCAGAAACAACAACATAGGCAATGTCTTGACAATTTTAGCAGTTATTGCTATTATTGTCGGACTAAGCGTTATAGGCATCCGGTTAATGAAACCTCCGACTAAGTCGGTGGAACAACTTGGCACGGAAGAGGATAAAGATTTAACCGAAAACCTTATCAGTAGGGAAAAGGCATTAAAAACCATTACCAAATCAATCGGTTCTGCTAAAATACTTGATGATTATCAATTATTTGACGGCAATGATAACGAAATCGTACAGGGTGTGCTTGCTGAAGAAGACGATACCATTTATAAAGTATGGAACGTCAATCAAAATGTAAACAAGGATATTTTAATTGGATTTTTATTCGACGAAGATTCTAAGGTTGTGTGGTCTGAGTCAAGTAGTAAAGACTTTTGGAATCCTAATGTACCCAAAATTGATTTATGTTATAATGATAAAAAATATCAATCCGAAATGAATTTCAAAGATGGTGCATTTTCGTATAAAAAGAGAAATACTGCAATTGCAATTCTCGGACCTGAACAGGGCGAAAATGTTAGTAGCGTATGGGCCTACAACACAAAGGACGATACCCTATCATTAGTATGGTATAATACCATATTTATGTCAGAAGGCGAAAAATATTAAGAGTCTAAAAAAACACTGTATTAAATAATTTTAATACAGTGTTTTTATTTTTATAATTGTAAAACTACTACGGCCAGAAGAAAAGAGAAAGAAATAGATGTAAGTAAAAGAAAAATGATAAGAAAATGTAATATAAACTTTACATGTACGTTCCCGTAGAGGTTATTTAATATTTCGTGTAAAAAAGGGGATTGATTTTTTTTTCAATATATTTAAAATAGAATAGTATATTTTAGAAATGGAGGAAGTATAATGAAAACAAAAATTACAAAAATTAAAAAATTAAGTATTGCCTTATGCTTAATTCTTTTAATACAAACTTTAAGTATCCTATTTTTTAATATAGGAGAAGTTAAGGCAGCAGAAAATTGGAAAGGATATGTGTTAACTAACAGCGAGGTGCCACCTGAAGGTAAGGAATATACAGGAAAAACTGTAACGAAAACAAATTATACAATAGAATACGGTGGTTGGGTTACTAATATAAAAATACCAAACGGTATATATGTGGGTACTGATGTAGAGCATTCAAGTCGTTTTGGTTATGCATATGTATCTAAGATTATTTATGATAATGATGCTGAAACTCATGGTTCTCTTTACATTACTGCATATTTAAATACTGGATTATTGGAAGATGGGGATTATTACTTAAGAAATTATCCTGAATTCGTAAGAGACGATTTTTATAATGTAAGATTAAATAGAATAGGGCTACATTCTAAAGAAGAAAGGACATATTATTTACATCGAGATAAAACTCAAGTAGACCACTCAGATATGTTAAATGATTCAAAAAGATATACATTTATAAAAAGATTATATTTAAGAGCATTACATAGAGGTGCTAGTGAAGAAGATCTTAAAGCACATTTTAATAAAACAACATTACAAGAAGCAATTGATATAATGTTATCTCAAGAAGCAAAACAAAAAAATGATTTAAGTACAAATGAAAAATTTGTTACTTATTGCTATGATGTATTGTTAGGAAGACAACCAGATGCAGGGGGAAAAGCTGCTTGGACAAATGCGTTAAATAATGGAACATCTAGATCATCTGTTATTAATTCATTTATTCAATCATCAGAGTTTAGAAATATGTATAATTAATAATTAAAAAAATCAACAACGGGGACGGTTCTAAATGTTGAAAATCCTTCGAAGTGTAGGTAAAAACTTGTCGAAAACGGTCGCTTCAAGGATTAATATATTAAATTTCGCAGGCTTACTGGCTCGTACTTAACAAAAGGCAAAAAGAATTAGGGTAATCTAGAAATTTTAGGTTACTCATTCTTTTTGCTTCTTTTGTTAATCTCGCCAAACTGCGCGCCTTGTGCTACATTTTAATATATTAATCCCCGAAGCGACCGTTTTCGACAAGTTTACACTCCGAAGGATTTTCAACATTTAGAACCGTCCCCGTTGTTGATTTTAAAAACATCCAACGCATTTTTATAAGTAGAATCAGCAATAACTTCAACATCAACTCCTTTAAACTTGGCAATTTTCTCAGCAATATAGCGAACATTTCTTGAATCGTTACGACTGCCTCTAACAGGCTCTGGAGCCAAATAAGGACTATCTGTTTCAATTAGCATACGGTCTAGGGGCACCATTTTTACTATTTCTTCAGCGTTTTTAGAGTTTTTAAATGTAACTGGACCTGCAAATGAGATATAAAATCCTAATTTTAAAGCTTCTTTAACAAGTTCTACATTAAGTGGACAACAATGAAAAACGCCTGGTTTAGTTGTAGGACATATATTTTTTAAAATATCCAAAGTATCCATTACAGCTTCTCTTGTGTGAATTACAATTGGTAAATTAAGTTTATTTGCAAGTTCAATTTGTTTAATAAAAACCTTTTTTTGTAAATCTTTATTTAGCTTGTTCCAGTGATAGTCTAAACCTATTTCACCTATTGCAACTACTTTATCATTTTGTGCAATTTTTTCAATTTCAGATAATTGTTTATCCACAATTTTTAAACTATTTGTGAATAATTCTTCGATTTCTTCAGCTGTTTTACCGTTCTATATTTTCATCTTCAATTTCTCCAGGAATATCATTTGGAGAGATTCCTGAAATTGTGTAGATGAACTCGTAATTTTGGGCTATTTCAAGAGCTTTTATTGATGATTCTAAACTATAGCCGGCACAAATAAACTTTGTAACCCCGGAATTATAAATTTGTTTTATAATTTCGTCTCTATCATTTTCAAATTTTTCATCATTATAATGAGCGTGGTTATCGAATAATTCCATTTACAATACCTCCAATTTTATTACAGTATTTGCAATTGCTATTTCACCGATATGTGAAATGCTAACATCAATTTCATATTTTTCTTCAAGCTTGTTAGCAATATTGCCATAGAAATTTACGAAGGGTCTTCCATTTACGTCATTTAAAATTTCAATATCTTTCCATTCAATATCAAATTTGCTATCTAAGCACTCAGAAACAGCTTTAAATATAGCTTCCTTTGCTGCAAATCTTCCGGCATATGATTGATATTTCTGTACTTTTTTAGACTCACAATAATCTATTTCTTTCTTAGTATATATTCTATTTAAAAATACATCTCCAAATTTTATAATATTTTCTTTAATACGAGATACTTCAATAACATCAATTCCTGTTTTAATAATCATTTAATTTAAATCCTTGTACTTTTATTTTGGCGTTTAATTAGGTCAAGCCAATAAACCTATAATTTATACTGTATTATATAATATTTTTCAAAGAAAATCAATAAGTTAGGGGACTGTAAGACTGATTGATTTCTATGATTGATTATGATATAATAAGTCAAAAATAAAAAAAGGATGTGTAACTATGGAGAATGCATTGATTGATATAATTGATGAAATAATAGATATGTTAGAAGATGATAAGTATGAATCATATATGTATGAAGATAATAAATTTCATATAATAGATAAAAATAATAATATAGATTTTCAAGCTAAATTAGGAAATAATAACTACTATTTTAAGGACAATATTAGTGGATTGTCTTTTATAAAAACAAAGAAATATCTTAATGATAACACAACTATTCAACAATTATTTATTGAAGAAAATAATGAAAAGTGTTTTTATTCATTTTTGGAGAGGAATGGATATGTTAGCTTGGTAAGGGCTATTAGAATTGAAGGAAATGATTCTCTAGTTTGTAACAATTTTAACGTTTTAAATCATACTTGGGAAGATATTAAAAAGTATGCTGACGGCTGTTTTGAGGATATAAGTGATATGGAAGATGTTAAATCTATTGAATTTACACCGGACGATGATTTTTTAACTGAAATTGCAGAGGAAGAAGATGAATTTAGTAGAAAAGAGCTTTATTTTGATGCCGATGAAAATGAAGATGACCAATATGAAAGTGAACAATTAGAAGAAAATGAAATGTATGGATTATCTGATTTATTTGAAAAAAACACAATTAATGATTATGAAACATATATTACAAGAAAACAAGAATGCGAAGAAAATGATGAAAAGTATAATCAAAAAGAAGATAGATTACCAATTGGAGGTTTTTCAGAAGCAATTGAAGATTATTATGCTAATTATCAGTTGGTGATAAATGGTAGAGAAATAGATGGACAAGCAAAATGTAGAATTATTGGGGATTGTGAAGCAGCAGTTGATGAAAAAAGCTTTGATTCAGGATCTTTTGATCAGGCGGCAATTAATTTAAGAGTCGTATTAAACTCTATACAAAAGGAAACAAATTCTAATGTAAATGATGATTATGAAAAATAAAAAAAATATAAAAAATATATTCCAATAAAAAAATTTTAATGATATAATACAAATCAAAGAAATACTTTTTTAGCAAAAGATGTAGAATTAATTGTAATATTTTTGTAATAATTCGAGTTAGACAAGCATATAATAAAGTATGGTAAATTTGACAGATTGTTACAAATATGTTATAATAGAAAATGTCTTAGTTAAAGGAGGGACAAATATCTTATGAAAAAAGATGATAAGGCTTCGATATCCTTGAAAAAGGTTATATCCGTAAGTATCGCTTTATTACTATTTATGGGAATAAGCGTTATGGCCGTAAATTCAAAAGTAAATAATGTTAAAATTATCCTTTCTGATGGTTATGAAATGGAAGTTTTAACAACAAAAGAGAAAGTTTCAGATATATTAAATGATAATCATATTATATTATTACCAAATGAAGAAGTAATACCAGGATTAGACAGTAATATATCAGATAACAAGACAATAAGAATAACAACTGATAAAGATTTAGCTGTAAAAGTTACAGAAACAGTTGTTAAATCAGCTGATATTACAGCTCAAGATTTATTAGCAAAAAACTATGATAATATAGTTGAAAAGTTAGTTGTAGAAGAAAGTACTATTCCATTTGAAACAGAAACAAAAGATGTTTCAACAGGAAATGGTGATAAAAAAGAAGTTGTTACACGAAAAGGTGTAGACGGAATTAAGAAAACAACTTACAAAGTAAAATATCAAAATGAAACAGAAATCTCAAAAACAGAAGTTTCTACTGAAATAACAAAAGAACCTGTTACTAAAAAAGTAGAAATTAGAGATAATCAAGTAGTTTCAAGAGCTACAGTTGATAGAGTGTCTGCAGAACCTGCAGCAGAAACAGCAGCAAATGCAGCAGCTAGTGGAAACTCATTAGCAGCAAGAGCAGCAGGAATGACACCACAAATTGTTAACTTAAATGCATCAGCATATACTGCATCTACATGTGATAAAGCTCCAGGTTCACCAGGATATGGTGTTACAGCATCAGGAGCATATGCAACAGCATGGTGTACAGTAGCAGCTGGTAGAGGTTACCCTTTAGGAACTATAATTTATATTCCATATTTTGCAAACATGCCAAACGGTGGATGGTTCGTAGTTCAAGATAGAGGTGGAGCCATAGCTAACAACAAATTAGACATTTATATGAATACTTATAATGAATGTATTCAATTCGGTAGAAGAAATTTACAATGTTATGTTTATGTACCGTAATTAAATAGAATGTTCTAAAATAACGAAGATTAAGACAAATTAGACTGTTCAATTATTGAACAGTCTTTTTAATTTTCGTCGAAATACATCCATATTTTTGTAAAAATTTGGCAAAAATAAAATAATATGGTATAATATATGTATAGGTGTTAAATACACCATTCCGAACAATTACAATTTAATAAAGGAGGAATCACTATGATGACACGGTTTCGGAAAAGAGTAATGGCAATGGCTATGAGTTTTCTTATGATTATCTCATGTGCTATGACAGGAGTTTGTGGAGCTATTGAGGCAGTAGCTGCTGCAACATCAAATGAAGTTGCGGAGCCTGTATGGGGTGATGCAAACGACAACGGTACACCTGCTGAAACAGCAGACGTTGTTCTGATTATGCAGTCCATCTGTAATCCAGATAATTACGGATTAGGTCAGAAGGACGGACTAACTACTCGTGGTGCAAAGAATGCTGATGTTTACTGTAATGGCGACGGTATAACAGCGATGGATGCACTTGCTATTCAGAAGTACCAGCTTGGAATAATTTCAGAGCTGCCTGAATCATACAAGGAGCAGAAGCCGATTACCACGACATCTACGACAACAACAAGCACAAACACCACAACAACAAGCACAACCACTACAACAACAAGCACAACCACCACAACAACAAGCACAACAACTACCACAAGCAAGCCAACAACAAGTACAACAAGCTCAACAACAACGAAACCTACAACAACAAGTACAACAACAACGACAACAACGACGACGACAACAACGACGACGACAACAACAACGACGACGACAACAACAACGACGACAACAACCACAACGACAACAACAACAACAACGACAACAACGACAACAAGCACAACCACCACATCGACGACAACCACCACGAGCACAGACACAACAACAACAACATCTGGTTGGAGTGCTCCAAGTAGAGAAAGTCTGACTCATGATGGAGAGCGGATAAGTGTTGATACTTACAATGTACTTATCAACACTGCTAAGCTCTTTAATATTGATCGTTATGAGATAGTATGGTCGTACAAGCCGATTCAGTATGCATATGTTGATCCAGGAGCATTCTATTGTATGCGTGAAGGTCTGGCATATGGATATGGATGCCAGTTAATACCAAGTGAGGATATTTCCGAGGTATGTACTGGAATGAAGAAGCTTAAGAGATCGGAGTACACATCTCAGTATGAAAATATACTGTGGAGACCGCTCGTAGCAGATGACAACAAAGAAAATGTGATAGCTGCATTTGACGTAACAAATTCAGCCTACAAAAACGACACTGTTGTGATAGCTGCTATTGACGACCAGATTATAAGAAGTACAATTAACATTAACGGTGAACTCTCAAGCAATGACGTGTATGACTTATATGGAGATAATATTGATAATCCGTTCAACCATATGAATTGGTACCTTGTGCCAATAGATGAAGGCGGAAATCAAATCTTTTCTCTTGGAAAGGAATTTGATACATCTGTAATAGCAACAACTGAAATAGAGTATTGGTTTGATAATTCAGATTTAACGTCTGGAGGAGCACCAATTTCTCGACACTCATTTGAAGGATTCATTGAGTGTGCAAGAGTATTTGGTTGGAAAGATTTCACTATAAAATATAATGAAGTTGATTCTGAACCAGTATATTACAGCTATGTAAATAATGGCATGATTACTGCAACCACCTTTAAAGGAGGAGCAGTACAGATAATTCATGCAGCAGAACTTCCAAATGTGGTTGACTTAGAAACTATATGTCTTAGACAGGCATATGGTGATGAGGAATTAGCACAGGTTTACTACAAGGAATTTCTTAGAGAAGACATTTATCCGTATTATTATGTTGTATTACCTCAGTTTGATTCAAGAGATTTAACAGGTAATGACTTTTATTTATGGTCGACAGGAGACCATCACAGAGGCTATTACGTGATTCCTCTTGACAGCGACGGAAACGAAATTATGAAGCCTATGGGGTCGTAATTTCATAAGAAAAAAATCCAACTCTTAATTGAGTTGGATTTTTTGTTTATTCAACATTACAAATATATTACTTTTTTAGTATCATTGATAGCCGTAAGCTACAAAACAATCCAGAAACAAAATTGTTACAAATTGAACATACAAATATAATATAAATGTAATAATTCTAAAAACTATGATTTCCCTAGAAAACGTTTTTTTTTGAAATATATTTGTTATGGTTATTTTTAAAATAATCATTATAATAAAGACAACAAAAATAAATATTTCAGGAGGAAATATAATGAAAAATCTAGGAGAAAAAGTATTCAAAAAAATAGCTGCAATTATCTTAATTTTATCAATGATAATTTCATATTTACCTTTATCAGTTTTTGCACAAACTGAATCTGATGAAGAAGAAATTGATTTAGATAATTTTCAATTAATTGCAAGATGGAAAAGTGGAAATGAGGTGGAAACAAATGCAACAGCAACACTTGAATATGGTGTAGTATTTAATGGTGTGCAAACAGGATTTAGTAATGTAAAGCTTTATATTGAAACAGATAAAGTTGATAATATAAGTGATAATATTACAACACCAAATTCTACACAGGGAAATGGATATGCTATGGTTAATTATGGAAAAGTAGATACAGGTACTTCTGTATCTGGAGAAGCAAGTGTTAGCTTTGGTAATCCAGAGGAATTGATGGATAGAACAGTTACGGTAAGAGTAACAGGTGTGTATACAGACAAAAGAAGTAATGATCAAGTTCCTTTTTCATATAGTAAAAAGTTGAAAGCTGTTGTTACACCTTTAACAAAAGGTAATATATTTAGAGCTTGGTTATATTGGCAGGGAATTTCAAAGAAATCTGCACCACATGTTAACAAAACAGAAGAACAGTTAAGTGATAACCGAGGATGGTATACTACGCAAGTAGAAGCTGTATTTCCATTAGATATAAATATGGAGAGATACACTCAAAAAGCTGATTTACAAATAACATTTAGTAGTAAACTAGGTGCAAGAAAACTTTTAGAAAATGAATATACAGTTGATTGGGATGGTTTAGATACAGTATTTTTTGGCACTCCAACCAAAACAGTAAATCCTGATGGTTCTATAACATATACTTTTAGTAAAGGTGAAGATGCAGATGTACTTAATAAGGATAATACCTTCTATACTGGATTTAATGGAATTAGAGGGGCTTATGCTGTTAAATTCAAAGTTCCAACACCTAACACAAACCCTGAAGTATCAGAAAATCCAGATAAATATTTTGATTGTGAATTTGAAGCCAAATTAGATACAACAGGTTTTTCTGTGGTAAAAGAATATGGGAAAGAAGAAGTGGTAACAAAAGAAAATTATTCAAGAACCATATATGATAGTGAAACAGCATCATTAGTGCATTATACACCAAGAACACATTCATGGCGTTCATATAAATATGAATCAGCATATATTGGAAATTCAAGTTATATTACAGATACAGTTTTAGAAAAACTAAAAAATGATGGAAAAATCACATTAAGTACATCTATATTTTTGGATTCACAAGCTAATGGAGATAAAGAATATCAGTATGGAAAAATAAATGTAAGCGCTCCAGTGTTAGTTTATATCGATGAAGATGGTAGAACACAGAAAAAAACATTAAATGAAAATCAAATAAAAGTAGAACATATTACGTCTGATACAGATTTAAATAGTGATTTTATTAATGGAGATGAAACAATACAATTTAATTCAGTAAATTCCGCAATACCAACAAATAATGTGAATATTTTCTCGATAGGTTTAAACGATTTTTTATTTAATTATTATAGATGGTATGGTATAACATATACATTAAATTATGCAAATTTAGGATTAACTGATTATGAATTCAACAATATTCAATCTATTGGATTTTCAGCTGATACTACGGGACAATGGATTTATGGAGCTGGATCTAATGGCATTAAAAGAGCTCCAGTTTATGTAAAAAACGAATTTTCTGATATGACTTTTTCTAGTTATTTAGCTACATCTTATGATAAATTAAATAAAACTGAATATGATTTTATGACTTTGTATATGGATCCTCTTGATGAAGATTATGAAGATGATGATTATGATAATGTATATGAAAAAAATATTATTGTAAATGAAAATCCTGTTTTTTATGTTGAATTACCTTCAGTATATAAATTTAGTAATTTTGATGTAATGTTAAATGGAGGAAACAATTTAAGTATTAATGAAGATGAGTTGGATATTATAAAAAAATCAGGTGTTCAATATTTAGTAATTCCTTGTATTGGAACATATAATAGCGAAATAGATGGAAGTGTAAGTATTACAATTCACTTTAAAAGGACCTTAGTTGATCCTACAAATACTGTTTATACAATACATGCATATATGATAACAGATAATGAAAACTACTATGTAAATAGAGGAATTGTTTCAAATAATTATGAATTTGCAAGTGGTGAAAATATACCAGATACAATTTATATGCAGAGTAATAGATTCCGTGTTGCAGGTGCAAGTGAATTAAAAGCATTTACATGTATTATAGATGATGGAAAAGAATATCAGCCAAATTTGGCAGAAAGTCCTAGCCAAAAAGAAAATCCTGTAATTATTGATTATAATAAAAGCAAGCTTGAACTTAGATCAAAAGTTAACTCTGTTGGAGATACTTTAACAAATATTGAAATACTTACAAGATTACCTTTTGCTAATAATACATATATAGAGAATACAAGTGAACAATTGATAGAAGCTGATTATGTGTTACCAGATGAATTTATTGACAAATATGATGGAAAATTAAAAGGAGTAGTTAAAGGTGAAGTTGTTTCTCAAAATTCTTTTTCTGATATTACTATAAAAGGTGTTTATTGTGAAACTAGTCCAGGAACAACAAGAGAATTAGATACAAATAAATATAAAATTTATTACACAACAGAAGAAAATGCTACTTTTGATTCAACAAGTTTTGTGTTATGGGATGGAGTTACTGATTTATCAACAGCAAAAAATATAAAAATTGTGTTAGAAGACGAAAATGGTGAACACTATAATTTAAAATCAGGTCAAAATTTATATGTTGACTATGAAATAACAATGCCAGATACAAAAGGAATGATAGCATCAACAACAGGAGTTAAATATAAAAGAGTTTCAATGGGAAATACAGAAGAATTGAATTCACGAGCAGCTTATGCAATAAATGGTGTAACAACAGGAACTTTAAAAGTACAAAAGAAATTTGAAAATTATCCAGTAGGAACTGCACCAGAAGGTGGAAGTTTAGAAAACATTGAATTTAAACTTCAATATTATGATGAAACAACTGGTCAAAGAGAGTTTTTAAAAGATTCAAGCAATAATGATATAACAGCAACAACAAATGCGCAAGGAATTGCAACATTTGATAACATACCAGCTGGAGATTATTATTTATATGAAACAACAACATTTACGAATTATGATGGAATAGGCAAAATTGAATTGGTTACAATAGGCTCAGCTGAATATGTTGAATATACAACTGTAAACCCAATAAAACGTGGAAGAATTATTGTGAATAAAAAGTGGGAAGACACTAATGACAATCAAGGAAAAGTCAAATTTAAATTAACTAGAGTAAATGGAGCAAATGAAGAATTCTATTTCTCAACTAGAACAGTAGAAACAGATGATAATGGAACAGCTATTTTTGAGAATGTTCCTTATGGAAATTATAAAGTAACAGAAGTATCTGAAGTTAATGGATGGACACCAGAACAAGAAAGTATAGATGTTGCATTATCTGCAGCAGAAGTAAGTGCTGATTTTAATAATATTAGAAGCAGAGGAATTTTACAAATTGTAAAATCTGTTCCTAATGGTGAAAGTGTTGATGGATTAACATTCCATGTTAGTGGACGTGGTGTGTTAGCATACACAAATAAAGATGGAAATAATGTAACAACAAATAGTGATTACACAATTAAAATTGGCGATACATATCCAGAAAATGTTACTGTTGTTAAATCTGCAGATAACACTTCAGCAACAATTACAATTTCAAATGTATTTATGGGATTATATTCTATTGAAGAAGTTGATATCCCTACATTAGGTGATACTGGAATTGAAAAATATGTTTCAGCTAGAGGTGAAGCTTTAATTGATAAAAACGATTTAGTTAACGCTGTAACTGTTAATTTGTCAAACAGATATAAAACAGGATATTTAGTAATAAATAAAACAGCTAAACTAAAAGAAGGAACAAATTATTCAGATATAGGTGATTTATCTGGATTTAAAGTTCATGTAACAGGTACATCATATTATGGAAATGATGTAGATACTATGATTCAATTAGATGAAAATGGAACTGGTTTTACAAGACTTGAAATAGGTGAATATACTGTTTCAGAGGTTCCAGTTGATGGATACACAGCATATTATGGAACAGATAGTAATGCAAGCACAGAACCTGTTAGAATTACAATTCAAAATAACAAAGATGTTACACAAAACTTATACAATGAACACACAGGTGTTGGTTATGTAAGAGTAGAGAAAAAATTAGAAACAGTAACAGATGCAGAAAAAGTAAAAAATGCAGGAATTAAATTTGCTGTAGTTGGACAAAATGTTGCAGGTGGAAGAGTAAATGAAATAATAGAAATCAATCAAATTGATGAAACAAAAAATGTAGCATATGGTGTTTCTGGACCAATATCAGTAGGTGGAGAATATGAACTACAAGAAATTGAAAGCACTGTACCAGAGTTTTATGAAGGTATGACTCCAGAACCAATAGAAATTTCAACAGAAAATACTCTAGTAAAACCACTAACAAAAGCAGTAACAAATGCAAGAGGTAGAGGAGACTTAGAAATTGTTACAACAACAAATCCAGAAGGTGGCCCATTAAAAGGAATAAAATATAAAGTAACAGAAGTAGAATTAGGAGCAAATGGAACATATACAAAAGTAGGAACAACTAAAGAAGTTGAAGGAAGCAATGAAGACTTTAATGCAAGTTTTGCAGAGCTAGAGAACATATATGCCGGATATTATTTAGTAGAGCAAGATAAGATTCCAGCAGGATGGGTAAAAGATGTAAGTCAAATAGTAGAAGTACCTTTAGGAAATACTGGATATGCAAACTTTGAAATTACCGAAAAGAAAAAATTAAGAGAAAACAAAGTAACAATAAATAAAGTAATATTAAATCAAGCAGGAGAAGTAGCAACAAATGAAGAAATTGAAGCAGCAGAATTAGATAGAAATGAAAGCTTTGAAATGAAAATAACAAATGTAAATACACAAGAAGAATATTATGTATTTACATCAGCAGCAAATCCAGGAGTAATCCAAGGATTAGATGCTGGAACATATAAAGTAGAAGAAGTAACAAAGCCAAAATATATAACAGAAGGATATTATAAAACAGTAGAAGTTGAAAATCCTGTTCAAGGATTAGAACCATTACAAGCAATAGAAAAAATAAATGCAACAGAAGGTTCATATTTATTTGAAATAACAGAAAGTGGAAACAAAGTAGAGGATGTAACTTTAACTGTAAAAAATAAAATTGATATGAGTTATGGATTTGGTGGACAAACACATATTGATAACTATAGCAAAGAAAATGCAGAAGAAGAGACTGTAACATTTGTAACAAAAGCAGTTATTTATGTAGTTGATGAAAATGCAAATGCAATTTCAGGTGTTAAATTTAATTTAATCAATTCTGATGGAAATAAAGTAACATTAAATAATAACACAGAATTTGAAGTGGCTAATAAGAAATTAATTGCCAAAGGATTGCCAGCTGGAACTTATACTTTAAAATGTACAGCTGTACCAGAGGGATACTTGGTACCAGATGATGAAAAAGTAGTGGTTTACAGTGATGCAACACAAGTAGCAAGAGTAGAAATTCAAAAGAATATACCACGTGGAGGTTTAACACTTTCAACAACCTATAAAACAGATAATGGAACAACAAAATATCTACCTCGTTCTAAGTATAAAGTAGTAGATAAGGATACAGGAGAATTAGTAAAATTCGTAAGAACAGCAACAGGAGATTATAAGAAATCTAACTTAGAGGATGCTTCACCTGTAATAGTATTAAAAGCAGGAACTGTTGAAGTTGAAGGAATTGAAACAGGAGATTATGAAGTAGGTATTGTTGATGTAACAAAAGGTTATGGAATTCAAAAATTAACAGTTGAAGATGTAACAGTTGAGCAAAACGTTAATAAAGATGTTAATGTAGAAGTTATAAGTAATAGCATTGTAAAAGTTGATGCAGGACGATCTACTAGTATGTATTTAACAGAAAGTGGAGAATTGTATGTAAATGGATATGGATATAATGGAGAATTCGGTGATGGAAATTCATCATCAGTATATTCATCACAATTCAAAAAGATTGAATTCCCAATTTCAAATGTTAAAATTACAAAATTTGTTCAGGATTATTGTGGAACATTAGCAATTGATTCTGAAGGAAGAATTTGGACATGGGGTCAAAATTCTTCTGGTAGATTATTAACAAGCAGTAGTAACTATTCTCCAACATGTGTAACAGAATTAGGTGTATTATATGATGAATATTATAATGAAGGTACAAGATTTGTTGATGTTCAAGCAAATGCCGGTACATCATTGTTATTAGATAACAAGGGTAGAGTTTGGGCAGCTGGAAATTATACTGGTGATGGAGACAGTAATTATGACACCGTTAAATTAATTGATACATTTGAAAATATTGAAGTAAAAAAATTGGCAAAATTAAGAAGTGATCAGTATTCTACTAACTTAGGTGTAATAGATTCATTAGGAAGAGTTTGGATGTGGGGATCAAATGGATCTGCAATTGGTACAACAAGTGCATCATATACATATTCTCCAATTTGTATATCTAACGTTTCTGACGTGAACCAGTCAGCGCCACTTGAAAATGTTATAATTGAAGATTTATTTATAACTTATAATTTTGCAATGGCTGTTGATTCAGATGGAAGTGTATGGCTATGGGGTTCATCTGGACCAGTACAAGCATTAAATCAAATTCCAAGAAAGCTTGATTCTTCATTATTTGGAGGAGCTAAAGTAAAAGCAATTAATGGAGGATATAATTCATCAACTAGCTCAAATGTAGCATTAGCAATTGATGAATATGGAAGATTATGGACTTGGGGTGCAAATGTAAGTGGACAATTAGGTACAGGAGTTTCTTCTTCTAATAATGCTCCAGTATGTATTTCTGATGATGAAACAGAAATGTTGTATGGTGTTGAAATTAAAGATGTAGAAATTTCAGATTATTATAGCAGTGATAGCATGCCTCAACAACACGTTATTGCAGTAGATAAAAATAATAGATTATGGGCTTGGGGAGGAAAATCTGACTATGGACAAGCAGGTGAAATAAGTTTGAGCCCAATATGTGCTCCTCAAAGACTGGATGCAACGTATAACGAACATTTTGAATATAATTTGAAATTTAAACAAGCCGTATCTTCAACATATAACTATAATAAATTTGCAATTGATGATGAAGGAAGAGTATGGGTTTGGGGAGAGAATAATTATAATTCGCTTGGAATAAATAATTATCAGCATAAAATAATAATTCCAACAGTACTAGATATTCCTGGAAATCCAAAAATTTCAAAAATATCAGCTGCTTCTTATAATACTTTAATGTTAAGTGAAGATGGTAGAGTTTATATTGCAGGATATGGATATGTCGGAAACGGAACAAAAGTAAATGGTTATTCAGGAATAGGAATTACTGAAATTACTAAGAATTTTGAATTGCCAGCAGGTGTATATATAAAAGAAATTGCATCAATAAGTAATTCTGGAATACTTATGGCAATTGACTCAGAAGGAAAAGTATATACTTGGGGAGATAGTACAAGTATGCTTGGAAGAACTGGCTCATCAGATGCTTTAAAAATTGAATGTATCTCTGATGATACAAATGAACCTTTAAATGGAGTTTCAATAAGAAAAATATCTGGTTCTTACTCAGTAATATATGCAATTGCAGATGATGGTAAATTATATTCATGGCACAGTGGAGAAACTCCAACATTAGTTGAATGTAAAGCCAAATTCGTTGATGTTAATAACGAAATATTACTAGATGATCAAGGAAAAGTGTGGTGTACATATGGTCAATCTGTTCAATGTGTAACAGATAGTACATTTAATACATTATACAAAAAATATCAGATAGACTCTAATTATAGAATTACAGGATTATATAATGAGTCATCAACAGGAACTTATGCTATATTAAAAGATTCTAATGGTGATTGGTGGTACATTTCTGGAACAAGTATTAATAAATATGAAGTTCCAGTTAAAGATGTAATAAGTTTATCTTATAAAACATTAGTTGATAAATATGGACAAATTTGGCAAATTGATGGAAACAATGCTACATGTTTATCAAACACTGAAGAAAATCCTGTTTATAATGTAAAAATGAAAAAAATATTATCAGATCAATATGTGGCAGATGATAAAGGAAATCGATGGTATTTTTATAATTATGACAATACACCAGCGGAAAAAGGTGGCATTTCACCAATAGAATACATAGAAGGAACATTAGGAGTAAATCTTGTACAAAAATGTTATGGAAATGCGGATAGTGCAACACAAATAGCACTAGACGACCAAGGAAATATATGGGAAGGAGACTATCGCGGAGTTAAATGCTTGAGCACTGTTGAAGACTCAGTATTTGCAAGCAAATATGAAGATGAAAATTATAGAGTAAATAAAATATATTATACAGTAACTGATTATCGCGGAAATTGCACATATTTTGCATTAGACAATCAAGGAAAGCTATGGCAATGGAATTATGGACAAAATCCTATATGCGTTAATGAAATAAGTGGATGTGATTTAGCTGATAATGTTGAATTAGAGTTTGTGTCAGGTTATTCAGGTTCAGCAAATTCAACATACTATAAAAATATTATATTGGCTAAAGATGATAATGGTAATATGTGGACTTGGGGAGAAAATACAAATGGTGTATGCGGAAACGGAAATACAAATAGTTTTACAAAACCATATCATATAAATACAAGTGCTTTAGATGGAAAAGCTATTAAATATTTTACAATTAAATTCCAACGTGGCTTAATAGTTTGTGAAGATGGTTCTGTGTATGTTTCTGGAGATAGTGCAATGAATGGCACAACAAAATGGACTTTAATGGGAGTTTGCGAAGGAGCAGATAAAGGATTTATTGTAAGTTCAGAAGCATTGTACGTAATTACAGGTGAAAATAAAGTATGGACATTTGGTAGAAATTGTAGAACTTCAAGTTGGTCTTATAAAGGAGCTTGTGGTACATTAAACTTAACAGACGAGTTTATTAAAGTACCTGCGTTAATATCTGAATCTTTTACAGTTGCTGAAATGGTTTGTGATGATGTAGGAAATGGAATTGCAATAGATACTAATGGAAACGTTTGGATATGGAGAGAGACAACTAGACCTGTCCAAGTAGAAGGTTTAAATAATATTGTTACAACAATAATTCCATATTCTAGTCGTAGTACTGGTGCTGTTATAGATATAAATGGAGTTGTTCATAGAGATTGTTATTATAGTCGTCCTTCTTATACATATTACTATGACAACAGTAATGAAACTACTTATGATTATTCACAAGCAATAAAAGATATGTATGGTGTAATTAATAGAGAAAATATTATTAAACTTACAGATTTAACTAATGATACTAATAATAGGAACAGAACTATAAATGTAATTATAAATGGAAAACTTTGGGAAGTTAAAGTTGGAAGTTACGGTCAAATCGAATCATACAAATGTATTAGCGAATCTCTTGGAAGCGAAATGCAAGGAAAAACTATTGTAGATAACAGTACATATAAAGCATTAGATTCAGAAGGCAACTTATATGCATGGTCACAAGGAACTGGATTAAACTATACACTAAGCTATCCAAAGAACATTACAAAAACAATAAACTACTCAGATAGTTCAATTAAAGCAAACAATACAGTAACAAATATACCATCTGCTAATAGATTATATGGTATAAAAGTTAGTGAATTGATAAATGATAGATTTGTTAAAGATGAAAATGGTGATTTCTGGTATTTTACAATTTCAGGAGAACCAGTAAACATTAGCGAAAAACATAGAGGAGATAAAAACCCTCTATATGGAAAACAAATTGCAAGAACTATTGGAAATTCAAATCAATATGTAGTAACAACAGAAAATGAAATTTGGTATGTTGGTGGAGATTATCCAGGTTATGTTATGAATGCTTATTCTGGTGAATATGATTATATTTATGAAGATTTTAATAACGGTAAGTATTATATTGTATTAGATAAGAATGGAAACATATTAACATGCGGTACAGATACTAATGGAAAACTAGGTAATGGCGGATATACAACAAATAATGAATTAATCTGTTTGAATAATATTGAAGGTTCTGCATTATATGAAGCAAAACAAAATGATAGTAATTTCAAAATATCAAAAATACTATATGTAAGTGGTAATGTGGTATATGCATTAGATAATTCAGGAAAACTATGGGTTTGGGGTTCAGGTGCAAATCAATTAACTCCAATATGTGTAACTGATATAGAAGGATGTGCTTTAAATACTGCTTATACAGAAAATGGTACATTGATTGTTGAATATGATGCGGTTTATAGTGAAAGTAGTGAAAGCGGTAGATTCAGAGATAATGAAGGATATTTATGGTATATGAATGGTGATGCTTCAAATTGGAAACAACAAGGGCAATGGGTTAAAAAACTTTATGGCTTGAGATTATTTACAAATGGAGATTTATATCTTGAAAGAGATTTTTCAAGTGCAACAAGAAATACTTATGCTGATTTAAGTCAAGTAAATTCATTGAAAAATATACAAGATATTTTCCTTGATACAAATACAAATAGTTATTATTCAACTTATGAAACTACTTATCGCCGTGAGTATACTGCGTATGGATATGATGGTGTTTATTCAATAACATATGTATGTAGATATAATAGAAGAACTAATACTGTTACATACGAATCTGCAAGTGCAAGTAAATATTCTACATCTGATTCATTTATTAAAGGTGTGGATGCCATGGTTGGAAATAGTCGTTGGATTTACTTACTAAATGAAAATAAAGAAATTTGGGCAAATGGTAGATACGGCTTAACAACTGAATCAGATTATGAATCTGTTCCAATATATGGAAAACAAATAGAAAACATAGAAAAAGTTGGTTCAACAGCATTAATGACAGATACTGAAGGAATATTATATGCTGCTGGTGGAATAGCAACAGATAATTTCAGACCATGCGTATTTACCCAATACGACGAAATCATAACAAGATTCTACGGTGAAGCAACAAATGAAACAAGAAAACAATTTGTAAATGACCTAAATGCAAAAACATTAACAGCTTCAAATATAACAATTTTCGCAAAAGACGGAAAAACATATGAATTGAAATTTGTTGATAAACAATTAGTATGTAACGAAATTAGTTACACATCTGAATATGTAAATGGTTTAGGAAACTTAGATTCAGTAGTTGGTGAATACGAAGTTAGAGCAGAAGATGGTAAGATATATAGATTTACTCCTGATGGAGATAATGCATATACACTGTCTGAAGTAACAGAAACAACTGAGTTCTCAACAGCTACTCCAGATGAAACTGTAACATTAGATGGAATAAATGTTGTTAAACAAACAGCACATAAAGCATTAGATGATAAAGGAAACTTATATGTATGGGGTGACTATACAGGATTAGTTGAAAAACCAGAAGATGCAACAGAAGTTGTAAGTTTAACTGAAACAGAATATAGTATTAAACCAATTTACTTACGTTCAAATGGTTGGTCAATAATTTCTGCAGGTTATTAATAAGTAAAAACTGGAAATGAATTTTCATTTCCAGTTTTTTAAATTTTTGAATAGATATAAAGTTTATTTCTAATAGACATAATTACAAAAATATGTTACAATATAAAGGATAAGTAAAAAATCCAAAAGGAGCGTGAAAATATGAAGGAAAGAAAAGTATGGACCAAATGGTTTTATTGGTTTACTTTTGCGGTATCAATCATATTAATTTATAAAACATTAGACAATTTTAGTGAGATTGGAAAGTGGGTTGCAAACTTTTTTCATGTTGTAATGCCATTTATATTAGGAATAATAATAGCATATATTCTATATATTCCTGCTAGAGGAATTGAAAGATTATTGAATAAAGTTAAAAAGGTTAAATTTATTCAAAAAAAATCAAGAACAATATCAGTAATATTGGTTTATTTAATAGCTTTATTAGTATTGATATTAGTGATCAATTACATAGTTCCAATTGTTGCATCTAGTGTGCTTGATTTTGTTAATCATTTTCAGGATTACTACAATATAATTTCAAATAAAATTAGTGAGTTGCCAGATGACTCTGTATTCAAAAGTGAGGCTATAACAAACGCTGTAAATCAATTAGGAGCAACAGATGTAACTCAATATATTAACATGGAAAAAATAACACAATATGCA
>Ga0310691_10003144_pt1 | contig 20344 bp, 12 predicted proteins | sample 176DNAGHGlowgp2_FD_203887 | JGI IMG/M metagenome (GOLD analysis project Ga0310691, IMG submission 203887) | Sheep rumen microbial communities from Palmerston North, Manawatu-Wanganui, New Zealand - 1766 DNA GHGlow gp2 (v2) (version 2) | ecosystem: Host-associated > Mammals > Digestive system >...
CCTATTTCCACGTTAAAGAAGCAAAAAGCGGGCGAAAGTGCGTCGTTTTGGCACTTCCGCCTGCTTGGGGAATGAATCAGGGGATTGGTGTTACTTGCTTTGGAGGAAGGTGTGAACCTTCTCTGCCGTCTGCAAACCCGAGGCAATGGCTCTCACCACAAGCGAGGCACCGCTGGCGGCGTCGCCGCAGACGAAGACGTTCTCGGGGTATTCGGGATGCTCGGGCTTGAGGAATCCCATGGCGAGGAGAACGAGGTCGGCCTTGATGATTTCGGGCTCGCCGGCTTCGACCATCTGGGGACGGGGAGGCGGGGAGCCCGCAGGAGAACCTGCGGGAACCGCAACGGGCTTCCAGTCGATGGGCTGGACACGGACACCTGTGACGTGGCCGTCGCCTTTCTCGTCAAGGAACTCGAGGGTATTGATGTTCCAGCGGCGGGTGCAGCCTTCCTCGTGGGAGGAGGTGGTCTTCAGGATGACGGGCCAGTTGGGCCAAGGGGTCGCGGGGTTGTGACCCACAGGCGGCTTGGGCATAATCTCGATCTGAGTCACGCTCTTGGCACCCTGACGATGGGCGGTGCCGATGCAGTCGCTGCCCGTATCGCCGCCGCCGATGACGAGGACATCCTTGCCCTTAGCCGTGATGCGCTCCTCCTTCGAGAACTCCATGCCCGCCAGAACGCGGTTCTGCTGGGAGAGCAGCTCCAAGGCCAAATGTACGCCCTTGAGATTGCGGCCGGGGGCTTTCAAATCCCTTGCCACAGGGGTTCCTGTGGCAATTACGATAGGAGCCCCCTCCCATCCTCCCCCAAGGGGGAGGCGTTCTTCCATTGCTGCATATAATAAATCGATGCTCCAAGGCTCCTCCCCCCTGGGGGAGGTTGGGAGGGGGCTGTTATATACAAACTTTACCCCCTCCTGCTCCATCACGCTGATGCGGCGGTCGATGATCTTCTTGTTGAGCTTGAAGTTGGGGATGCCGTAGCGGAGGAGACCGCCGGCGGCTTCGTTCTTCTCGAAGACTGTCACTTCGTAGCCCATGTAGTTGAGGGCTTGTGCGGCAGCAAGACCCGCCGGGCCGCTGCCTATGACGGCGACGCGCTTGCCGTTGCGCTCAGGATGCTCTATGGTGACGTAGCCTTCGAGGAAGGCGCGCTCAGTGATGGCGGCTTCGTTCTCGCGGTTGGTCACGGCCTCGCCCGTGGTGAGGTAGAGCACGCAAGCCTTCTCGCATAGCGCAGGACAGATACGGCCTGTGAACTCGGGGAACGGGTTGGTTTTCTTCAGGAGTTTGTAGGCCGTCTCCCATTCGCCGCGGTAGAGGGCGTCATTCCATTCGGGGTCTTTGTTGCCCAGCGGACAAGCCCAGTGGCAGAAGGGCACGCCGCAGTCCATGCAGCGGCTGGCCTGCTCCTGACGGTCACGTGTATTTAAGGTCTGTTCCACCTCGCCGAAATCGTGGATGCGATCATGCACAGGCCGGTATCCAGCCTCCTTGCGAGGAACAGTCAGAAATGCTTTTGGATTTCCCATCTTGATATTTATATTTTAAGGAAGCAAATGTGCATAATATGCATAATTTGGCCCATAGTACTAATAATAATATGATGGCTATTTGTGAGATAAATTATTCACATTATGCACATTCGTTTCTATTAATAATCACGTTGTACGTTCTCGATTTTTTCTTTTAGTTTTGCCATCTTCTCCTCTTCGAGCACGCGCTTGTACTCGATCGGTGTTACCTGGATGAAGTCCTCGATGTAGCGGTGCCAGTCGTCCAGCATACGTCCTGCGAGGGCACTGCCGGTGTGGAGGTAGTGCTGGCGGATGAGTTCGAGCAGTTCCTTGCGCGAGACGCCGTCCTCGACCAGCGAGAGCTCCACCATGTCCATGTTGCAGAAGTAATCGAAGGTGTGGTCGGGGTCATAAACATACGCCAGGCCACCGCTCATGCCGGCAGCGAAGTTGCGCCCCGTCTTGCCAAGCACGACCACGCGACCGCCAGTCATGTATTCGCAGCAGTGGTCGCCAGCGCCCTCGATGACGGCGATGGCACCCGAGTTGCGCACACCGAAGCGCTCACCCACACGACCATTGACATACAGTTCGCCGCTGGTGGCTCCGTAGAGGCCCGTGTTTCCGGCAATGATGTTGTCCTCGGCACGGAAGTCGGCGCTGACGCGGGCTGGAGGCAGGATGCTGATTCGACCGCCAGAGAGTCCCTTGCCGAAGTAATCGTTGCACTCGCCTTCGAGCTTAAGGTTGAGGCCGCGCACGGCGAAGGCTCCGAACGACTGACCTGCCGAGCCCTTGAACTTAATGTTGATAGTGCCGTCGGGCAGACCGGCCTCGCCGTACTTCTTGGCAATCACACCCGAGAGCATAGTGCCCACGGCGCGGTCGGTATTTTTGATGGCGTAGTCGAGGTTCACTTCTTCTTGGGCGTAGATGGCCTTCTGAGCGGCCTTGATCATCTCCTCGTCCTTAACGCCGCTGACTTTGGTGAACTCGCCGCGATCCCAATAGAGGGGCTTGTCGGTGGCGGACTGATGAAGGAGGCGGGAGAAATCAATGGTGGTCCATTTCTCAGACCCACCCCCGTCCCCTCCCGTAATGGAGGGGCGAGCTGGCGCGCAGCTATCGAACGAAGTGAGGCCCTCGCCCTTACGGGAGAGCGGGGAGAGGGTCTTCACTTCGATAAGGTCTGTTCTACCAATAATATCCTTCAGCCTGCGCACGCCGATTTCAGCGAGGTACTCGCGCACCTGTTGGGCAAGGAAGGTGAAGTAGTTGACAACGTATTCCGCACGACCCATGAAGCGGGCGCGGAGGCGTTCATCTTGCGTGGCTACGCCTACGGGGCAGGTGTTGGTATTGCATTTGCGCATCATCACGCAGCCGAGGACGATGAGCGGCAGTGTGCCAAACGAGAACTCATCGGCTCCGAGCATGGCCATAATGATGACATCCTTGGCGGTCTTCAACTGGCCGTCAGTTTGAAGGCGTACCTGGTTGCGGAGACCGTTGCGGACGAGCGTCTGCTGTGTCTCGGCAAGACCAATCTCAGGCGAGATACCTGCGAAGCGCATAGAGCTGGCAGGACTTGCACCCGTACCGCCCTCAGCGCCGCTGATGACAATAAGGTCGGCCTTGGCCTTCGCCACACCGGCGGCAATGGTGCCTACGCCACTCTCAGCCACGAGCTTCACGCTGACGGCAGCCGTCGGGTTGATGTTCTTGAGGTCAAAGATGAGCTGCGCCAGGTCCTCGATGGAATAGATATCATGATGAGGTGGCGGCGAGATGAGCGAGATGCCGGGGATAGCGTTACGCGTCTTGGCGATGATGTCATTCACCTTGAAACCGGGCAACTGACCACCCTCACCGGGCTTCGCGCCCTGAGCCACCTTAATCTGAATCTCCTCGGCATTCACGAGATATTCAGCGGTGACGCCGAAGCGACCCGATGCAATCTGCTTCGTCTTGCTGGAAAGCGACACGCCGTCCACGTCAGAATGGTAGCGGGCGTTGTCCTCGCCGCCCTCGCCCGTGTTAGAGCGTGTGCCAAGCTTGTTCATTGCCAACGCCAGTGCCTCGTGCGCCTCGATGCTCAGTGCACCGAAACTCATGGCACCCGTAACGAAATGTCTGACGATACTCTCCACGGGCTCCACTTCGTCAAGGGGAATGGATGCCCCACCGCTCTTCTTAAAGCCAAGGAAATCGCGCAGGAAAATGGGCTTTTCTTTCTCATCGACCATCTGCGCCCACTCCTTGAATTTCTTGTACGAGCCAAGTCGCGTGGCAATCTGGAGGTTCGCAATCGTTTCGGGGTTCCAGGCGTGGAGGATGCCATCCTTGCGCCATGAGAACTGCCCGTTGTTCGGCAGGATCTCGTTGATCTCGGCAGGCTTGAACGCCTCGTCATGCAATCGAATTGCGTCGCGAGCTATTTCCTTCAGTCCTATGCCGCCGATGGTGCTCACTTCCGTACCGAAATATCTCTTGAGCAGATCTTCGCTCAGTCCGATGCTCTCGAAAATCTTGGCACCTCGATAACTGCGGATGGTCGAAATACCCATTTTCGACATAATCTTTTTCAAGCCCTTATCGACAGCTTTGATATAGTGAGTTTCAGCCGTAGCATAATCCTCTTGGATCTTGTGCTTCTTCACCAAGTCGTCCAATACGGCAAAGGTCATGTACGGACAGATGGCGCTGGCGCCGTAGCCCAGCAGCAACGCCGCGTGCATAACCTCGCGAATCTCACCGCTCTCCACGATTAGAGCAGTCTGCACACGCTTACCAACGCTTATGAGATAGTGGTGAACGGCAGAGACGGCCAACAGGCTTGGGATGTAGAACCACATTCCCCCAGTGGCCCCCTCTACGGCCCCCGAGGGGGCTTCGATAGTTTTGTCGGTGAGGATGATGTAGTTCACGCCTTCATCGACACTGGCCTCTGCGTCCTTACACAATTTGTCAAGAGCTACCCGCAAGGCTTCTTCAGCCTTTTCTATAGTAGCCCCCTCGGGGGCAGAAGGGGGGGCCACTACCATGGGGAGTTTCTTTGTGTTAAATCCCTTATACCTTATATTACACAGTATATCTAACTGAGTGTTTGTGAGCACCGGCTGAGGCAGGCGAACCATCTTGCAGTTCGAGGCGTCGGGTGTCAGGATGTTCGTGCCCACGGCACCGATGTACTCCGTCAGGCTCATCACCAGTTCCTCGCGAATCGGGTCGATGGCGGGGTTGGTCACCTGCGCAAACTGCTGACGGAAGTAGTTGAAGAAAATCTGCGGACGGTCGCTTATGACGGCCAGTGGTGTGTCATTACCCATTGCCGCTACGGGCTCCTGTCCGGCGGTGGCCATCGGGATAATGGTCTTGTCGATGTCCTCCTGACCGAAACCGAATTTAATGAGCTTGCGTTCGAGGTCGGCGACACCGTTCTCCACATGGCGACCGCTCTTCAGCTTCTCCAACTGGATGCGGTTCGTCTGAAGCCACTCGCGGTAAGGATGTGCCTTGGCCAACTGCTCTTTGATCTCACCGTCGTAGTATATCTTGCCCTCCTGCGTGTCTATCAGCAGAATCTTTCCGGGCTGCAAACGGCCTTTGCTCACCACATCGCCCGGTTCGAAGTCCATCACGCCCACCTCAGAGGCCACAATAACCATGCCTTGTCTCGTAATCGTGTAACGGCTGGGGCGCAGTCCGTTCCTGTCGAGCATACCGCCCGCGTAGCGACCGTCAGAGAACAGCAAAGCAGCAGGCCCATCCCACGGTTCCATAAGGATAGAGTGGTATTCGTAAAACGCCTTCAAATCCTCAGAGATTGGGTCCTTGTCGTTGAAGCTCTCCGGCACGAGAATTGCCATTGCCTGCGGCAGCGAGAGGCCGCTCATCATCAGGAACTCAAACACATTATCTAGGCTTGCTGAGTCGCTCATCCCTTCCTGTACAATCGGGCGCAGATCCTTAATGTCGCCTAATGCCTCGCTATTGAGCACGCTCTCCCTCGCTTTCATCCACCCGCGATTACCGCGAATGGTGTTAATCTCGCCGTTGTGCGCCAGCAAACGGAACGGCTGCGCCAGCGACCATGTGGGGAAGGTGTTGGTCGAGAAGCGCGAGTGAACCAATGCCAGTCCGCTCGTGAAATAGGGATTCGACAGGTCTGGGAAATATCTTCGCAGCTGACCGCTCGTCAGCATTCCCTTATAGATGAGATTCTTCGAGGAAAGGGAGCAGATATAAGCCTCACCCCCGACCCCTCTCCCGTGGGCGAGGGGAGTAGACGCCTTTGTCATTTCGGAGATTCTATTCTCAATCCTCTTCCTTATTTTATATAATGTACGGTCAAGCTCCGACACATCCCCCTTAAGGCTCCCCTCGCCCACGGGAGAGGGGTCGGGGGTGAGGCTTGTCACAAATATTTGTTTAATCTCCGGCTCCACTTCGCGGGCTGCTGCGCCAAGCACCTCCGGACAAGTCGGCACCGTGCGCACGTGCATCAGCTGCAAGCCCTCGCGTTCAATCTCTTCGATCATCACGCTCAGGATCTGCTCCTGCGCCTTCTCATTCTTGGGCAGGAACACCAAGCCCGTACCGTACTTACCTTTCTCCGGCACAGGAATTCCCTGCAACAGAATAAACTCATGTGGAATCTGCACCATGATACCAGCGCCGTCGCCTGTCTTGTCGCGCGTCTCAGCGCCGCGATGCTCCATATTCTCCAGCACCCGCAGTGCGTTATCCACCAGCTCGTGGCTCTTGCCACCGTGGATATTCACCACCATGCCCACGCCGCAGGCATCGTGCTCGTAAGCTTTTTGATATAATCCCTTTTCCATTTACTATTTGACGATTTACTATTTACTATTTGACTATTTACTATTTTACTATTTACTATTTGACTATTTTACAATTTATCATTGATTCGGCGAAGTGCCTCTTTAGTGTTCTCGTGCGTTCCGAAAGCAGTCAGGCGGACGTAGCCCTCGCCGGCAGAACCGAAACCGACACCGGGAGTGCACACAACGTGCGCGGAGCGTAGCATCCAGTCGAAGAACTCCCAAGATTTCATGTCGTTTGGTGTCTGAACCCATAAATACGGCGCATCCACGCCGCCATAGACCTTGAAGCCCATGTCCGTGAGCACCTCGCGCATCAGTTGCGCGTTTTTCATGTAGTAGGCTATGGTCGCTTTGACCTGCTCCTTGCCCTCGGGCGTGTAGATGGCCTCTGCAGCACGCTGGCTTAGGTAGCTTGTGCCGTTGAACTTCGTCGATTGGCGACGGTTCCAGAGAGAGTTAAGAAGCCCCTCTCTAACTCCCCCCGTGGGGGGGAGGACTTCCTCGTCCTTTGACAACAACCGGTTAGCGGCTCTCCTCCCCACGGGAGGAGCGGGGAGAAGGGCTTTTGGCACCACAGTATATCCGCAACGGATGCCCGTGAAGCCGGCTGTTTTGGAATAGCTGTGGAACTCCACGGCGCACTGCCTGGCACCTGGTATCTCGTAGATGCTGTGGGGTACGTCCTCGCTCTGGATATAAGCCTCGTAAGCGGCATCATAGAAGATGAGGGCGTTGTTCTGCAAAGCGTAATCCACCCACACTTTCAGTTGCTCGCGTGTGAGCGTTGTGCCAGTCGGGTTGTTGGGGTAGCAGAGGTAGATGACATCCACGTGCTCCTTGGGTAGTTCGGGCGCAAAGCCGTTCTCTGCCGTACAAGGCAGATAGACGATCTCGCGGCCCGCCATCACGTTTGAATCCACATATACGGGATAGACGGGGTCGGTGACAGCGATGCGCACGTCCTGGCTTAGCAGTTCCTGGAAGTTGCCCGTATCGCTTTTGGCACCATCGCTCACGAACACCTCGTCTGCCTCGATGTCGATGCCGCGGGCGCGGAAATCGTGCTCCACGATAGCCTCGCGCAGGAAGTCATAACCCCGCTCAGGACCATAACCGCGAAACGAGGCCGCCACCGCCATCTCGTCCGTTGCTTTGTGCAACGCTTCGATGACAGCAGCGCAGAGCGGCTGCGTCACATCGCCGATGCCGAGGCTAATGATGTTGGCCCCGGGCTTCTCCGCCTTATAAGCTTTCACCTTCTGTTCAATCTCTGAAAAGAGATAGGCACCAGACAAATTTAGAAAATTGGGATTAATGGACCCACCCCCCTGCTTGTCCGTCCTCGTCTTAGAAGTTAAGCCTCGGTCGCTCGGGACGATTGACATTAAGTCAATCCTCTCTTCCCTCGCTACCCTTGTATGGAGTGGAGTAGTATGATTTGCCATTTGGTTATTTCCCATATATTATTCTGTTTTAGCTGTTCTTGTCAGGTAATTACTCCCCGCCCTTACAGGGAGGGGCAGGGGGGAGGGTCTGCTCTATCTCTCCCTCAAACACAAACTCCGCCGGCCCCGTCATATAGACGTGTCCGTCGCTTTCGCGCCATTCAATTTCCAGCTCGCCACCATCCATGATGATACGGCTCTTGCGTCCTGCACGCCCCGTCTTGCAGGCTGCCACCGCCGTAGCACAGGCACCTGTGCCGCAGGCCATCGTGATACCACTTCCGCGTTCCCAAACGCGCACTCGAATGCCGTCAGGACGCATTTCGGCAAATTCGATGTTCGCGCGTTCAGGAAACGCAGGGTGGTGTTCGAGTATTGTTCCTTCGTGAGCGACATCAATTGCGTCCACGTCGTCCACGAAAATCACATAGTGCGGGTTGCCCATAGAAATAAAAGACCCACCCCCAGCCCTCCCTTGTAGGGAGGGAGCAGATACCCTTGCCCCGAGGGTTGGGTTGTATTGTCTGGGTTCCTCGAAAACAGGAGCGCCCATATCTACTGTTATGCTTTTTACGATGTCGTTAATAATATGCAGGAAAAGCAACTTGATTCCGGAGAGTGTGAGTAAGCGAATTACCGTCTCATGGTAACCATTCCCCTCCATACAAGGGAGGGGCCAGGGGTGGGTCCTCTCATACACATATTTCCCGACGCAGCGACTGGCATTTCCGCACATCATTGCTTCTGAGCCGTCGGCGTTGAAGATGCGCATTGTGAAGTCTGCCTCTGGTATCGGCGAGCGTCCGATCAGCACCAAACCATCAGAACCTATGCCTTTGTGTCTGTCACTCCATGCGATGGCAGCTACAGACGGATCCTCTATATTATATAAAGAGGTGTCAACATAGATATAATCGTTGCCGCAACCGTGCATCTTTGTGAAGTGAATTCTTTGTTTCATTTTGTCCGGATTGTTGGTACTTTGCTTTTTTTTTGTTTGATTACGGTGCAAAGATATGTCGTTTTGTGCATAAAAGCATTATTATTGCATCAAAAATGCCGAAATCAAGCTAAACTTATTGACTTGTGTCAATTCTTATCTCTTTTGAGGCTTCTTTTTGCGCATAATATTTGCAAAATAATGACTATTTGCTCTATCTTTGCAGCGATTTCATTGCAATGTGACATAATTGGACGCTAATTTAAACAATTAATGTATGAAAAAGATTGAAGCAATTATCAGGAAGACAAAGTTTGAAGAAGTCAAGGAGGCGTTGCTCTCATCGGACATCGACTGGTTCGAGTACCACGACGTACACGGAATCGGCCAGAGCCGACAAGAGCGCATATACCGTGGTGTCCAGTATTCTACGGATGTAATTGAGCGCGTGGCTATCACCATCGTCTGTCGCGATCAGTTCGTTCAGCCAACCGTAAAGGTTATTATCGACACAGCTCATACAGGAGAGGTCGGCGACGGCCGCATCTTCGTTAGCGATATGATAGATACCTGGAGCATTCGCACAGGCGAACACGGCGACACTGTACTGAGAGATAAGAAGTAAAGACCCACCCCCAGCCCCTCCCGTAATGGAGGGGAGACCTGCGGGTTGAAATAAATTATTAACTAAAAAAATGACCATATAATCTTCCAAGCGCCAGCTTTCGAGCGAAGCGAGGCTCTCCCCATTACGGGGGAGCGGGGAGAGGGTCTTCAGATATTATGAAAGAATTAGCTTTATCTATAGATACAGTATGGATGTTATTAGCAGCCATGTTGGTGTTTTTTATGCAGCCCGGTTTTGCGCTGTGTGAGGCTGGTTTTACACGCGGCAAGAACACCGTAAACATCCTTTTTAAGAACTTCGTAGATTTCATGTTCGGCTCTCTGCTGTTCTGGTTCGTGGGCTTCGGCTTCATGTTCGGATCAGACGGCGCAGGCTTCATCGGTATGCCAAACTGGGGCGATCTCAGTTTCTACAGCGGCGACCTGCCCGTAGAGGGCTTCCTCATCTTTGAGACCGTCTTTTGTGCCACCTCTGCTACTATCGTTAGCGGCGCAATGGCCGAGCGTACAAAATTCTCTATGTATGTGATATACAGCGCCATGATCTCGCTGCTCATATACCCTATCGAGGGTCACTGGACATGGGGCGGCGGCTGGCTCTGCAACGATGCAGCCGACAGCTTCATGATGACCACCTTTGGTGATGTATTCCACGACTTTGCCGGTTCTGCCATAGTACATTCTGTAGGCGGCGTGCTGGCTCTCATCGGCGCAATCGCTCTGGGTGCCCGTCGCGGCAAATACGCCAAGGACGGCAGCAGTCGTGCTATTCCTGGTCACTCGCTTACCCTCGCAGCGCTCGGCGTCTTCATCCTGTGGTTGGGTTGGTTCGGTTTCAACCCCGGCTCACAGCTTGCCGCCTCTGGCGAAGTCAACCGCACAGCCATCAGTCACGTTTTCCTGACCACCAATCTGGCAGCCGCAGCAGGCGGTGTTGCCACGATGTTCCTCACCTGGTTGAAGTATAAGAAGCCGTCGTTCTCTCTGACTCTGAACGGTGTGCTGGCCGGTCTCGTGGGCATCACAGCCGGTTGTGACATGGTGTCACCCGTAGGCGCTGTCATCATCGGTCTCATCTGCGGCACCGTGCTGGTCTTCAGCATTGAGTTCATTGATCACAAGCTCCACATCGACGATCCCGTCGGCGCTTCCAGCGTTCACGGTGTCTGCGGTATTCTCGGAACACTGATGACTGGCTTACTCTCTACGAGCAACGGAGCCCTCTACGGGCACGGCTGGGGATTCTTCGGAGCCGAAGCGTTCGGTATCCTCGTTATCGACCTCTGGGCTGCAGCCTGCGGTCTCGTTCTCTTCTACGGTATAAAGAAACTGCACGGCCTGCGTGTTCCCGCCCGCATCGAGGACGAAGGACTTGACGTTTATGAACACGGAGAATTGTGCTATAACTAAAACTCATAAAGAACTGTGTTATGAAAACAAATATCAAATCAGGCTTCAGAAGCCTCGCTATATTGGCAATAGTATTATTCTTGCCGACCTTCCTTTTCGCTCAAGCACCGGCAATTGAGCGTGGCGACACCCTCCCCAATACGGAGGTGCGTAAAAGTAGTCCGGTAACAGTCTCTTTAGGCGCCGATCTCGTCAATCAGTACATCTGGCGCGGTCAGGATCTCGGCAATGTCAGTCTGCAACCTACGTTAGGCATCGAATGGAAAGGCCTTAGCCTCTCAACCTGGGGTAGCGTTGGCATAAGCAACTGGCAAGATACGAAAGAGCTGGATTTCACCCTGAGTTACACCATCAAGGGATTCTCGGTCGGAATCACCGACTACTGGTTCTCCAAGGGTAGTTATTTCAAATACAGAAACGGCAAGACCACTCATATATGGGAGGGGTTCGTGGGTTACGACTTCGGATTCCTGGCCCTGAACTGGTACACAAACTTCGCAGGTGATGACGGCACGAATGCCAACGGTAAGCGCGCTTTTAGCAGCTACTTTGAGATTTCGGCTCCTTTCCGACTCGACTGGAGCGCAGCTGTCGGTGCAGTTCCCTGGCAGACAACCAGCTATGGCACCAATGGATTTTGCGTCACCAATGTCTCTCTGCGTGCCACCAAAGACTTCCTCATCAAGAATCGGTACCACCTGCCCGTTTTTGTCGGTCTCACAGCCAATCCTCGCTCTGAGAAACTCTACCTCCTTTTCGGACTGTCATTCTCAATATAAATCCATTTTATGAATACCAAATACATCTTCGTCACGGGCGGCGTCGTTTCCTCGTTGGGAAAAGGCATAATCTCGGCCAGCATCGGAAAGTTGCTGCTGGCACGCGGCTACAAAGTCACGATTCAGAAGTTCGATCCTTACATCAACATCGACCCGGGGACGCTGAATCCCTATGAGCACGGCGAGTGCTACGTGACCGAAGATGGAATGGAAACCGATTTGGATCTGGGCCACTACGAGCGCTTCACGGGCATCCGAACCACACGCGACAACAGCATCACTACGGGGCGTATCTACAAGACGGTCATCGACCGCGAACGGCATGGCGACTACCTGGGCAAGACAATCCAAGTCGTGCCACATATCACGGATGAGATTAAACGTAGAATGTTAAGAAGCCCCCTTCCGACCTCCCCCTTGGGGGAGGAGAACTACCCACCCATTCATCCCCCCTTGGGGGGACAAGAGGGGGGCCTTGACTTCGTCATAACCGAAGTGGGTGGCACGATTGGAGACATAGAGAGTGCGCCGTTCATGGAAGCCATCCGACAGCTGCGGTGGCAGCTGGGGCGGGATGCGGTGTGTGTGCATCTCACGTATGTGCCTTATCTGAAAGCGGCTGACGAGCTGAAGACAAAACCCACACAGCACTCGGTGAAGGAACTGCAGAGCATGGGTATCCAACCCGACATACTCGTTCTACGTACGGAACGCCACCTCGACGACGCGATGCGCCTTAAGGTGGCATCGTTCTGCAATGTCGATTTGGAGTGTGTGGTGCAAAGCGAGGACATGCCCAGCATCTATGAGGTTCCTGTGAACATGCAACGCCAGGGCCTTGATGCCGCCATTTTGAAGCGAGCCGGATTGGCCCCCCTTTCTTCCCCCACCTCCTCTGGTATGGCATCTTGGCACGATTTCTTGGAGAAGCAACGCAATGCCACCAAGGAGGTGCACATCGGTCTCGTCGGCAAGTACGACCTGCAAGATGCTTACAAAAGCATTCGCGAGAGCTTGATTCTGGCAGGTATATATAATAATGTAAAGGCAAAGATTCATTTCATAAACAGTCAGGAGGTCACTCCTGAGAACATAGCCGAGAAACTGAACGGAATGGCCGGAATCGTTATTTGCCCGGGCTTCGGTCAGCGCGGCATCGAAGGAAAGATTATTGCAGCCGAATACACCCGCACCCACGACATCCCCACCTTCGGCATCTGTCTGGGTATGCAGATGATGGTTATCGAATTCGCAAGGAATGTGCTGGGGTATAAGGATGCAAATAGTGCAGAAATGAGGGAGCAGTTACCCTCGGAAAAGGAAGCCCCCGTAAACGTCATAGACCTCATGTCAGAACAAAAAACCATAACCCAGCTGGGCGGAACAATGAGATTAGGTGCATATGATTGTGAGCTGAAAGAAGGCAGTAAGACTTTTGAAGCATACAATGCTCACGAATTGTTGAGCGCAGGCGAGAAATGTTCAATGTTCAATGTTCAATGTAAAATAAAGGAGCGTCACCGCCACCGCTATGAGTTCAACAACCAATACCGCGACGAGTACGAGGCGGCCGGGATGAAGTGCGTAGGCATAAATCCCACTGCCGACCTCGTGGAGATTGTGGAGATACCGGAGAAGCGCTGGTATATAGGCACGCAGTTTCACCCGGAATACTCTTCAACGGTATTGCATCCTCACCCGTTGTTTATGTCGTTCGTCAAGACTTGCGTCAGTTGAAATGTAAAATGTAGAATGTTAAATGTAAAATTCGATGTTGGAAGAGTTGAAGCATGAATGTGGTGTTGCGCTGGTTCGCCTGCTGAAACCGCAGAGCTACTACGAGCAGAAGTACGGCACGCAGTCGTACGGTCTGAACAAGCTCTATCTGATGATGGAGAAGCAGCACAATCGCGGTCAGGAGGGTGCGGGCATTGCCTGTGTGAACATGTATGCACCCGTCGGCACGGAGTATATGTTCCGCGAGAGAGCGCAGGGAAAGGATGCAATCACGGAAATATTCGAAGGTGCAAGACCCACCCCCGCCCCCTCCCGTGAGGGAGGGGAGAGCTGGCGCGCAGCAAACGAACGCAGTGAGTTCCCCTCCATTACGGGAGGGGGGCCCGAAGGGTGGGGTGGGTCTGGGTGGTCTTCTGCTCAATTATACATGGGTCACCTGCGCTACTCCACCACAGGCAAGAGCGGCATACAGTATGTGCATCCTTTCCTGCGCCGCAACAACTGGCGGGCAAAGAACCTCTGTCTGTGCGGCAACTTCAACATGACCAATATCGATGAGATCTTCGATAAGATTGTTCAGCAGGGCCAGTCGCCGCGCGTTTACAGCGACTCCTACATCACGCTGGAGTGGATGGGACACCGTCTGGACCGCGAGGTGGAACGATGCTTCGTTGAGGCTAAGGAGCTGGGTTTGGAGAATACTGATATCACACGCTATATCGAGGACCACGTGCAGATGGCAAATGTGTTGCGCACGACGATGGCTGACTACGACGGCGGTTACGTGATGTGCGGCATGACGGGTTCGGGCGAGATGTTCGCCATGCGCGACCCGTGGGGCATACGCCCTGCGTTCTGGTACAGGGACGACGAGGTAATTGCCGTCGCCAGCGAGCGGGCAGTGTTGCAAACCACCTTTGACCTGCAAGTCGAGGACGTGCAGGAACTGCCTGCCGGTCAGGCGCTGATAGTCCACAAGAACGGCACAAGCCGCTTGGAGCAGATTATCGAGCACAAGGCCTACAGCGCTTGTAGTTTTGAACGTATCTATTTCAGTCGTGGCAACGATTACGACATCTATCATGAGCGCAAACAGCTGGGCCAGCAACTCACGGAGCCCATACTGAAAGCCATCGACGGCGACACCGAACACACCGTCTTCTCCTTTATCCCCAACACAGCCGAGGTGGCCTTTTACGGAATGGTGGAAGGTCTGCGCTCCAAGGGCCTCAGCGCGCGCAGCGAGAAGGTGGCGTGGAAAGACATCAAACTGCGCACCTTCATCACCGAGGCTGGCTCGCGCAACGACCTCGCCTCCCACGTCTATGACATCACCTACGGCTCGCTGCGCCCCTACGAGGACAACCTTGTTATCATCGACGACTCTATAGTTCGCGGCACAACTCTGAAAGAGAGCATCTTCAAGATTCTGGACCGTCTGCATCCCAAAAAGATCGTGATGGTTAGCAGCTCGCCGCAGATCCGTTACCCCGACTATTACGGCATAGACATGGCCCGCTTGGAGGAGTTCTGTGCCTTCCGCGCTGCCATCGCATTGATTGAAGAACGAGGAATGTGGCAATTAGTGAACGACACCTACGAGGCTTGCCGCTTAGAGCTGCAGAAGCTGAAGAATAATTATGAATTATGCATTGAGAATTATGAATTGAAAAATTGTGTTTGTGCACTATATAAGCCTTTCACGGTCGAGGACATCAACCGCAAGATGGCGGAGATGTTGCGCCCCGCGGATATGCAGGCTCCTGTGGAGTTCGTCTTTCAGACCATCGAGGGCCTGCACGCCGCCTGCCCCAACCACCCGGGCGACTGGTACTTCACCGGCGACTACCCCACGCCTGGCGGCAACCGCCTCGTAAACGAGGCATTCATCAGATACGTAGAAGACAACAACCGTAGATAAATCCTAAAATCATTAAATCTTTAAATCGTCAAATAAAGTCATGTGTGGATTTGTAGCAATTCTCAAGACAAAGGGCGGTGCTCGCGAGAAACGTGAGCAGGCGCTGAAGATGTCGGCAAAGATCCGGCATCGTGGTCCCGACTGGAGCGGGGTCTATTGCAGCGATAAGGCTGTGCTGGCGCATGAGCGTCTGGCCATTGTGGATCCCCTCTCGGGTGGGCAGCCGTTGTATTCACCCGATGGCAAGATTGTGTTGGCCGTAAACGGTGAGATATACAACCATCAGGAAATCCGCCGCCGCTATGTCGGGCAATATGAGTTCCGTACGGGCAGCGACTGCGAGGTGATACTGGCGTTGTATAATGAGTGGCGGCAGGCCCTCTCCCAGCTCCCCCGTGAGGGGGAGAGCCTCACTTCGTTCGCTTGCTCCGCGCCAGCTGCTCCCCTCCCTGACGGGAGGGGTTTGGGGGTGGGTCTTTTGGAACAGCTTAGTGGCATCTTCGCCTTTGTGCTCTTTGACGAGGACACGGGCGACTACCTTATTGCCCGCGACCCAATAGGCGTTATTCCCCTGTATATGGGCCATGACAAGGACGGAACGGTATATGTGGCGAGCGAACTGAAAGCGTTGGAGGGACGATGCGATGAATACGCCCCGTTCCCTCCCGGCCATTTCTGCACCAGCAAGCACGGGGGCAAACCCGAACGCTGGTACAAGCGCCCTTGGATGCAGTACGACGGGATGACGTGGTCCACCTCCGACAGCGCAGAGGCTGTACAGCTGGTTAAAGACGGCCTCATGGCAGCGGTGAAGCGTCAGTTGATGAGCGACGTGCCCTACGGCGTTCTGCTCTCGGGGGGGCTGGACAGTTCCGTGGTCTCTGCCATAGCGAAACTCTATGCCGCCAAGCGCATCGAGACCAACGACGAGCACGACGCCTGGTGGCCGCGCCTCCACTCCTTCGCCGTAGGTCTGAAGGGAGCCCCCGACTTGGCCAAGGCACGCGAGGTGGCAGAATACATCGGAACCGTACATCACGAAGTGAACTACACCGTTCAGGAGGGTCTGGATGCCATCCGCGACGTCATCTACTATATCGAGTCCTACGATGTCACCACTGTCCGCGCCTCCACACCGATGTACCTCTTGGCCCGCGTGATTCGCTCTATGGGCATCAAAATGGTGCTGAGCGGCGAGGGTGCCGACGAGATATTCGGTGGTTACCTCTATTTCCACAAGGCACCGGACGCGAGGGCATTCCACGAGGAGACCGTGCGCAAGCTCTCCAAACTCCATTTCTACGACTGCCTGCGAGCCAACAAATCGCTAATGGCTTGGGGCATCGAGGGGCGTGTGCCGTTCCTCGACAAAGAGTTCCTCGACATCGCTATGAGCATCGACCCCGCGTTGAAGATGGCAAGGCCCCTCTCTAACTCCCCCCGTGGGGGGGAGGACTCTTTGTCCTATAGAGATGATAGAGTGATGGCAAGCTGTAATGCAGCTCTCCCCCCCACGGGGGGAGCGGGGAGAGGGGCCGGTATCGAGAAGAAAATCCTCCGCGAGGGCTTCGCAGAAATGTTGCCCGAGGGTGTGGCTTGGCGTCAGAAGGAGCAGTTCAGCGATGGGGTAGGGTATAGTTGGATAGATACCTTGAAGAAGATTACCTCCGAGGCTGTCACCGACGAGCAGATGGCGCACGCCGCAGAGCGCTTCCCCGTAAACCCGCCACTGAACAAAGAGGAGTACTACTACCGCTCGATCTTCGCCGAACACTTCCCCAGCGACTCCGCCGCCCGCAGCGTGAACCAGGAGGCCAGCGTAGCCTGCTCCACCGCCATCGCTCTCGAATGGGATGCGGCGTTCAAGAACATGAACGACCCCAGCGGACGCGCCGTCAAAGGAGTTCACGAACAAGCCTATTCTTAATTCATAATTCACAATTCATAATTCATAATGCAGCAAGCAAGACTGATACTTGATGACGGAACCGAGTTCTGCGGCTGGTCGTTCGGCGCAGAGACGAACACGGTGGGAGAGGTCGTTTTCAACACCGCCATGACGGGCTATCCCGAGAGCCTCACAGACCCCAGCTACGCAGGACAGATACTGGTGATGACTTATCCGCTGGTGGGGAATTATGGAGCCCCCCTCTCATCCCCCCAAGGGGGGAAGGCAGGGAATGGGCTGCCAGTGTTTATGGAGAGTGACCGCATTCACGTGAAGGCGCTTGTCGTTGCCGACTACAGCGAGCAGTATAGCCACTGGAATGCTCAGGAATCGCTCTCCGAATGGCTGAAGCGCGAGGGCATCCCAGCCATCACGGGCATAGACACCCGTCGCCTCACCAAGCTGCTGCGCGAACGCGGCGTGATGAGAGGAATAATCGTAAACGGCACAGAGAGCACAGAGTGGACAGAGAACACAGAGCATTATGATTCAGTGAACTGGGTGGAAAAAGTGAGCTGCAAGGAGGTGATTACCTACAAACCGGAGGAACAAATCGTAAATCGTAAATCGTTAAATCGTCAAATAAAACGGGTTGTCCTTGTTGATTGCGGCGTTAAGGCCAACATCATCCGTTGCCTTCTGCGTCGCGGCGTGGAGGTAATCCGCGTTCCTTGGGATTACGACTTCAACCAACTCGAATTCGACGGCCTCTTCCTCGCCAACGGTCCCGGCGACCCCGAACAATGCGGTAAAACAGTTGAACACATCCGAACATTTCTGGAAACGGAAAAACAGAAATGTTCAATGTTCAATGGTAAATGTTCAATGGAAAATGTGCGTCCCCTCATGGGCATCTGCCTTGGCAACCAGCTCTTGGCCCGTGCTGCAGGGGCCAAGACCTACAAACTGAAATACGGCCACCGTTCGCACAACCAACCCGTGATGATGGTTCAGGGTAAAAAATGTTATATCACCTCGCAGAATCATGGTTATGCCGTTGATGCCAGTACCCTTCCGGACGACTGGGAACCCCTGTTCGTGAACATGAACGACGGCTCTAACGAGGGCATCCGCCACAAGACCTACCCTTGGTTCTCGGCCCAGTTCCACCCCGAGGCCTGCTCCGGTCCAACAGACACAGAGTGGATGTTTGATACTTTTATTAATAGCCTCTCCCCCGGCCCCTCCCCTGTTAGGGAGGGGGGAAAGGTTACTTTTGATATCAAATGTGATAAAGCTCCCCTCCCTAACAGGGGAGGGGTTAGGGGAGAGGCCACTTCCGTCTTATTGCTTGGTTCCGGCGCCCTGAAGATCGGTCAGGCGGGAGAGTTCGACTACAGCGGGGCGCAGGCGTTGAAGGCGCTGCGGGAGGAGGGGGTGAAGAGCATCCTCATCAACCCCAATATCGCCACCGTGCAGACCTCCAAGGATATAGCCGACGTGGTTTATTTCCAGCCCGTGACGCCCGAGTTCGTGGAGCGAGTTATCGAGAAAGAACGGCCCGACGGCATCCTGCTCTCGTTCGGCGGACAGACCGCGCTGAACTGCGGCGTGGAACTGTATAAACGTGGAGTCCTTGAGAAATACGGCGTGAAGGTCTTAGGCACACCCGTGCAGGCCATCATCGACACCGAGGACCGCGACCTCTTCGTAAAACGTCTCGACGAGATTGGCGTTAAGACCATCAAGAGTCAGGCGTGTGCTACAAAGGAGGAGGTGCGCCGGGCGGCTGCCGAGTTGGGCTATCCCGTGATACTGCGTGCCGCCTACGCCCTCGGCGGTCTCGGTTCCGGCTTTTGCGAGAACGATGCCGAGCTCGAGGCGCAGGCCGAGGAGGCCTTCTCTTTCTCGCCGCAGGTCTTGGTGGAGAAGTCGCTGAAAGGCTGGAAAGAAATCGAGTACGAGGTGGTGCGCGACCGCTACGACAACTGCATCACCGTCTGCAACATGGAGAACTTCGACCCGCTTGGCATCCACACGGGCGAGAGCATCGTGGTCGCTCCCAGTCAGACGCTCACCAACAGCGAGTACCATAAGCTGCGCGCCCTCGCCATCAAGATAATTCGCCATATCGGCATCGTGGGCGAGTGTAACGTGCAGTACGCCCTCGACCCCAACTCCGAGGACTACCGCGTCATCGAAGTCAACGCCCGTCTCTCCCGCTCGTCGGCCTTAGCCAGCAAAGCCACGGGCTATCCTCTGGCTTTCGTGGCGGCGAAGCTCGGCCTCGGCTACGGCCTCTTCGAGCTGAATAACTCCGTCACCAAAACCACCTCTGCCTTCTTCGAGCCGGCTCTCGACTATGTCGTCTGCAAGATTCCGCGTTGGGACCTCTCCAAGTTCCACGGCGTGAACCACGAGCTCGGTTCCTCGATGAAGAGCGTGGGCGAGGTGATGGCCGTAGGTCGCACCTTCGAGGAGGCTATTCAGAAGGGACTCCGCATGATAGGGCAGGGTATGCACGGCTTCGTGGACAACAAAGCGCAGCATGTCACCGACGTGCCCGGCGCTCTCCAGCACGCCACCGACACCCGCATCTTCGTCATCGCCAAAGCCATGATGATGGGATATACGGTGGAGCAGATTCACGCGTTGACAAAGATAGACCGTTGGTTCCTGCAGAAGCTCAGGCACATCGTGGATATCAACACCCAACTCTCCACTTACAACCCTGAACTCCCGACTATGGCCGAGTTCATGGAGCCGCTGGAACTCATCGAGTACCTCGAAGCCCCCGAGTTCGTCAATCTCCTCCGCGCTGCCAAAGTCTATGGCTTCTCCGACTTCCAGATAGCCCGCGCCCTCGGTCTCGGCGAGACACGCTCTATGGAGCAGGCCTCACTCACCGTTCGCAGCTGGCGCAAGGAACTTGGCGTTCTCCCCACCGTCAGCCAGATTGACACCCTCGCTGCCGAGTACCCCGCTCAAACCAACTACCTCTACCTCTCCTATTTATAACAATTTACAGTTCCCACCTCTGCATACCCTCGATGTAATCCACGCGCTTTAGGAGGCCGCGGTGGAACTTCGGGTCACCTGTGTAACCATGTGTGAGCATACACTAAAAGCGTGATGTTTTTCGTTCTTATAAGAAACGAGATATCACAATGAATCCACAATACGAAATACTTGCCAAATGCTTGTTGCCAACCCACATGTTGGAATGGTTTGA
>Ga0310691_10003145_pt1 | contig 20338 bp, 21 predicted proteins | sample 176DNAGHGlowgp2_FD_203887 | JGI IMG/M metagenome (GOLD analysis project Ga0310691, IMG submission 203887) | Sheep rumen microbial communities from Palmerston North, Manawatu-Wanganui, New Zealand - 1766 DNA GHGlow gp2 (v2) (version 2) | ecosystem: Host-associated > Mammals > Digestive system >...
CCCTACTCGGGGAGTTAAAACGAGAATATGAATCCGTTTTAAAGAATAAACGGCTCCGTGGTCAAGCGGTTAAGACATCGCCCTTTCACGGCGGTAACACGGGTTCGATTCCCGTCGGAGTCATTAATTAAATATTTATGGCGTGATAGCCAAGTGGTAAGGCCCCGGTCTGCAACACCGTCATCGCCGGTTCAAATCCGGCTCACGCCTCTTTGTGGAGAGCTCAAATCCTCAGTATTTATGCGGGTTTGAGCCCTTTTTCTTTTTGAAAATAGTGGGGTACAAGTGAGGTACAAGCCGTTTATACAACTAAACTTGGTCCTGCGATAGGAATTTGGCGTTCAATTTCTCTTACATAGTACGTGCCCATCTTGTTACCTAATCTGCTTTCAATCTCATTTCCAGATCTACCGCTGTAGGCCATAATAGTTGCATCAGAAAATCGGATCTGATGTGGTGACAGGTATTTGATGCCTGCTTCTTTGCACATCCTCTCTAAGGCCCTACAAACTCCGGTACCATTAATAAGATAGCTATCTGTTCTGGCATATTCCTTATCCTTTACAAACATATAGGTATCAGACCACGATAATTCCTTGGCTTTGTTATAAATATACTTAAGCCTATTAGTCATAACCAGATTTCTTTTTCCGGCCTTGGAATCTTTTTTTACTCTTTCTTCGCGATATCCGTTTTCAGCTTTACCACAGATCCTTACATATGGTATCTCTGCATCAAAGTGAAAATCACAAAATCTTATGGCTCTTGCTTCACCATTTCTTGTACTTGTTTCAAATATAAAACCTACACATAGGTCGTATAAAGTAGGCTTTTCGATTGAATCAAATACAGTAAGAAGCTTCTTTCTGTCTTCTATAGAGTAGTAATCATGCTCCAAATTTGACTGATCATAATATGGCCATTCATTGTATGCAATTGATAGGAAAGGATTATTGACGTTGGCACACAGTCTTGTATTTGCAAATGCAAAGACCTTATCAAAAATAGTCTTTATTTCGCGGTGTCTGTGTAATTCAATACAAGTTTGTCCACGTTCAATGTCTTTCTTTGAAGTTTTGGTATGAGCTTCGTCGAGAAATTCTACCAGTTCTTTAATGCCAATTTCCTTTAAAGATAATTTTGATATGTCAGTACCTTCATAAAAATATTTATAACATTTCTTGTATTCAGAGATTGTTTTATCTCTTACCTTATGAAACTTAAGTGAATTTTCACACATTTTTTCAAAGATTGTTTCAAAGATAAACTTCTCTTCACCATAATAGTGTTCATACAACATTTGATATAAACGATCTTCAGTTGGTTCTGCTATAGACTTCTTTTTACCTTCCTTTGTCTTAACTTTGGTTCGGTAGCGTCCATCCTTTCCGTATGATATAGAGTAAGGGTGAACAGCTTTTACTTTATCCATGACTTTTGCTTTCATTTCACGCTCCATTTCGTCACGGACATTCCCTGAGAATGATTCTACACTAATATTCATAAGTGAACAATAAGTGATATTTGCTTTTTCTTTATTGTATTTTTTCTTTGAAGTTGTTAATTCATTTCCTATATTTCCTTTCATTACTAGTCACCTTCTTTGATACTGCATAAAGCAGGTGCTGGTATGGATGCTCCGTCTACCCCTCGCAGTGGCATAAAAAATGCTCCATCTATCATTCAAAAGATAAATGGAGCTTAACTTAGTCATAAAACTTCGGATGCATCTGTAACCGTGTTGCCAGTTGCTTTAAGATGCCAAACGACATCTTATAAATGTAAAAAATTCTTATCATATGCTTAGTTTTCCTTTCTGAAAAAATCAGAATAAGTAAATCAACAAAACCGGGAATCCTATGTTATTCCTAACTACTTTAAAGGACTCATATCTATTTCACCTCCTCTCTGTCATTACGCTTCCTGTGTGATGTGTTATTTTCTCTTGCGATCTCATTATAGTGAGCAAGTTTTTTCCTGATACCTTCCCTTGCATTGTCTTTTATTATCTCCGTATTTTTCTTTTTGACCTCTTTATTGGAAAGCGTTTTCTTTATTGAAGCCAGCATTTCATCTCTTGCATTTTTGAACTTCTGTCGTATCTTTGTGAACACTTCAGTGACGATACTCTTTGATGTAGGTAACAGAAATTTATCTGACATCTTCTTCTCAACGTCTTTTAAAAGATTAAGATCTGCCTTCTGTGTCTCATCTTTTACGACTGCAGTCACCACTTCACATGCCTTATCGTAAGTTCGATCAGTGATGTCATCTATGAGTTTTTCTACATCGGATATCTTCATGACAAGCTCATCATTTTTAATTTGTAGTTGTTCATTCTCCTGTGTAAGTCTTTCATTTTCCGTTCGTAATTTCTGAACTATGTAGTCTGCTTTTTCAAGATAACTCGCTCCACCATAGATCGGTTCCATCTCCATTTCGAGTCCGTGTTTTTTACAGATGTTCAAAAATAATTCCCTGCATATGGCATCGAATGTCATCTTTCTGTTGTTGTATCTGCTCTTTGGTTTGTCGGGATCAGGCAGTTCGATTCCGAGTTCCTCGAGTGCTTTATCCTGCATCGGACATTTCTCACCGTATTGATTTGTTGCATCAAAAACATGTCTCTCATGGATGTGTGGTGTTGATTCATCAAGGTGCAATGCCCAGTCTAAAATGTGAATGTTGGAGCCGAATCTTTTATCAAATTCTTCAAAATACTCCTGTGATATTTTAATTAATGTTTCAGCATCGACACTCTTATCTATGTTGCCAAGCTGCAACAGAGTCTCTTCAGGACATGTCTTTTTATTGTGTAACACATCATCAATGGTGCGGTTCCTTTCTGAATGTCTGGCTTCTTCATTTCGTAGATTCTGTGCATCGACATGACTGCAATAGTGCTCTTCATAAAACCTTTTTTCAACTTCGGAGAACGTTAGTGTTCTTTCTTTAACTGTTCCCTGGTTGCAATCCCAGTACACATTTTTTTCCGTTCTCACCTAATCAATGTGATCAGAATTCTTTAAATCAAAGTTCCTGTCGTTGTGTTTTACGTTATACGTTCCGTGTGATCCTGACCTTCCGTTATGTCTTGTTGCTCGCATCCTCATCTCTCCTTTTTTACTTTGTCAGGCAACAAAAAAAGGAACTGATCAATGATCAATCCCTCTTCATCACTCATCCTTATTCAGTTTTGTTTGCAGCGCTTCCATGCTTCATCCTTGTGCAGTGCGATAAGCAATACCCAGTACCGCATGTCGCAACGACATTTGTACTGGGCCAAAGTTTCACCTTGGATCGGAGCAATGGCTTTGCCCTTGCAACCCAGCAGGAGTCTTGCTCCTGCACCTCGCGTCAAGGCTCTGCCTTAACATTCCGTCAAAGGGCTCTGCCCTCTGAACTCCTGCCCGATAAAAGAAAAAGGAACATTCTAAAACTGGGAATGTTCCTTTTTACTTTCATCGTGTTTATCATTTTCTGCCTGGCATGTTTTTTATCAAGTCTGACATTCTTCTCATTATATCGCTTACTGCATCATTATAAAAATACTGTTGCAGATTGTTATTGAGATCCTGTCGAGATTCCGCATCTAAATACGCTTCTAATATTTTTTCTTTGGCCTTTTCGTAATCATCTTTTAGATATTTTCCAAAGTGGGATCTAAATACCTGTTCTTTTTTTTGTCTATCCTCTTGTCGTTTTTTATTATTCGATATCTTCTTTTGGGATTGGGTTTTATCACCTTGAGATGCTTTGCATACCTCGCTTATTCTACTGATATTGATTTTCTTTTTTCTTTTTTCTGCTATGTAATTATCAAAATCTCCATCCTCTGATACAATATAAAATTCTGCGTTCTTCTCTTCTACAATTCTATCCGACATATCATTCATAAGAAGAACATCTAGCGCATTTTTCACACCCTTAAGATCTTTCCTCATTCTTGAGTACTCGAATTTTGCTTCCGACTCTATTATTCTTCGATGTGTTCCAAATGTCATTTTATTTGCATCTTCACTATAATATACTCGTACAACATCCTCAGGTTTAAGTTTTGCTATTCCATTTAATCCGTTATCTTTTACATTTTCAAAATCAATATAGAAGATCTTCATATCATTTCCCCTAGCTTATACTTTACAGTTACTCTATTACATTTATGCTATTCTCATGACCTCCTTCTGCAATTCGAGATACTGTTTAAAATCTATAATAGGAGAATCAGTTTCTTCAAATTCCAGTTCTACATTATTAATCTCTGCCAGTTGTATTGTATAATCTTTAATATGTTCAATCAGAAGGGATAGTTCTGATGCCTTCATTTTTATCGTCTTTATACCAGATAGCGATTCTTCAAGATCATCAATAATCTCTTCATCCATTTCTCCGGTTCTTATTGCATCAATATATCTATTAAATGCTTCATTGAACTTATTCCTCTTATGCGCAGATACTCCAGCAGCAATACCACCACCTATTATAGCAGCACCTGCTACTACACCAGCTCCAATCATTAGTTTCTTATTTTCCTTTCCAAATTTTATAGCTTTTTCAACTAAAGACTGTGCGGCATCCTGCCCTACTGGTAAATCAACAGGATCCAGATGTTTTACAATTTGTCCTTTATTCTCACCTATAGCATATCGCACCACACCACCAAGACGTCGATACAATCCCGATGCCAATCCAATCGCTATATCATCTGGAATATCAAATGCTTCTTGTATTATTGCCATAATTCACATCTCCTTTTTTATAAACCAATCTCTTCAATTATATAAATTGAAGTAACTCTTGAAGTTATATGTTTATGCTACCATTTTAAAACGTAAAAATCATAAATAAAGGCAATGAAATCAACTACATATTAACTTGATATTAGTTTTCTATTCAAACTATAAAAACGGATCCTTCTCGGCACAAGGAACAATCATTTTAACAACTATATCTATCCCTTAAAAATAAAATATAGGATAGTCAAAGATATAAAGAATAATATCCACATGCCTATTGAATAGGACACTATATTTGCACTTACTTTCTCTTTACAATTCATACAAATAAACTCATATGTTCCATTAGGTCTTGTAGCAAACTCTACCGTATTTATAAAATTACATTTTCCACATACAACTCGAGAATAGAATTTTCCATTTTTAGATTTTGTGTCCAAAGCTCGACCTTGGAATATCCTATTATTGCTATTCATGTTACTTTGTGTATTAGAACTGTTATTCTTTTTCTCTTTATCAGCCCATGCTTGCCTATACCAATCTCTATCTTGTATACTCATATGGATTCTCCTATATATATTTATTTTATCATAACTTCACTATGTTGAGGATGTTTTAGAAATACAGTTCGTATCTTGAGTCTGGTTTGGTATACTTTCTTCTTAAATTATTACCACGAACTGGGTACAGGATGAGTTAATCCATGTGACATTTTCCTGTACTTACATGTGTTATACGGAAATACGCTATATCCTGTTTCTTCTATCAGAGAATAATTCTTGATCTCTTTTGTTATTGTAGTACGATCCCTCCCTAGTCTCTTTCCAATCTCTTTGAACGTCATATGTTCTTTCAATCCTTGTTCGATCTCTAACCTGTCATCGTAAGATAGGAATTTAGCCATAACCTTTCCTTTCCCCGCTGGCTGTTTCAAATATATCACAAAAGGCAGGTGGATCTTCTCCATCTGCCTTTGTAACATCACTTTCACTATAATGCTTTATTAACTTATGAACCTATCTTTCCCGCTATGATGAGATTTTTATTTTACAATTGACCTAGGCGTCGGTGTCCGACGCCTGCTTAACCCCTTAAAACTTTCTGCTAATATCATATTATATTATCCCAATCCCCATTTCAAGGTACTGAAATTAACACGATATTAACTTGAAATCAGTTCTTTATATAGAGTCATGATCCGTTGTCATGAAAAGAAAAAAGACAAGATCTATCTTGCCTCTCAAAACTATCTTATAATATCATCCTACTATCTTAAAAATGATATATCAAGTACTTTTATGCCCATTAAAATTCCGTCTTTAACCCATAATGATTCCACATTTATTTGGGCACTGTTCTTATGATACTATTCTATCACGTAAAACCCGATTTACAATATCGTTATGGGTTCGCTTTGGTTTCGCTTTACTTTCAGTGCATTCCTTTTTGATGATATCATTTTACAATGTTGATATTGTAGTTTCAATACAGCTCTCTGTGTCAATACTGTACAAATTATGTGGAATTACTTTTATTACTTCAAAAAGTTCTGTTTTATCTTTACCCACCTTTCTACAATACCATTATAACAAGGTAAAAGTTGCAAAAAATATTTTTATCATGTACGAAAAATGTATTTTATGTATATTCTTTGTTTTTCTAGGGGATAGAAATAGATTCTTTAAGGATTAAGGACTATAGAATAATCACACATATATCTGAATTCGAGGTACAAATCAAGGTACAAAAGAATTGGGAATGTCCGTTCATGTTGATTTTACTAGGTTTCTAACAACCCCAAAACTTCAAATCCGGCTCACGCCTCTTATGAGAGACTCAAATCTACTAGGTTTGAGTCTTTTACTTTGTCAAAATTTGGGTCCAAAATGGGATTTTTTTGGGTCCAACTAAATTTGGTCACATAAATATACTCATTATGCCAGTAATGGACCGGCATATACTCTGCTGCTATTAAGCTTATCAGAGTATTTCTTTGTCATAGCGAGAGTACTGTGCCCAAGTAGATTTGCCGTGGCATAGATATCACATGTTTCATTCATCATAGCCATAGCCCCATAGAATCTGATCTGGTGCGGTGAGTAATACTTGATACCGGTCTTTTTACACATATGCATCAGTGCTCTTTGAACTGACTGCATTGATACGCAAATGTTATTATCTTTCTTATCGGATTCTGTGACATAGTGAATATCTTTTGGAAATATATATTCATCAGACCAGGAGATTTCTTTTCCGATATCATAGATCCTCTTGAGGCGAGGAGTTATTGCTATATTCCTCATACCTCTGGATGAATCTTTCTTTACTCTGTTTTCTCGTGTACTGCCACAAGCCATACCGCATATTCTTACATAAGGTTGTGGTGCATCAAAGTGAAAATCACAAAATCTTAATGCCCTTATCTCACTGTTTCTTGCCAACGTTTCAAATATTGCACCAACTGCCAGTTGTGGTATTGTTGGATGTTCCAATGAATCAAAATACTCAAGAAGTTTATGAATATCCTCTGAAGAATAGCCATCGTGTTCCAGTCTGTCTGCATCGTAGTGCGGGAACATATTGTAGTCTATTGCTCTTGTATCGAGAGGATTAACACAGGATATATCCATGTACTGATTAGCATAATTGTATACCTTGTTGATGATACCTTTTATTGCTTGATGTCTGTGCTTCTCGATAACGTTGTAGCCATTTTCTAAATCCTTCTTTGTCGTCTTTTGATGAGCTCGCATAAGAAACATTGATAAACCGCTTACTGTTATCAGCTGTATATCAGTCTTTGCTATGGGATCATCTTTAAAGAAGCGTTCGTATTCCTTGCGGTATTCTCTTATTGTTTTTGGTCGAACAATATGATACTCTTCATGGAACTCGCACATTTTTTCAAAGATCACCTCAAAAGTCTGTTCATCTGTATAGTAAAAGTTATACAGTTTATCGATCATCTCTTTATGGCTTTTCGCCCAGATGGTCTTTCTTTTTTCAGGTGAGTCTTCAGATTTTACTCTTGTTTTTTGACGACCATTGGCATAACTTTCGGGATCAGGCAATGCATATGGATGTCTGGCGTACACTCTTTTTTCTTTATTCAATTGCATAGAGTCCTCCATAGCCTTAAGGACTCCTTCTGTTACAGATTCTACATCTATGCCAAATATGTTGCAATATGATTGAATCATGTCTTCGGTTATTAATTCATGCTTACTATTGTTTCTCCTTTCCATGGTAACACCTTCTTTTTGGATACTGCTTAAAAAGCAGGTGCTGGTATTGATGCTCCGTCTACCCCTCGCGGTGGCATAAAAAAATCCATCTATCAATCTTTTATTAAAGGAAAGATAAATGGATATAGAATTAGTCATAATACTTCGGTTGCATCTGTAACCGTGTTGCTAGTTGCTTTCCACAGTTTGTTTTTATCAAACTATGAATATGGATTAATAAATTGCTTCATATAATCTTAGACGCACAATTACTTTAAACTTATGAACATGATCATTCAGTGGATCTAAGATACTTGGTGCAATAATCATCTTGAGTTAAGATTGTTCTTTGTACATTCCATACACAGGCCATAAGAGATTTTATCTCATCTATATCCTCTTTTGAGACAGTACCGATCGAGTTAAGTTTGTATGCTATCTGATTAATATTGGTTCCGATTTTATTGATCTCATATGTCATCTCTTTTATTTCTTTTCTGTCATCGATCACAAAAAAGTAACCATCAATTAACATCTGTCGAGCATATCTGTTGAAATCATTTAACCCAACACGAGCCATACGTTCTTGTATCATTTGCCACTGAGCCGGTGTGACACGTAATGTTTTTCGAACGCTGTATTTACGATTGTCCTCATATTTTTTCATGTATAATTCACCTCCTTCCGTTGTAGTAATATGTAAAAAAATGTAAAAGGGTTTGGGGTTACCCCAAGAATTTCGATAGCGAAAAGCTATCGATCTGCATTGGACGGACGTCCAAATGCTATGCTTGCGACTACTGATTAATGAAATTCGACCTACATATAAATGACATAGGATATCATCCCCGGCATCAGTAAAACCGCGCAAAAAAGACACCCACGTATGGATGTCTTAATATCATAAAATATTCTGTTGATGATACTATTGTACTATACTAGCTCTGTTTCGCAATACGGATTTAGGTTTTATTATGGTTTACGCACTTATCGTAATGTAGGATCCGTTGTTCACTTATCATTATGAAGAGCTGCTTCTTGTCAATACCATCTTATCACACAGGAGATAAGAAATATACAGCTGCAATTTTACCATCGCATTACTAATTCTTTACCGTTAAAAAACTCTCGTAAATGTCAGTGATCAGATTTTTATAATACTATTTTATCGCGACCAGATTTCCTAAAACAGGAAATATGATGTACTAAAAATCTATTTAGCTAAGTTTTTTACAATAACATCTTATCATGACAAACCTATAAATGTAAGATTTGAAACTGTGACATATCTCTACATTAATGCTAAAGTTTTCATTCCCGAAAGGATCATATCCAGATCTTCACGATACCATTTTAACAAGTTCGGTCGGTAAAATAAAGGTGCTGAAATTAACACGATATTAACTTGAAATGAGTTTTTTTAATTGGAACGATTTGAAAATTCATATATTTTTCCACGCAAACACAGTGCTCATTTCTCGTGATAAAGAAAAAAGTCGGGACCATCTCCACGACTTAAACCGCAATCTTACAATATCATCCTATCATCTGATATAAGGTATATCAAGGATGTTAGAACCCATAATGAAGCCATAATATAGCCATAATATAACCACGGCAACGCAATGATAATAACCATACAATTTAGCTGGGATATGAAAAAATATCATCCTATCTCATTGATCCTCTTAGCTATAAAAATACCACTGACATGAATCAGTCAAGGCAAATATATGCACGTAACTTGATCCACCTTGACGGATGAATGGAAGGGGTTAAGATCAAAAAAAGAGGATCGATAAATAAATATGAACGGAATATTTAGGTTATTACAGGCAGTTTAGTTCACGTGGATTATTCTTAAAGTATTCTACATGAGTGTTTTTAAAAAGTGCTTTATTGGTGAGAGGATCTTGATCCTATACCATAGTTTTTACCAAGTCATTTTTCATTATATGGTAGTCGCAAGCATAGCAGTTGTATATACACAACTGCAGAGTGACAGCTTATCGCTGTCATTATTTGGGTAATCCCCAAACCCCTTAATTGATCATTTACGATGAAAAGAAGAGATGATCATAACTATAAAAACACACATACTTATATATCATCTTCTGAAAAAAGGTCTTATATAAAGATCCTTAAACAATTTGTTAAAGAACTTATAATAACTCTTCTTCTGTTCGCATTTTTGTGATAAGACACACCATAAACACTGAAAAAGAAACAAGTTTATAACAACAATATTAGTCAGCAAAAATTTGATTAAATCCTTAATAGTATAAATGAATCCAATGTGCTAAAAAGCGCACATTAAGAATATTAGTATGTTATCATAAGGGTGTATATATTTACCAATCGCTAAGAAAACTATTATCGGAGATACGTTATGTTCGGAACAGGAACCAAGAAAATGTTGAATATGCTGATACTGGATATTCTTAAAGAGTATTCCGACAGCGAACACAGATTACTGCAGCAGGATATTATAGATCTTCTGGAATCCAACTATGGAATAGGTTGTGAAAGAAGAGCAGTAAAGAACAATATAGTCTCTCTTCGTGAGATGGGATACGATATAGCTGAGAAAAAGGGATATTATTTAAGAACCAGGGAATTTACTGATGCCGAACTGAGAATGCTTATAGATGGCGTGTTTACATCAAAGGCCATTACCGACAAAGAAGCGCATCAGCTTGTAAAAAAACTGGAAAAACATTCGAATAAATATTTTAAGGCACATGTATCACATATTCACACTACATCAAGTGGGAAGAATGCCGAGAATCAGAATGTAATGAATTCGATAGCCGCTATTGATACCGCGATATCTAAAGGAAAGAAGATTGCATTCACTTATTTACAGTACGGTATAGATTTCAGACTTCATCCCAAAAGAAGCCTGAAATATGTCGTAAGTCCGTATCAGATGTTCAGTCATAGAGGAAAATACTATCTGGTTGGAAACTGTCCCGAATATGATAACATATCTCATTTCAGACTGGATAGGATAACGGATGTTGAGATCCTTAAAGATAATAGAAAGCCCATGAAGGCTGTTAAGGGACTAGAAAACGGATTAAATATCTCGGAATATATAGCGGAGCATGTATATATGTATACGGGTGATAGTATACATGTGAAGTTACGTACTAATGAGAACCTTATGGATGCTCTGGTAGACAGTTTTGGAACGGGATTCAGAGTCAGTTACGGAGATGACGATGATATTATAGCAGCTCTCAAATGTAATCCGGATGCGTTCTTTTACTGGGCTATGCAATATGGTCAGAATATCGAGGTTTTGGAACCAGAGAGCATGAGAGATCGGATCAGACAGGCTTCTTTGGAAGTATACAAAAAATACGGGGATAACTAAAAGAAAAAATGATAAATAAGCTGTGAAGTATAGAATAGAAATGGTTATACCGTATAAACTAATGATTCATCATATATCAGCAAATGAAAGAAAAAAATGAAATCTTATATTGCCTGAAGGTACGACAATACTGATGGATGATGATAAAGAAATTGTATTTTGGATCAAAGGAGACCAATATGGCACATTTAAAGGATACTGCACTAATGAAGCAGAAGGTAAAAGAGATAGAAGCTTTGCATAAATTAGCTCAGATTTGCCAAAAAGCGTATCGAGATGGAAAGAAGGACGTTGTATATCTGGCAGAAATACTACGGGATAAGGAACCATCAAATACGCTAACTCATCCTAAGCATATTAATTGCGCCGGTTGGTATAATAAGCATAATAAAGAAACTGATGAACAACAAATATGTCGATGCATGTTTTATTATGGGAAGAACGAGACACATAGTCGTAAATGTCAATTTAAGAGAAAGTGGCGACATATTCCTGATGACGTTGATATTATAGATTATGAAACTCCCATGCCATACAAGATAGAAAAAATAGGGAAAATTGATTTGTGTTTGAAGTATGATAAAAGAATATATGGTGTAGAAGTGAAACCTCCAGAAAACAATGATGAGACCATAAGCAGAATGGTTTCAGAGATTTTGACATATACTATAGATTTTCCTAACATTCTTCCGGCTATAGCAGTATTTGAAAATAGTAATCAACAAAAAAGAATTGATGAATTGGATAAGCTAAATAATAACGATTTTAAGATTATTAGAAAGTATGTTCAAGTTTTCATAATAAGGATTGTTGGTAAAACTTTAGATAATACTGTTGAATATATGATAGAACCTTATTAAATCAAAAATGACCAAAGAGAAAACAAGCGATGTGCAATAAAAGGCACATCGCTTGTTTTATTATTTTAATCAGGAGCATCATGAACAAAATAACAAAAGATTAAATTATGAGGAAATAATAAATGAATCTGGAACATTGGGATTTAGAACTTTTCGCAGAAAATGGGCGAACAAGAACAAGTTTTTATTCATATGATGTTGACGATGGCTGGAATCTGCCATATGAGGTGATTGAAGAAATAAACTACAGAATAGCACGATCAAAAAAAGAAGCATATAGAGATGTTTTAAAGCAGAACAAACAGCACAAAGGCGAATGGCTGACAATAGATGTCGCAAATAAATATGCTGATGAGGCGTGGTTTTATATAGTTAAGAATGATGGTCAGTATATTCATGAGGTCAGAGAGTTTGGAACAGAACTTCAGGACAAGTATGGAGTAACAGAACTGGAAGCAATTAATATACTGTTTGAAAATAATGTTGATGATTATGTAGATAAATATTACCGAATAAGAAATCTGATACCGGTTAGCGTGGATCAACAAAAAATCTGCGATATGGTGGTGGCAGAATACTTATTTGCTTAATTATTGTTGTATGAAGATTGGAAAGGATAACGTGATATGAGCGGATTAAACATGGGACAAGATAAAACAGTTACTTCTAAATTGATTTATGGAAAACAGTTTTGGGGTAAGGCAGTTCCACTAATAGAAATTGATGATGAGATAACATCAATTGTAGTGGAACCTTTGAAAATAGTGATATGTATGGAGAGTGGCAGATATTGGATGGACCATCGCCGTTTGACTAAAATGCTACTAACCAAAGCTGGAGGAGAGAATATGAATTGTTATCAAAAAGCTTATGAGGTAAAAGAGAATCATGAACAAAGCTTTTTAACAATTTATCTTCATGTATAGGTGATGTGTTATGGGAAAGGTAATTGCTGTTGTAAATCAAAAGGGTGGTGTTGGGAAAACGACCACTTCTGTATCGATTTCTTCAATGCTTGGAGAAGCTGGATATCGTGTACTTGCTATTGATGCTGACCAGCAAGGAGGGCTTTCAAGCGGTTATGGAATAAGAGGAAAAGATCGGGAATACACATTGTATGATATTTTTTCCAAGGACGCTTCCATGGACGAGGTGATATTACCAAGCAGATATTACAACGTTTCAGTTGTTTCGTCTAATATAGCTTTGGCGAGCGTGGAGCGTGACATAATAACGACAATAGATGATAGTGAGTATCATATTTTGAAGAAGAATATTGAAATGGTAAAGGATCGGTATGACTATATAATCATTGATTGCCAACCTTCAATAGGTATAGTAACTATCAATGCCTTAGTCGCGGCAGATATGATATTAATTCCGGTTCAGTGCGAGTATTATGCAATGGAAGGCTTTTGTAGATTGACTAAAATACTTGAACTTATTGAGGAGAGGCTTGAGCATCGATTTGAACAGATAGGGATTCTTTTGACGATGTTTGATTCCAGATGCAAATTATGCGATGAAGTTGAAAAAGATATTAGGGAAAATGCAGGATACAAGGTGTTTAAAACTAAAATTCCCCGTAATGTTAGACTGGCTGAAGCTCCAAGTTTTGAGATGCCAATTAATGTGTATAGTCCTAGATCTTCAGGCGCTAAGGCATATAGAGAATTTGTATATGAGCTTTTGGGCAAGGAATAGATTTATGTGATTTGAGTGGGTGATGATTATGAGAAACGCAAGAGAACAGCAAGATTGTGGACTTTATGAATTTTTGTATTCATATATAATTAATCATCCAGAACAATTTCAATATGATAAAGATTGCTGTGGGAATTGTAGTGAAAGCAGTGTTGAACAAATAGACAATTGTGTGCATCCAAAGCTTGAAGATATAGAGTAGTATGACTATGATATTATAGATATTTCGGCAGAGAGTACGGGATTTGATACAGTTACTTTGGATATTACGATAGAAGCACATGTTGATATTTATAAATTCGGAAAGTATTTTCAATTCGAACCATGGTATCGTATGGAAGCGAGTCTGGATTTCCACAGTTTCAAAATTAAAATGTTGGGGATTAGTCTTTGCGAAGAAAAGTAGACTAAAACAGGCGACAAAATGGCGATGTGCTAAAAAGTGCACATCGCTTATTTTATTATGTGATTGAAAACGCACATAAGTCATTTGAAAGAGAGGGCATGATATGAAGGATTATTTTGAGGAGATCAAAGGATACGAAGATATAAAAAGGGAACTCTTGATCATAAGTGATATGTTGAACAATCAGGAGGTTTATAAGGAGATGGGAGCCGGGCTTAATGAAGGACTGATCCTTAGCGGAAGACCGGGTACCGGTAAGACAACGATGGCAAATTGTCTGATCCGTTCAACTGGAAGAAAAGCTTATGTTTGCCGAAAGAAGGCGTCTGATGGAGAATTCATAAAAACTATTACGGATACTTTTGAAGAAGCTAAGCAGCATACACCGTCAATAGTGTTACTTGATGATCTGGACAAGTTTTCTGATCGGGATGAAGGATGTGACGCAGAGGAGTTTGTAACAGTACAATCATGCATAGATGAAGTAAAAGGATCGGATGTGTTTGTTGTTGCAACAGCCAACAACATTAGGAAAATACCTGACTCGTTATTGAGGGCCGGAAGACTAGGGAAAAGACTGAAGGTTCGTTTGCCGAAGAAGAATGAGTCTCAAGAGATCGTAAAGCATTATCTTTCGGAATCAGATAAATTTGATGAGCTCGATGGAGAATCCATAGCCAGAATGCTGACTGGAGAATCCTGTGCCACTCTGGAAAATGTAATAAACAATGCAGCGATCAAGGCAGCTTATAGAAGACAGAAAAAGGTGACAATGCAAAATGTTATAGATTCCTGTCTGGATCTGATCTTTGATGCACCAGAGTGTGCCGACCAGTTACCCGAGAATATCCGCAGGAAAATAGCATATCACGAGGCAGGACATTCATTAATATCAGAGCTGCTTGATCCGGGAAGCGTAAGTATTATTTCGATCAGAAAAACAAACAGTGGTGACTACGGTTTTGTAAGGTATTGCAGGTCTGATGAAATGGATGACACCAGTGAGGAATATAACGAATATATAATTAGAGCTTCATTGGCAGGAAGGGCTGCAACCGAATTGGTATTTGGAGAAACTGATATGGGTGCCAATGCAGATCTTCATAATGCTTTCCGCAGGGCTAAAAGTCTTGTAGATAACCAATGTATGTTTGGTTTCCAGAACTGGATAGAAGATGAACATGATGCATTTGCTGCCGAGAACAGAAATCGTGCAGTATCGATGCTTCTTGAAAGAAACTATCTTGAAGTAAAGAAGCTACTTGTAGAACATAGAGATATTCTTGACAGAATAGCTGGAGAACTTCTGGAAAAAACAACACTGGTAATATCTGACATCAGGAGAATAATGGAACAATATAAATCTAACGCGGCATAACATATAGGTTGTGTTGAGATCAGGAAAGGATTGGAGGAATAACTGCTATGGAAAATCCATTTTGGACAATGAAATATCAGCAGATGATCAAAGAAGTTCCCAAGAACAAAGCTGAAGAGACAGCACTCAGGATGCTTAATCAAGGCGCTAGTACCTTTGAAACTCAGATGGCAGCAGGTCTGAGTTATGATGAATTCAATGATCTAATGAAAAGAGCGGACATATTTGAACGTGAAGAATTATGTGTAATCCTCAAAAGAACTGATTAAAGATTATGATAAAAACTGTAGAGAGCATTTGTTACGCTAAATATTGTAACATAAACTGGTAGCATAAGAATTGGAGGTAACCGTATGGATAGAAATGAGATCAAAGAATTCGCTATAGATTATATAAGATTTCTTATTGCAACACAGGCAGGTGTTGATGAATTGTATGCGAGTCTTTGTTACGGCGGCGTAGTATATGAAGATACCAGGATCAATCTGTACGATCTGTTTTATAAAGATGACCTAATGTCAATGGATCTGAATAAGGTTGTTGATGAGTGTTCCTCTGATATCGGATCTTTGAGAGAATACCTTGAGGACAGGAGTGAGGATGAACTGATCAGGGAGGGAGAGGAACCTATAGCGTATCTTCAGATACCCGCTGATATATGGGATGCTCTGTATGGAGAATCAGATGGTGAGATTGCTGATTATCTGACTGAAGAGTTTGATACTTTTATGGAAGATCGTGGTATGTCATATGATCTGACCGAATATGGCAGGAATGCGGTACTGGTATATCATAACGAGAATTGAGTTAGTACAAAGGACAGTTTATGGCAGCAAATATTGAAGTATATCAGGGAAACCAGATAGGCGGTTGCATTACAGTCATCTCAACAGATAAAACCAAGATAGTAATTGATTTTGGTGAAAACCTACCTGGTTCAGCAAAAGAATCAAATATAGATTTTGACTGGGAAAAGGAGGCGGTTGATGCCGTCTTCTTTACTCATTATCACGGAGATCATATCGGAAGGTTTATGGAGATACCGGATGATGTTGATCTTTATATGGGCGAAGTCACTTTTAAAGTTATGCTTAACATCCGCAGAGCTATTAAAGATGAGCAGGCTGTTAAAAAGCTGACTGAGAGATTTGAGAACGGCTCCATTACGTTTATTGAAAGAGCAACACCTGTAAGCATTAATGATGATATCGTTGTAACAGGATATGAGGTGGATCATTCGGCTTATGATGCATATATGTTTCTTATTGAAGCAGATGGAACGAATATCCTTCATACAGGCGATTTTAGGGACCATGGTCATAGAGGACATGTAATAAAGAATGGTGTTGATTATAATATCATTATCGATGTTTTAAAGTATTACGTACTTAAAGGCGGCAGAAAGATAGATATACTTATAACAGAAGGGACTATGGTAGGCGAACGCTCATATGAAGATAGATTCTCGGAGAAGGATCTTATGGCTTGGGCAAAGGAGCATTTCAAAGATCATAGGCATGTATTCTTAAAAGTATCATCTACGAATGTTGATACTATAGCCAGCTTTTATCAGGCTGCAAAGGCAAATGGCATGACGATGTATGCTAACAGATATATTCTGAAACAGTTTAGGGTGTATCGCGCTTCGGGAAGAAAACATGGAACAAAAATGTATGATTTCTATGATGCGAAGCAGATTCCGTTCATTTCAGATAAGGAAAGTGATAATACCGAAGCGTATAAAACACTTGATGAAATGAAAAAGAATGGTTTTGTAGCGATTGTAAGCGAGTATGATCATTATGAAAGAATCATGGATGAATTGGCGGATATCAATCCAGAACTGATATATTCTATGTGGAAGGGATATATCGATCCGGAAAGGGATTCATATAATGAAGCGCTTGCCAAGTTTTGCGAAAAGTATCATGCTATAACTAAGCATACAAGTGGACATGCGTATCCAGAATTGATTGCTGAAGTCATCAATACGGTAAATCCAACGCAGATGATATGGCCAATACATACGGAAAATGCAAAGGGATTTATGAAATTGGATATTTCGGATGAGTTAAAAAGGAAGATTAGAAAATGAACGATGTAAACTATATTAAAAAGAAAAATGAATACGATGATGCATTAGCAAAGGCCTATAAACTTTTAGAGAAGAATAACGAGTGGGAGAAAAGATATAAAGGATATATTACAACTATAAATGAAACTTTTTTTCCTATACAGTGTAGGCTTGTTAGGGAAGTGGTTCAGATTAATTGGCCATTAGCAGCTTATTTAAACATATCTTCAGTGACTAAAAGTGGAATGAATTTAGATCTTAGATTGTATGGGACTTCAATAGCAACGTTATTTGTAAAAGTTGATTCTCTCACTAAAGATGAGTATAGGTTTATTAAGGAAGACTCATTCGACAGAATAGATAAGAATCGTATTAATTCTTGTGTAAAAATCTCGTTTAAAGATAAGAGAAGTGCATTTCAGGAATTAATAGGCAGAAGTCCAATGAAAAAAACACAGGTAATAAAGGATGAGTTTATTTGTGATGAATATTGGGATATAGCATTCATTGATGAATTACTTGATGGAGCCGATTATTATAGCTGGCATGATAAGAATATTGAGAAATTTAGAAGTATAATTAAGCAAATCTATAAGAATAACGGTTTCGTTGCTACAAATGAACATGCACATGAAAGTAATATTCTTCATTTGATGAATGGTAAAAGTGAGTATTTTTATGCTATGAAGCCAGTTTTATTGGAGAAGTGCTTTTTTCAGATGCCCACACCCTTCAAAGGGTCAAATGCAAAAAAAGATGTGTTAGAGTATGCTTCAAATAACGGGGGCGGTATAGATATACTTGCGAGAAAAAAATTGGGCTCTAAGAATGAGCTTTGTGTAATAGAGATTAAAGATAAATATGAATATGGAGAAGAACCAATTCATGCAATAAAGCAGGCTATATCTTATGCAGCTTTTTTAATGAAATTGATTCAATCAGACTATGGGGAATTGTGGTATAGATACTTTGGGATAAATTCACCAAAGACGAATTGCAACATAAATGCTGTTATTGCTATGCCTTATAAAGCAGACAAGACAAGTGTTAGTGATGAGGATGTTCTGTTTGACAATATGGTATTAGATGCGGGCAGTGGTTGCACAATTACTTTAAACTACATGTATTATAGTGAACAGATTTTTTATTCTAAAGAATATAAAGACGAGAATATTGTAGTCTCAATTAAGCGAGACAAAATGAAATAAGTAGGACAGTACCAATACCATAACTGGCAAAACGGGAAGTTTTCCCATTAAGGACGTGAGTATTATGTCTAAAGAAGCAGGAGTTGAATTTGCCAGAGTAACTATAGGTGATGAAGAGATACTAATTCGTGGTGATAAGAAGGGTGCGACAATTCCCTATAAGTTGTTAAACAGGATGAAAAGAGAAGGTGGGATATTCGATTTCCACAGTCATCCCTATGACAATGATAGCTCTCCATCAGCGGACGATTATCATATGATGCGTGAGATTAATGCGGCGACAGGTCAGGTGACCAGTAGAATAGTTACACCTAATGGTCGAATAACAGTATACAGTTACAACGGTGTTGTCGAGACAAGCACAGTTTCTAATGTTATTGATAGTGATATGAAAGAAATCTACAGAAAGATATTTGGAGGTAAATTATAATGTTAAATAAAGAAGAAGCTAAAGTTGATGCTTGGGGAGCAATCGCGGATATGTTCGGCCTTGAGTATTTTAGGGAACATTTTGAAGAAGCGTGCCATTCTTATCCTGACGATCAGTATGATGATATAGAATATGAATACTTTATGGGTTTTGAAAGTAAAGACGGGTTGTGGACAGTTTATGCAAAAGTGTTGGTAAACCGCGAAACGAAAGAAGTTTCCTTTTTAGATTATAAAACTCCAGATGGTATATGTATGGATAATCCAATTAAACCAATAACCTTTGCTTGAAATGTGAAATATGAGTCGATCCATTATTCAATGTGAAGTTCAAGCTCATATTACAGAACATATTTGATTTGGGTCCAATTGGGGCCAAATGAAAAATAGAAATTAAAAGTGAAAAAATAGAAGGAGTCGCAAAAGGCGCATAAAATCAGTGTTTTTTAGGTGTCTAAAGTATTTTGTCTCATAACAGATGAAGTAAGAATTCCTTCAAATCCGGCTCACGCCTCTTTTTGAGAAGCCTCAAACACTGAGTAATTCAGCTGTTTGGGGTATTTCTTTTATCTTCGTTTGTATGTCAGAGTATGTCAGAGTATGTCAAAATGTTGTTTTTTTACATATATTCATCAATATAGCGCTGATTATCAATGACTTCTTATAAACTAATTCCATAATTTTTCTTTCCTCCTAAATTCTTGTTTTCGTAATTACTTTACATTAAACAGGATGATTTTATGAGAAATATCTGAACAGAAAACAGTAATTTCTGCACAAATGAACAAATTATATGCTAGTCTGTTATATAGGATGCATATTCCGCTCCAGCGGTAAGTTGATTCCGCTTCAAACGGTAAGTTCCTTTCCGCCCGTTCGGTAAGACTTTCCGCTCCAAACGGTAAGTGTTTTTATTTATGATATAGTTCTTTTCGTAGTT
>Ga0310691_10003146_pt1 | contig 20330 bp, 17 predicted proteins | sample 176DNAGHGlowgp2_FD_203887 | JGI IMG/M metagenome (GOLD analysis project Ga0310691, IMG submission 203887) | Sheep rumen microbial communities from Palmerston North, Manawatu-Wanganui, New Zealand - 1766 DNA GHGlow gp2 (v2) (version 2) | ecosystem: Host-associated > Mammals > Digestive system >...
ACAGGCAGGGGTGAAGCGAAGCGCAACCCCTGCTATCGTACATGATAGAAGCGAAGCCCCGAAGGGGCGACAGGTAAGATGAATAGCTTGATATTGCATGTTTTTGTCTTTTATCTGTCGCCCCGTCGGGGCTTTATTTACTACTTAACACCAAGCAGGGGTTGCGCTTCGCTTCACCCCTGCCTGTGGTCTGTCGTCCCTTTGGGACTTTCCAAGCCTCCTCGTTCCATTCTACAATCCAAAGCCAATGGTGACGGGGAAATGTCAATCTTTAATTTTGTTTTACCAGTCACCAATATTAAAAATTGAAAATTTGGTTTTGTGCACACTTCGTGTGGAAATTTTACAAATGTGATTCAAATTAAATAAATTATTTTAGTTCAGGAATTATTATACCGTGTATATCTGTATTTAAGACCATGAATTATTTCTAATGAGTTCTAATTCCAACCATGAATTTCCTTTTTTGCGACCATGAATTAGGAAGCCTCACGGCTTTATTGTCCGCTGTAGAGGTATAGATGCGGAGCATCCACCACTTATGGTTGCTACCATTCATGGTTGAAGACATAAAATCTAAGCATCCATGAAAGAACTCTGATTCATGTTATTCATGCAATTCATGGTATTATATTTTGACATAAACAGGATCACAACTTCTTAAACATGAGTTAAATTGAGCAAGTTTAATATGTAAAACCAGTGCGGCAGTAAAAAACTGGCTGTGCACTGCCAGTTTTTTACGTGTGCACTCCGGTGTGTATTCAGTGTGCACTCTGGAGGGTGTTTTGTGTGCACTCAAAAATAATTTTGTGTGCGCTCAGAATAGTTTATGTGTGCGCTCTGATGAGAATGCTGTGTGCACTGTGTTTTGAGCTTCACTGCGCAATCGCTCCTGGCGACTAATCGGGGAAACGAAAACAGGCTGTGTCGTTGAGGTTGACACAGCCTGTTTGTGCATGTAGGGTGTAAAACGAGGATTACTCCTTTGGGGAGAAAAATCTCTCGTAATCGCAAACAGCGCTATTATTTTGCGTTGTTTTTCAGCAGGTCGCGAATTTCGGTGAGAAGTTTCTCTTCTGCTGTGGGTTCGGGATCGGGTGCGGGTTCCTCTGCCTTCTTGCGGCTGAGCTTGTTGATGCCCTTAATCATGAGGAAGATGCAGAGGGCGATGATGAGGAAGTCCACGATGTTCTGGATGAACATACCGTAGTTGAGGGTGATGGCCTCGACGGCTTCCTTGACCACTTCACCGGCTGCGTTCACCTGTTCAGGCTCACCTGGCTTGAGTTCCCACTTCATGTCTGCGAAGCTTGCACCGCCAAACAGTGCTGCGATGGGAGGCATGATGACGTCGGCAACGAGCGAGCTGACGATTTTGCCGAATGCGCCGCCGATGATGACGCCGACAGCCATGTCCATGACATTGCCCTTGAGGGCAAATTCCTTGAATTCTTGAACGAATTTTGCCATAATGAAATAATTAAAAAAGATAAAATTAGATATTAAAAATTAAAAATTTCCAGTGTTGTATGCAAAGTTAGGAGATTTTTGCGTAACTTTGCACTTGGAAACGAAAAAAATGACGAAGAGAGTAACTTTTTTCTTAATTTTGACGTTCTTTGCGGTGCTTCTGGCGGCATGTAAGTCGGCAGAGCATTGTAATTGTGGGTAAAGCATTACCCCCCTAACCCCAACCTCACCCCTTAATCCCCTCTCTGTAGGGAGAGTGGGAAGCATGACGGCAAGAGAGGATAGCTGTAAAGAGATAAATGTTTATTCATTTTTATTATTCATTTTTTTAATTATCTAAATTTATGGTAAAAGTAGCAATCAACGGTTTCGGCCGTATCGGTCGTCTGGCTTTCCGTCAGATGTTCGAAGCAGATGGTTATGAAGTAGTCGCTATCAACGACCTGACCAGCCCCAAGATGCTGGCTCACCTGCTGAAGTATGACACCGCTCAGGGCGGTTTCGCTGGCAAGTTCGGTGAAGGCAAGCACACGGTTGAGGCCACTGAAAACTCGATCATCGTCGATGGTAAGGAAATCACGATCTACGCTAAGCCCAACGCAGCTGAACTGCCTTGGGGCGAGCTGGGTGTTGACGTCGTTCTGGAGTGCACAGGTTTCTACACTTCGAAGGAGAAGGCCAGCGCTCACATCCAGGCTGGTGCCAAGAAGGTTGTCATCTCGGCTCCTGCCGGCAACGACCTGCCCACCATCGTGTTCAACGTAAACCACAAGACTCTGAAGAAGGAAGACACCGTGATCAGCGCTGCCAGCTGCACGACCAACTGTCTTGCTCCTATGGCTGCTGCTCTGAACAACTACGCTCCCATCCAGAGCGGTATCATGAGCACCATCCACGCCTACACTGGCGACCAGATGATTCTCGACGGCCCGCAGCGTAAGGGTGACCTGCGTCGTAGCCGTGCCGGTGCTTGCAACATCGTTCCTAACTCGACGGGTGCTGCCAAGGCTATCGGTCTCGTTATCCCCGAACTGAACGGCAAGCTCATCGGTTCTGCTCAGCGTGTTCCGACTCCCACAGGTTCGACAACAATCCTCGTTGCCGTTGTCAAGGGTAAGGACATCACGAAGGAAGGCATCAACGAAGCTATGAAGGCTGCTCAGACAGAGAGCTACGGCTACACTGAAGATCAGATTGTCAGCAGCGACATCATCGGCATGAAGTTTGGTTCGCTCTTCGACGCTACTCAGACAATGGTTAGCAAGATCGACGAAGAGACTTACCAGGTTCAGGTTGTCAGCTGGTACGACAACGAGAACTCGTACACGAGCCAGATGGTTCGCACCATCAAGTACTTCGCTGAACTCTAAACCGAGCTTTTCAGCCAAACAGAGAAACAGGATGTGTCAATCGACACATCCTGTTTTTTTGTTGAACCACGAATGGCACGAATTACGCGAATGATGTTGAACGTGAAGCGACTGCTTCACTCTTCATTTTTCACGCTTTGTAGTTCGAGTGCTTTCACCTCGCTAAGCAAGTTCCAAAGGCCATCTTCCGAAAGAACGCCACGGCGAAGGGTAGGGGGTAGTTGTCCTGCGGCATCGGCTTCGAAGTCTTGACGCCAGAGGGGACCATCGTAGTAAGTGGTGAGTTGGCGGATTGCCTCCTGTGCTTGCTTATACAGCTCGAGGGCGTCTTGCAGTGCTTTGACTGCAGTGGTAGCCTGGTTGAAGCATTGCTCCATGTGCTGAATGCGTGTGATTTGCTCGTTCATGATGAGTAGTGAATGGGGATGTGTTTAACTTTGTTTCTACTTACATATATAACGCGCGCGCGAAAATGATATTTTGGAAAGTGAGGGAGAAATCCATTGGTAGAACGCAAATCATGTTTCGAATCACAAATTTCTTTGGCTGTGCGAGCAGAAATATCGGGATTTTTATCTAAATTTGTGGGCAAATATAATTCACGACTTGATAACACCATGAAATCTGTGAACTTTTTGGCGGTTGACCTTGGCGCGACGAGTGGTCGTACTATCCTTGGAACGTTGGAAGACGGTCGTTTACAACAACGCGAACTGACTCGTTTTCCTAATCATATCATTCAGGTCGGTGGGCATTGGCACTGGGACCTTCTGGCACTCTATCGTGAGGTACTTGAGGCCTTGAAGCTTGTGGTCAGTGAAGGTGTCGAGTTGCAATCCATTGGTATCGACACGTGGGGATGCGACTTTGCGATGTTCGGTAATGACGGTGGATTGCTGCGCCAGCCTTATTGCTATCGTGACCCCCAGACGGAGGGTGCTATGGAACAGTTCTTTGGGCGTATGGCGAAGGAAAAGGTGTATGAGCGGACAGGTATTCAGTTTATGCCCTTCAACTCGCTCTTTCAACTCGATACGCTGCGCCGGAATGAGGATTCGGCACTCAGGGTGGCTAACAAGATTCTCTTTATCCCCGATGCCTTGACCTATCTGCTGACAGGCGAACAGGTTTGCGAATATACCGTGCTCTCTACGAGTCAGTTGCTCAATCCGCGTACCCGTGAACTTGACCTTGCGCTGCTGACCGAATTGGAGTTGAAGAAAGGAAACTTCGGACGAATGGTGGAACCAGGTGAGCCTGTGGGTGTGTTGACCGAAGAAGTGCAACGACTGACAGGCCTTGGCCCTGTGCCCGTGGTGGCTGTGGCTGGTCATGACACGGCGAGTGCTGTGGCAGCTGTCCCTGCCGAAGACGGGCGTTTTGCCTATCTTAGTTGTGGTACTTGGTCGCTGCTGGGTATTGAGAGTCCGACGCCCATCATCAGTGAGAAGTCGCTCGAATACAACTTCACGAACGAGGGTGGGGTGGAAGGTACGACACGGGTGCTGAAGAACATCTGTGGCATGTGGCTGTTGGAACAGTGCCGCAAGGAGAGTCCCTCATGGCCTTCGGACATTAACGAAATCAACCGTGGCGCGATGGAGGCCACGTCTGGGCAGAGCATTATCAATCCCGACGACCCTCGCTTTGCCAATCCTGTGTCGATGGTCGATGCCATTCGTGGCTATTGCAGCGAGACGGATCAGCACGTTCCTCAAGATTACCGTGAAATGGCTCGCTGTATATTCGAAAGTCTGGCTTGCCGCTATCGTCAGGTGCTCGATTGGCTCAGGGATTTGGCTCCGATGCCTATCGAGCGGCTCCATGTGATTGGTGGTGGCAGTCGGAACGAGCAACTGATGCAGATGACAGCCGACGCCATCGGAGTGCCCGTCATTGCCGGACCTGCTGAGGGTACCGCTTTGGGCAATATGCTTCTCCAAGCGAAAGCAGCAGGCATTGTGAAGGATTTACAGGAGATGCGGCAGGTGGTACGACGGTCGATCGAAACACGTACTTATCAACCGGCTTCTTCCTCTCCTGAACGAGGATAATACTTAATGTCGTTAACTCCTGAAACGAAAGAACCCGACAAGGAAAAAACGGAATTTTCCGTTTACGATGTATGATAGGTTCGATGTAAGACAATGGTTGACATTCCCTTCCTTTAGAAAAATTATCTTATCTCTTATACTTTTATTGACATGAACACTCAACTCATTCAGCAGGCTTACTACATAGCACGCGAACGCTATGCAGCCATCGGCGTCGATACAGACAAGGCGATTGCCGAACTTGAGAAACAACAGATTTCGCTCCATTGCTGGCAAACTGACGATGTAGTCGGTTTTGAACGTAACGATGCGCTGAGCGGCGGCATTCAAACCACGGGCAACTACCCTGGACGTGCTCGAAACATCGACGAAGTGCGCCAGGACATCGAATTTGTCAAGACGCTGCTGGCTGGTAATCACCGCCTGAACCTGCACGAAATCTATGGCGACTTCGGCGGCAAGTTCGTCGATCGCGACGAGGTGGAAGTCGAGCATTTCCAATCGTGGATGGATTGGGCGCGTGCCAACAACATGAAACTCGACTTCAACTCCACCTCGTTCTCTCACCCCAAGAGCGGCGACCTCACACTGTCAAACCCCGACAAGGGCATTCGCGACTTCTGGATTGAGCACACAAAACGTTGCCGCCGTATCGCCGATGCCATGGGACGTGCCCAAGGCGATCCTTGCATCATGAATATCTGGGTGCATGACGGTTCGAAGGACATGACCGTTTGTCGCAAGCGCTATCGTGAAATCCTGGCTGAGAGTCTCGACGAGATACTAGCAGAAAAACTCGACGGTATGAAGTCGTGTGTCGAGGCAAAGCTTTTCGGCATTGGACTGGAGAGTTATACGGTGGGTTCGATGGACTTCTACGAAGGCTATTGCGCCACCCGCAAGGTGATTTACACCCTCGACACAGGTCATTATGAGCAGACAGAGAATGTAGCCGACAAGGTGGCATCGCTGCTGCTGTATGTGCCCGAACTGATGTTGCATGTCAGTCGTCCGGTACGTTGGGACAGCGACCACGTGACCATCATGAACGACCAGACGCTCGACTTCTTTAAGGAACTTGTGCGTGCCGACGGACTTCATCGTGCTCATGTGGGTCTCGACTATTTCGATGCCAGCATCAACCGCATCGGTGCCTACGTCGTAGGTGCACGTGCCACGCAGAAGTGCATCCTTAGTGCCCTGCTTGAGCCGTTGCAGAAACTTCGTGAGTACGAAGCCAATGGTCAATACTTCGAACGTCTCGCCTTGCTCGAAGAGGCCAAGACGCTGCCGATGGGTGCCGTCTTCGACTACTTCAACTGGAAAAATGGTGTCCCTGTGGGTGAAGAGTTCATCAAGAATGTGCAGGAATACGAAATAGACGTAACCAGCAAAAGACCCACCCCCTAACCCCTCCCTTGCAGGGAGGGGAGTAGTTACTTTTTCATAAGTAATGAAATGCTGGTACATATAGCATCATATAAGACATCTTCGCCTGATAGGTATGAAATGCTTCGAGCTTATGCTCGTGAGAATAGGAAAAACGCCACAATGGCTGAGCAGTATCTATGGGAACATCTAAGAAATGGTGCTTTGGGTGTTGATTTCCTAAGGCAACATATCATAGGTGATTATATCGTCGATTTTGCTTCTCGCCACGATGGGTTGATTATAGAAGTTGATGGCGCTTATCATTCTGAACGAAAACAAGCAGAGGCTGATGCCATTCGTGAGCAAAATCTGGAGCAAATGGGATTTCATATCATGCGTTTCACGAACGAAGAAGTCCTCAACGATATTAATAGTGTATTACAACAAATCGAAAACTATTTTAATTGAATCATGGATAAAGATTTTCAATCGTCCAAGGTGACTACTCCCCTCCCTACAAGGGAGGGGCCAAGGGGTGGGTCTGGTTCATCTTTGAGAAGCACCTTAGCCGTCTCGCTCAATAATTACCTAGATGCGGGAGCTATTGTGGCAGGTGCAAGCGGCATCACGCTATGGCAGAACTATCTGGGATTGAGTGAGATGCACCTCGGATGGCTCAATGCCATCAGTGCCAATGCTTTGGGTGCAGCCATCGGCGCCATCATCGGTGGATTTCTAGCCGATAAGTACGGACGCAAGTTCATTTTCACCTACAACCTACTCGTTTATATGCTGGGTGTATTGCTCGTCATGTGCTCGGTCAACTTCCCCATGCTGTTGTGCGGATTTCTTATCACGGGTATCAGCGTGGGAGTCGGCGTACCAGCGTCATGGACCTATATCTCTGAGAGTTCAGAAGTGCATAACCGCGGCCGGAATATCTGCATCTCACAGATGTCGTGGGGCATGGGTCCGATGATTATTTTGTTGTTCGGTATGCTCTTTGCGCCAGGTGGTTACTTATATGCACCTGTAGAGTCGTTGGCCTATGCTGTTCTAGGCGATGATGCTGCCAAAGGAGCCGTAGAGGTATTTTCGTCCCGTGTAGTTTTCTTCACCCTCTTCGTCGTGGCCTTCTTTGCATGGACGCTGCAACGACAGTTGGATGAGAGTCAGGAGTTTGAAAAGAAAACAAAGGCAGAAAAACGAGGAATTGTGGAGAACATCAAGTTGCTCTTCACCAATCGTATTGCCGTGCGCACCGTGGTCTTCCTCGCCGTCATCTACCTGACGTGGAATCTTGTGGCGAGCGTGATGGGCTTCTTCCAGCCACATATCTACGAGACAGCTGGTGGTCTGTCTAATGAATATGCCAACCTGCTCAGTTGCATCGGATGGCTGGTGGTGGTGGTCATTACCTTCTTCCTCTCATTCGTCATCGACCGCCTTCCCCACCGTCTCTTTTATGTCCTCGGCCTTGTGGCTGCCCTCGCCACATGGGTGGTCATCATCTGTGGGGTGAACGGCATTGGAAGTCTCTGGGCATTCTCCATCCTGTGGGGTGTGAACGGAGGCCTCAGTGTTCAGATATTTTATGCTTTGTGGGGCAGCGAACTTTTTCCTGCCAAGTTCCGTGCCGGTGCGCAAGGACTGATGTTCTTCATCGTCAGGGGCCTTTCGGCTGCATGGGGACTTGTGTTCACCTACATCTACGGAGAGCAGGGAGAAGGTTTTACACTTGCTGCGTGGTGTATGGTGGTCCTGCTGCTCATTTCACTCATCGTGGGTGTGATTGGTGCACCGAACACTCGTGGCAAATCATTGCAACAAATTACAGAAGAACGATATGGAATCAATTCTTAATCATCGTCCTGCACTGAAGCAGGAAATCGACCGTGTGGCAGAAGTGGCTGGCTATCTTTGGCAGAAAGGATGGGCGGAGCGCAACGGCGGTAACATCACAGTCAACATCACCGAACACGTGGATGATGAAATTCGTCGTATGCCGGCCATCAGCGACGTCTTGCCCATCGGCACAACATTGCCGCACCTGCGTGGCTGCTACTTTTATTGCAAGGGAACTGGCAAGCGGATGCGTGACCTCGCCCGATGGCCGATGCAGAATGGAAGTGTTATCCGCATCCTCGACGATTGTGCCTCCTACGTCATCATCGCCGACGAAGCAGTGATGCCCACCTCCGAGCTACCCTCGCACCTCTCGATGCACAACTACCTGATCGAGAGCGGCTCACGCTACAAGGCATCGCTCCACACCCATCCCATCGAACTCGTCGCCCTTTCGCACAACGCCGATATGCTGCGCCCAGGTGTGCTGACCCGTTTGCTCTGGTCGATGATACCCGAAACCCTCGCCTTCGCACCCCTCGGTCTCGGCATCGTGCCCTACGAATTGCCAGGCAGCGTTCGTCTTGCCGATGCCACGCTCGAGCAGGTGCGCCACTTCGATGTCGTGCTTTGGGAAAAGCATGGCGTGCTTGCAGTCGGGCAGGACATCATGGACGCCTTCGACCAAATCGACGTCCTCAACAAGTCGGCCAACATCTACATGTGCGCCAAGAGCATGGGCTTCACCCCCGACGGCATGACCGACGAAGCCATGCACGAAGTCCAGGACGTGTTCAAGTTGCCCAAGAAACGGCCGTGCTAAATGTATGATTATAGACCATTGTGAACAAAAAGGGACAACTTTTGAGTTGTCCCTTTTTGTTGATGTTACTTATCTTTAAAAATGCACCGCAGTATGACTATGAGCCGACCACAGTCTGTGCTGACGCCGTCCGCAGTTGAATTCACGATGCACCGCAGTGCAAAAAAAGGTCATTCTCAACACTACTTTGTCTCCTCCAATATCTTGCGGAAAACCCAGTCGTGGTTGTAGAGGAATTCCTCGGTGTGCTGTCCCTTGTTGTAGAAAGTCTGGGTGCGCAGTTCCTCGATGGTCGGCCAGACTTCTATCTCCACTTGGTCTTTATAGTAGGTTTCGGGATGGTGCGGGTCGGTATCGGTTGTCTCTATCGTGACGGGATAGCGATATGAGAAGTGTGAGTGGCGGAGAATGTCGCCCCATGGCGTAGCACCGATTCCAACGAAATAGCCGGTGGAACGGCCCACGCTGACGAGGCGGTCGATTTTCTGGCAAACGGAAAGGAATGAGGATGTTGAGGAGAAGATGTTCTCATCGGCCATAACGTATATTTTGCCGTCGTAGCCCAAAGTACGCTTGCTGGGTTTCAACGTCGTCCAATCGCCTTGGTCGAAGCAAGCAATCATACGGTCGCCATAGACCTTTATAGGCTTCTGAATAGAATCTTCTTGAGTGAACACGCCAATCTCCTTCGATGCTTGCCAAAGGTTAAAGTGCATCGGCTTGTCGATAATTGCTGAAAGGACGTGCGTCCATACCATATCGCTGCCACCGCCATTGCCGCGTACGTCGATGATGGCGCGGCGAAGCGGTTCGTCCTTGTGCTTGGCGATTTCGTCCTCTAACCATTCGATTTTGCCATAGTCCATTTTGGGAATGCGTATGTAGAGTGTGGAATCTCGCTGGAAGTAATCGACCTTGAAGACAAAATCGTCGAAAAAATCTCGGGGATAGATGTAACTGAGTTCCGTCATGTCAATGGTCTGCGGTTTGCCGTCGATAATGACCGTCCACGTGAATTTGTCGGTATTGCTGACCAAGCGCGGGTCGTAGAGACTGCTGCTCCAGGCTTTCTTGTGCTTGAAGTCCCAGCGGGTGGCACCGCTGACGAGACGGTTGTATTTGGCCACGTACTTGTCTATGGGGATTCCGTTCACATGGGTCAGTTCTGAGAAGAAAGGAATTACCTCGGCATCTTTGTTTTGGAAACCACGAGTCAAGTACTTGCCGTCAATGTAATAGACTTTGTAAACCTTGGAACTGCCATATCGGAAATATTTCTGATAGGCTTCTTTCGTGCGTGCCATCGCCATGGAATCCTTAGTCTGGTTAGGACTGACGTGTTGGTCGTTGCAGGCGGCGAGGGCGCGGAAGATGACGTCGTAGAACCCTCCGTCGCAAGTCACGGTGTCGATGTCGTGCCGTATGCGCCGCAGTTCCCCGGGAATGCCGATGCCCGTCACCTTTTTGCGTACGGCGAAGTGGGGTACCTTTGTGGTCAGCGTCGTGCAGAGTTGGTCATAGTCCTCCAGCATTTGCTGCTTCGTTAGAGATTGGGCTCTTGCCGTCATAACAAATAGGGCAAGAAAGGGCAGAACAATTTTTTTCATGTAATTCCTCTTTAACTGACAGCAAAGATAATTCTTTTTTTGGAGTCTTGCCAACGTATTACACTTGAAGTTTATGATTTTGCTCATTTATGGCATAAAATCTTCTCCCATATCAAATTTTTTCCCTATTCATTTCTCACTTTTCGCTTTTTTACGTAACTTTGTACGCAATAAAAAAATTAACCGTAAAATTTTTCTCTCATTAAGTATGGCTACTTCTTTTATTGCAGACAGGGTGGTGCAGGAGGGCTTGACCTTCGACGATGTGTTGCTCGTTCCCGCCTACAGTGAGGTGCTGCCTCGCGAGGTGTCACTCACCACTCAATTTTCCCGTCACATCACGCTTCAGATTCCCTTTGTCACGGCCGCGATGGACACGGTGACTGAGTCGGCTATGGCCATTGCCATCGCTCGCGAAGGAGGCATCGGCGTGATTCACAAGAACATGTCGATCGAGGAACAGGCACGACACGTCGCCACCGTAAAGCGTGCCGAGAACGGTATGATTTATGCGCCCGTGACCATCCGTCGTGGTTCGACTGTCGGACAGGCACTGGGCATGATGGCTGAGTTCCACATCGGTGGTATTCCCGTGGTGGACGACGAAAACCGTCTGGTGGGCATCGTGACCAACCGCGACCTGCGTTTCCAAAGTGACCCTCGGCGTCTGATTGACGAGGTGATGACGAGCGAGAACCTCATCGTCACACACCAGCAGACGAACTTGGAGCAGGCGGCTCAGATCCTGATGAAGCACAAGATTGAGAAGTTGCCCGTGGTCGATGCCGAGAACCATCTCATCGGACTTATTACTTATAAAGATATTACGAAGGCGAAGGACAAGCCGATGGCTTGCAAGGACGACAAGGGACGTCTGCGCGTGGCGGCCGGTGTGGGTGTCACGCCCGACACGTATGACCGCATGAAGGCGCTGGTCGATGCCGGCGTCGATGCGCTGGTCATTGATACGGCACATGGTCATAGCCGTGGCGTCGTGGAGGCCGTGCGCAAAGCCAAGCAACTGTTCCCCGAAGTAGATATCGTATGCGGAAACATCGCCACGGGCGAGGCGGCTCGCTTGCTCGTTGAGGCGGGTGCAGATGCCGTGAAAGTGGGCATCGGTCCTGGTTCGATTTGTACGACACGTGTTGTGGCGGGCGTAGGTGTACCCCAACTCTCGGCCGTGTATGATGTGGCCAAAGCCCTTGAAGGTACAGGTGTTCCGCTCATTGCTGACGGCGGACTTCGCTATAGCGGTGATGTGGTCAAAGCACTGGCAGCCGGTGGCACATGCGTGATGATCGGGTCGCTCGTGGCTGGAACCGAGGAGGCACCCGGCGAGACAATTCTTTCGGGGGGTCGTAAATATAAGGCATATCGTGGCATGGGAAGCCTCGAAGCGATGGAACACGGCTCAAAGGACCGCTATTTCCAGGGCGGCGTGACGGAAACCAAGAAACTCGTGCCCGAAGGCATTGCCGGACGCGTGCCTTACAAGGGGACCGTGCAGGAAGTCATCTACCAGCTCATCGGCGGCCTGCGATCGGGCATGGGCTATTGCGGAGCCAAGGACATCGAAGCCCTCCACCACGCCCAGTTCACGCGTATCACCTCAGCCGGTGTGCTCGAGAGCCATCCGCACGAGGTCATCATCACCAGCGAGGCACCCAACTACAGCCGTCCGTCCTAAACGGCATCCATCGCGGCTGTCAACTATTCCGAAAAGGGCTTAGGAACAAACTGCGTGGAACACACGGACATTTTTCCGTGGATTCCGCGCAGTTTGCTGCTTCTACTAATATAATACGAGTTGAGCTGGGCTCACTTCGTGCTTCATGGGGCGATGGGGCGCGGACTGTGATTCCGCTTCAGGGTCAGGGTTGGTTCGAATAATTATGTGGAGTCCGAGATTTAGACTCAAAATTTTGGATTAAATTTTGTATTCCCCTCGTTTTTGCGTAACTTTGCGCGATTATTGTACTTTATCGTTTGTATATTGTAACTTGACATTATGCCAAAGATATCAGTTCGTGGCACGGAGATGCCCAGTTCACCTATCCGCAAACTTGCGCCGCTGGCCGAAGATGCCAAGCGTCGCGGTGTGCATGTCTATCATCTGAACATCGGTCAGCCGGACTTGCCTACGCCGCAGGTGGCCATCGATGCCATCAAGAACTTCGACCGCAGGATTCTGGAGTACAGTCCCAGCCAGGGTTTCCGCTCGTATCGTGAGAAGCTGGTGGGCTATTACCGTAAGTTCGACATCAACCTGACTGCCGACGACATTATCATCACTAGCGGCGGTAGCGAGGCTGTGCTCTTTGCGTTTCTCTCGTGCCTGAATCCTGGCGACGAGATTATTGTTCCGGAACCTGCCTATGCCAACTATATGGCTTTTGCCATTTCGGCGGGTGCGGTGATTCGTACGATTGCGACGACCATCGAGGAGGGTTTCTCGCTGCCGAAGGTGGAGAAGTTTGAGGAACTGATCAACGAACGCACGCGTGCCATCTTGATTTGTAATCCTAATAACCCGACTGGCTATCTGTATACTCGGCGTGAGATGAATCAGATTCGTGACTTGGTGAAGAAGTACGATTTGTACCTGTTCTCCGACGAGGTGTATCGCGAGTTCATCTATACGGGTTCCCCTTATATTTCGGCTTGTCATCTCGAGGGTATCGAGCAGAACGTTGTGCTGATCGACTCGGTGTCGAAACGCTATTCGGAGTGTGGCATCCGCATCGGTGCGCTGATTACGAAGAACGAGGAGGTGCGCAAGGCTGTCATGAAGTTCTGCCAGGCTCGTTTGTCGCCTCCGCTCATCGGCCAGATTGCTGCCGAGGCTTCGCTTGATGTGCCGGAGGACTACAGCCGCGATGTCTATGATGAATATGTAGAACGGCGTAAGTGCTTGATTGACGGGCTGAATCGCATCCCTGGTGTGTATAGCCCCATCCCGATGGGTGCGTTCTATACGGTGGCGAAGTTGCCGGTGGATGACAGTGAGCGCTTCTGCGCCTGGTGTCTCTCGGACTTCAACTATGAGGGCGAGACGGTGATGATGGCTCCGGCAAGTGGTTTCTACACGACGCTAGGTGCGGGGCGCAATGAGGTGCGAATTGCTTATGTGCTGAAGAAGAAGGACCTCAGCCGTGCCTTGGTTGTGCTGCGTAAGGCTTTGGAGGCTTATCCGGGTAGGACGGAATGAGTTTGGAACTGTTCATCGCACGACGTATCTATGGCCGACAGGACTCAGAGCAGCGTTTCTCGCGTCCGGCCATACGGATTGCGCTGGCCGGCATTGCCATCGGATTGGCGGTGATGCTGATCAGCGTTTTTGTCGTGCTGGGGTTTCAACGTGAGGTGACCAGCAAGGTGGTCGGCTTCGGTGCTCACGCCCAGGTATTGAGTCTTTCGCTCAACGAGAATGGTGAGTTGATGCCCGTCGTGACGAACGACAGCCTGTTGGGAGTGCTGACGGAGCAGGGTGGGGTGGAGCATGTGCAGCTGTTTGCCACCAAGCAGGGGATGCTGAAGACAGAGGATGACTTTATCGGAGTGCAAATCAAGGGGGTGGGTGAGGACTATGACCTCTCGTTCTACAAGAAATATCTGACGGAGGGCGAAATGCCTGCCTTCTCGGCTGATAGCAGCTCGAATCGTATCGTACTCTCCCGTCGTATAGCAGATGCCCTGCATCTGAAGTGTGGAGAGCGTGTGTTTGCCTATTTTGTCGGGACGGAGAACATTCGTGCCCGTCGCTTTACTATTGCAGGCATCTACGAGACTCATTTGGCTGAGTTCGACAAGGTGACCTGCCTCACAGACCTGCACACTATCCGACGGTTGAACAACTGGCAGGATGACGAATCGACGGGTGCCGAGATTTTTGTCGACAATTTTGCTGAGGGCGACGCTGTTGCTCACGAATTGGCACGCAAGGTGAATCATACGCAAGACCGCATTGGTGCCATCCGTGGGGTATTCAGCATTCGTGACATCGTTCCGCACATTTTCTCTTGGCTTGAGGTGCTTGACATGAATGTGGTGATGATTATTGTTCTCATGCTACTCGTAGGTGGTTTCACAATCGTCAGCGGATTGCTCATCATTATGCTGGAGCGTATCCAGATGATAGGCATTCTGAAAGCGCTGGGAGCTACCAACGAGCAGGTGCGTCGCATTTTTCGCCATTTTTCCGTCATGCTGGTGGGCAAAGGGATGCTCATCGGGAATATTGTGGCGTTGGTGCTGTGTTACGTGCAGCAGCGTTTCAGCCTTATTCACCTTGACCCTGATACATATTACATCGACACCGTCCCCATCGAGTTCAACTGGATTTACTTCCTATTACTCAATCTCGGTGTTTTGCTTATTTCCTCACTCATTGTCTTCGGTTCGTCCTACCTTATGGGTATCCAGCGCCCTGCACAGACCATACGATGGGAGTGATATGTGAAAAACTTATATGTGTGGAGTTTTGCGTTGAGTGTGTTAGCAGACTCATTGGGACTCTCCACTCTAATCAATAGAATGTTATTTCAGAAATTTGTATGCCATGAAAATAGCTATCTACACATTGACTTCGCCCTTGCACGATGTTCAGGCAGTGGACCGAGCCACACAGGATTTTTTGCAAAGTCTGGGCATCTGCTATGATTTCTGTGGTGAAGATTATACCACCTACGGCACCCATTCGCTCGACCTTATCTTTGTACGTACAGGAGGTACAGAGGGCGTGTTCCGACGTCTGCTGCCAGACTTGCGTCAGCGTTCAGAGCGCCCGTTCTACTTGCTTACGTCGGGACAGAGCAACTCACTTGCCGCCTCGATGGAGATTCTTTCGTTTCTGCGTCAGCAAGGCATCCCAGGAGAAATTCTTCATGGTAGCGACGACTACGTAGTCCATCGCATTGAGGTATTGCTTACGGTGGGCGAGGCTCTGCACCGCATGAAAGGCAAACGTCTGGCCATTGTGGGGCAACCATCGGACTGGCTCATTTCCAGCACAGCCGATCGTGTGGCCATCCGTCAACGTCTGGGCGTTGAATTGCGGGACATCGACCTTCAGGAAGTACTTGATGGTATGTCAGACACCTCCGATGCCATCCCCCAAGAATGGTTCGATCATGCTTCGACGGAGGTTATTCGGCACAACCTCACCGGAGCGGTACGCATTTATTATTCCTTACGTAAGTTGGTGAAAAAATATCAACTTCAAGGGTTTACGATTCGTTGTTTCGATCTTTTGACTGCGCTTCGAAATACGGGATGTATGGCACTGGCTCAACTGAACAGTGAAGGCATTGTGGCGGGTTGCGAGGGCGACATCCCTGCTATGCTTTCGATGTATATTGCCCAGTCGCTCTTCGGCGTGACAGGATTTCAGTGTAATCCAGCTCATATTGACACGCAGACCGGCGAATTGCTGCTGGCCCACTGCACCATCCCCTTTAATATGCTTGACCATTACAAACTGGACACACATTTCGAGTCGGGCATCGGCGTTGGTATCAATGGCTATATGTCTGCAGGTCCTGTCACATTGTTCAAAGTGTCCGGTGACCTGCGTCGCTATTATGTTGCAGAAGGAATGCTGTTGCGTTGTGAAAATCATCCCAATTTATGCCGCACACAAGCTGTAATCCGTCTTGATGATGCTTCGAAGGCGACAACGTTGCTCATCAACCCCATTGGAAACCATCACATCCTGCTGCCTGGCCATTGTCGCACGATTCTCGATACGTTCTTCGATGTTTGCTGAATGATCAAAATAAAAGTCTTTAGGTACGGATTACGCGGATTATACGGAGAAATAGACCCGTGTAATCCGCGTATCTGTTCTTATAAACTTCTGAGAAGTGATAGGGACTTTAAGCAATATGTCTGGGCAGATGAAGTGGTGAAGCCTTCGGACGAGACAGATGCCGACTGGCTGCCTGAGCCACTTTCTTCTTGTTTTCTTTCTTGGCGTTTGGCGTTAGCGGAACGACCTTGGGCTGTGTCTGCTTCTCCCTATAGAGTTCGATGGCACGCAGCACGGTCAGATCGCTCTGATTGGCGTAGCGCAGATAGGCTTCCATATCGAACATATTATAGACGATGCTGCCATAGAGGGCTTGTTCAAACAGTTGCTGCGAGTGGCGAATCTGATTGTTGCGGCGTTGCATGCCCTTTGAATCGGCATAGCGGGCAAACTGCTCGATGAGGTGCTGACGGCGCAGGTGGGTGACCAACTGTTCTGCATCCTTGAAACGGCTCAGTTCTTGGCGGTTCTGATCTGTATAGTTGAAGCAGAATTCCGCGATGTAGCCTCGGCTGGCCGCTTCGGTGTAGTAGGGTGTAAAGAGTGTTGTATCTTCAGCTACGAAATAGTCGGGCATGATGCCACCACCGCCATAGACCGTGCGGCCGATACTGGTTTTGTATTGTTCGCCGGTCTGCCGAATGCTGTCCTCGTTGAAGAACTCTCCATGGTTGTAGCGTGTGATGAGGTCCATCTCATAGTCCTCTGGATTCCCCTTTGTATAAGGCTTTTGGATGCAGCGTCCCGATGGGGTGTAGTAGCGGGCGATGGTGAGGTGGATGAGACTGCCGTCGCTGAACTCGATGGGTTGTTGCACCAGTCCCTTGCCAAAGCTGCGTCGTCCGACGATGATGCCGCGGTCGTTGTCCTGAATAGCTCCCGAAAAGATTTCTGCAGCCGAGGCTGTGGTTTCGTCTGTCAGCACAATGAGTGGGAGTTTTTGGTACGAACCTCGTCCGTCGCTCATGTAGTCTTCACGCTTCACCTTGCGACCTTGGGTATAGACTATAAGTTTGTCTTCGGGCAGAAACTCGTTAGCCAGCTGGATGGCTGATGCCAGATAGCCGCCACCATTGCCACGCAGGTCAATCACCAATCCCTTGAAACCGTCCTGTTGCAGCTGAGCCAGCGACATGAGCAGTTCGGGGTAGGTCGTCTCGCCAAAGTTACGGATGCGGATGTATCCCAGTTCGTCGGTCAGCATATAGGTGGCATCGATGCTGTGCACAGGGATGTCGCCACGGGTGATGGTAAACTTCTTTTTCTCACCGTTGCGCAGGATTTCCAACTTTACCTGTGTGCCCTTCTCGCCCTTTAGGCGGTGCATCGTCTCTTCGTTGGTCACTTCCTTTCCTACGTAAGGCTGTTCGTCCACACCGATGATGCGGTCGCCAGGCAGTATGCCCGTCTTCTCCGACGGTCCGCCATGGATGACATTCGAGATATACACCGTATCGCGCTTGATCGTGAATTGTACGCCGATGCCCGAGAACGAGCCGCGCAAGTCGTCGTTGGCTGACGTAGCATCCTTGGCAGGAATATACGAAGAGTGTGGGTCGAGTTTACTGAGCAGTTGGGGCATAGCCTCCTCCACCAGTTCTTGCACATTCACGGTATCGACATATTGCTCATCGATGATGTGCAGCAAGTCGTTCAGTTTATTGCTTGACGTGTTGATGATGTTCAGCCGGTTGCCAGAGAATCGGTTTGCCAGGAACGTACCGATGACGATGCCTGCCACGACACTCACAGCGATGATGATAGGAACAAAACGATTGCGATTCACGTTTTTAAATTAAAAATTAAAAATTAAAAATTAAAAGCCTGCCGGCTGCAGTTCTCCCCTCCTTTGGAGGGGTTGGGGGAGGTAGTCGAGGTCGGGGGGAGGTCGTTAGTGGAGGTCGTCGATGAACACCACTTCGATGCCTGCACGCCGCAGCAGCTCGACGCCGTCCTCCAAACGGTACTTCTCGCTGTAAACAACGCGCTTGATGCCGGCTTGGATAATCAGTTTCGAACACTCAAGACAGGGCGAAGCCGTGACATACAGTGTGGCACCGTCGCTCGAATTGTGCGAACGGGCAATCTTCGTGATAGCGTTTGCTTCGGCATGCAACACGTAAGGCTTCGTTACGTTGCCTTCGTCCTCGCATACATTCTCAAAACCACTCGGTGTACCATTGTAGCCATCCGAAATGATCATTTTGTTCTTTACAATCAAGGCACCCACTTGCCGGCGTTGGCAGTAGCTGTTTTCCGCCCAGATGCGTGCCATCTTCAGATAGCGCAGGTCTAAGTTGTGCTGTTTTTGTTCGTTATCCATAGTTACATCTTCGTTGTTCTTAAGCGGATAAAGTTCTGGGCATCCGCTTCGATCGATAAAATATTGGCATCCCCGCTATATCCGTGAGCCATGCGCAGTATGCTGTGCAGTTGTGCTGACAATTCGTTGCCCGAGGGGTTACTGAATTCATCCACCGTGATGCTCATTGTGCGCTCCTTTCCGTTAGCCTTCCAGGCTCCCGATATGAACGTGTCGGCTGCCAGTTTTCCTGTGAAGGTGGTTTCGCCAAACGTAATGTAATAGGAATCTGCATGGGTATATAGTTCCTTCACCTCCGTATTCAGTACCTTGCCACCAACACATCCACCTGTAATGTACCAAGTCTTTCCGCGAAATATTTCGTCCAGGTCGTCCTCCTTCGAGCATGACGTTGAGAGAATCACTGGCGACAGTGCCAGCAATGTGAGCAATATGATTTTCAGAAAGAGATTCATAAAAATTAAAAAATTAATAATTAAAAATTAAAAGCCTGCCGGCTGTAGTTCTCCCCTCCTTTGAAGGGGTTGGGGGAGGTCGTCGGGGAGGGTCTGGAGGTCGTGGGGGTGGGGAGGCATCTCCTTGGGGACCAGTGTTCAGTGTTTAGTGGTTCATCAACATTCCCAGGTCGAAGAAATCCACCACACCGCGTCGCATCTCCAGCAGGCCTCGTTCCTGCCAACCGTTTAACACCTTCGATACGCTGAGACGTCCTTCCTGTATCATGTCGGCCAGCGTCTGCATCTTCATGCGAAGCTGTTTGCGCCCCGATGGGGTCAGAGCTCGGTCACGGACAAATCGCAGAATCCTGGCTTCCGTAGTCGAAGGCCATGGCGCCATAAGTCCGGTTTCCACCATCTGCATACGGTTACACACCAAGCTCAGTACATTGGTCTTCACCACCTCGAATGAGCTGATTAGAGCAGACAGCTGACGTTTGCTGATGCTGCACGTTGCCCCCTCAGTTTCTAACGAGTAGGTACGGGCATATTGCTGGCGTAGCCCCCACAGGTTGTGAGGTTCCAACAGTAGGGGCACCGTATCGATCGTTTCCGTTAGGCAGAATCCCTGCTGCGGTTCATGACGTTCTGCAGTCAGCGTTCCGGCAAGCACATATACGATGCGGTTCGTACGTTCGCCCTGCGTCGCCAACACAGCCCCTTCCTTGTGCTTCTTGAAGTCGAACTCATATCGTTCGACGATCTCCATCAGTTCACTCTTGCTGAGACCCATCAGCAGGGGGAGTTCCTGCAGTTTTTCAAACATCTGCATTGATAATCTGCTTTTAACCTGCAAATTTACGATGAAATGGGGGAAATACCAAATTTATTTGAATATTTCCGATTGATAAAAAGCAGTGGAAAACGCAGTATAGAGTCAACCAGCAAGTGCAATGATTTGCAAAATTAGAGATAATGTTTGAAAAAGACTTCATTTGGTGTGAGGAAATTTAGTTTCTCCCTTGGTCTTCTGTTGATTTTTTCCTGTATCATAGCTATTCTTTTATCTGTAATGTTTCTAATGTCCGTTTCTTTCGGTATATATTGCCTGATAAGCTTGTTTGTGTTTTCAATGTTTCCTTTCTGCCAGGAGGAGTAGGAATCCGTGAAGTATACAGGCACGTCAAGTTTCTTTGAGATCCATTCGTGCGCAGCAAA
>Ga0310691_10003147_pt1 | contig 20316 bp, 18 predicted proteins | sample 176DNAGHGlowgp2_FD_203887 | JGI IMG/M metagenome (GOLD analysis project Ga0310691, IMG submission 203887) | Sheep rumen microbial communities from Palmerston North, Manawatu-Wanganui, New Zealand - 1766 DNA GHGlow gp2 (v2) (version 2) | ecosystem: Host-associated > Mammals > Digestive system >...
CTTTAATTCATAGATTGCATCTTTTAACTGTTGTACATTTATTGGATCAAGACCAGTAAATGGTTCATCAAGTATTAAAAGAATTGGATCATTAAGTACTGCCGCTATAAATTGAATCTTCTGTTGGTTACCTTTTGATAATTCTTTTATCTTACGGTCTTTATAATCAGTTATACGGAATTTTTCTAACCAATAATCTAATTTAGTTAAAATATCTTCTTCTTTCATACCTTTTAATCTACCATAATAGATTACTTGTTCCTTAACAGTAAGTTTAGTAAGCAAACTTCTTTCTTCAGTAACAAATCCAATCTTTTCTGTTAGATTATAGTCGATATGTTTACCATTTAAAGTTATATCTCCACCATCATTATCTAAAAGTCCTATTATCATACGAAAAGTAGTTGTTTTACCTGCACCATTAGATCCAAGTAAACCAAATATTTCTTTATCTTCTACTTCAAATGATAAATGATCTACTGCACATAAATCTTTATAATATTTACTAACGTTTTCTACCTTTAACATATTGCCTCCTAAAGAAAAAGTGCCTTAGGCACTATTTGCATTCTAATTGTAATTGTTTATAGATGCTCTTAACATCATCTAGTTTAACTTTACCATCTTTTATTAATGTACTATTAGTTGAATCAGCTTCAATTAGTTTATCAGTATCAACCTTTTTATAATTTATATTACGATGGCTTGTTAGTGTATTACCTTTAATCTTAATATCATAATCATGATACTTTATATCCTTATATGGTGCATACATTGTTTCTACTGCTGTTTCTAATGTTTTTAAATATGTATCATTATCAGATACTACTTCCTCAGTAATATTTATTTCATCTACATAATCACCAGTATACTTAACTACATATTTATAATTAAATGTAGTACCATCTGTAACAGTTCCTTTTCTTGTACAAGTCATAGTTTTTTGTTTATTTCCACATCCAGTAACTACAACTAATAACATTAATAATACACCTAAAACTATACCTCTTTTCATTTTATCCCTCCTATTATTAATTATACAAAAAAAAGGATAACTATTCAACATATTTAGTTATCTTTTTTCTTCTTCTTAAGTTTCTTATTTATATCAAATGTATTAAGTGTATCTGTAATAGATTTTATTATTTCATCACCACTTGGTAATTTAATACCAGGGAATGATTTAAATAGTTTTTTAGAATAAAATTCATGTTCTGATAGAGCTTTTTTTACTTCTTTATCAATATCTGATGTAGAATCATATTCTATTTTAAATACTTTATTTTTTAATTTAGACATAATAGTAAGTGAAATTATACAATCTATTGTGAATAATATAAATAATACTGCTGTTATCATAATCAATGTATTATTAGGTATTTTACCTATTAACTTATCATAAAAAGGTTTTACATAATATACGAATGTTAATCCAACCAAACCGAAGATTACAGAATTTTTAAGGCATATTCTACCATTAAGATTAAATGGTTGATCAGTATAATCCCACCACCTAGCTTTATATACCTTTTCCATAATAACACTAGTTAGATATTCAAGAATAGATGGGCCTATGATAGCTAGAACATAAAGTAATATACTATTTTCTTCATATCTGCTTAAAAAATAATAAGCATATAAGCAACCTAATCCATATATTGGACAATATGGTCCTACTAAGAATCCTCTATCATGAACAATCTTACCTGTCCATATACTACATGATATACATTCAAAAAACCATCCAAGTGTAGAGAATACTATAAATAATAAAAACACAAATGCAGCATTATACATATATATCACCTACTATTAATATAATACCATACTTTTAATATTTTTAGAACAAAAAGAAAAAAAGAAGAATTATTGTTATTCTTCTGTTTCAGCTTCTTGTGGCATTTCTGTATATTTTTCAGTAAACTCTAATTCTACTACACCTTCAGTATAAACTGTATCTATTATCGATTGACTAGTTAAATAGCCCATACCTTTACAAGTATATGGAATACCAGCAAGTTTTAAGTAAGTAGTTACATCTTTTTTACTCCAATTATAGAAATTAGGAATGTTTACTATTTTATAATTAGTAACTAAGAATACTTTATTACCTTTTGTAGTAATAACACCTTTTTCTGGATATTGATTAGTTATTCTATCTCCATCTCCAATTACTATTACATTTAATCCATGACTCTCTAATTCTTGTTTAACACCATCAATATTCTTATTATAATACCTATCTAATGTATAATTGGTTTTTTGGATGGATTCTGTTGTTTCATTATAAATATTATAGTATTTGCTAGTATTTTCAACTACACTTTTAATAACTTCAGTTAATGCCCTTACACTATTCTTATATGGCCTTTTAACATTTGCATAAATGATTATTTGTGGATCATCTTTAGGGAACATTCCAGCAAATCCTCTAATATAATCTGATTCTCCCTTTAAATATCCTGTACCATTAGTAGATGATATTTGTGCTGTACCAGTTTTAGCTATTAGATTATATCCAGGCATATTATAATTTGAACCAGTACCTTCAAGGACAACACTTTCCATTAAATCTTTAATTTTTGATATTGTTTCTTTAGATGCAACCCTTTCTATTTCAGTTCTCTTATTTTCTAAAACAATATCACCTTTATTATCTACAATCTTTTCTATTATATATGGTTGTAGTAATATGCCATCATTAGCAATACTTGTTAATGCTTTAATATTTTGTATAGATGTTACTAGTATACCTTGACCAAATCCAGCATTTAATACTTCTGTTTCATATCTAAATCCTAGTTTACCTGCTGTCTCTTTTGATAATTCTATTCCTGTTTTACTACCAAATCCTAATTTTTTAAAATAATTTTTTAATTTATCTTTACTTAAATAATCAACAATAATATTACATATACCAACATTACTTGATAAAGCAAAACCTCTATCATAACTTATTACACCCCAACCATCACGATTAGAGTCTCCTAATACTGTCCCATCTTGTGTAGTGTAAGTACCACTTTTAAATGTTTTATTACCATCATATTTACCTGTTTCTAGTGCTGCCATATATGTATATATTTTCATAGTTGATCCTGGCTCAAAACTTTCAGATACATTTGGATCTAGGTAGCTTTCAACATTTCTTAAATTTGGATCAAATCCTGTTGTTGAAGAAATACCTAATATCTTGCCTGTCTTTGCTTCTGCTACAACAATATTAAGTTCATCAAATGTATGATTATTCTTAGCTTCCTCTAATGCTTGTTCAATAAAGAATTGAACATTTGAATCAATCGTTAAATATATATCATTACCATCTTCTGCTTCTAATACACTCTCTGTAGTATTAGCAATTTTATAACCTTTTAAGTCTTTTTGATATTCTCTAAAACCGTCTTTACCTTTTAAACTATCATTGTATAATGCCTCAATTCCCATTTCTCCAACAATTTTACCATCGGCATCTTGTTTAGCATAACCAAGTGTATAAGATAAATAATTACCTTTAGGATAATACCTTTTTTGAGTTTCAACAAAATCTATACCTGGTAGATTTAAAGCTTTTATTTTATCTTTAGTTAATTCTGTTAATCCACGTCCTTGAGTACCAAATGATGTTTGATAAAGTGGACTACCATCTTTTTTAGTTTTATTCAATAATTCTAGTATTCTTTCTTTATCTAAGTTTATTACTGTAGATAATTGTTCTGCTGTATATTCTTTATCTTTTACATAATATCCTTCACCACGTGATGGTTCTAGATAAGCTATAAGTTCATATGAATATACATTTTGAGCTAAAATATCACCATTTACATCATAGATATTTCCTCTTTTCGCTAGAATTGTTTCATGTCTTAAAGTATGATTTTTAGAAAATTGATGTAAATTTATTCCATCAATTGTTTTTGATAATGATAGATTAGAAGCCCTATAGATTAAAAATCCAAACAAAAAAAGAGTAATAACTAATCCAATGTTTCCAATAACTACATTATGATTACTTTTTCTCTTTCTTTTTTTCATAAAATTCACCTAATCTATTTACTTTCTTCTATCAACCTTATGTTATTATTATTATAACTCAATCCTTGTTCTTTAGCAACCTCTTGGATTTTTTCAAGGGAAGCAAGTTCATTAACTTTCATAGTTAAGCTTTCATTTTTCTTTTCTTGAAGTTTAATTTGTTTCTTTGTCTTTTCTACTTCAAAATTAATTTTAGATAATGTTGCTTGTGAAAAAACAAGCATAAATGGAGTTGATAATAAAGCCACTATTAAAAATGTATAAATTAGTCTTTCAAATTTAGACATCTTTAAACGTTTTTTGACTTTTCTCATATTATCTCCTCCTTACTTTATTTTTTTTATAACTCGAAGTTTTGCCGATCTGCTTCTATTATTCTCCTCTAATTCCTGATTTGAAGGTGCCAAAGCCTTAGTCACTAGTTCATAATCCGGTAAATATTCTAAAGGTATGTTAGGCATTCCTTTTAATTTAGGATCTACACTAGTCACTTCTTTAAATATATTTTTTACTATTCTATCTTCTAATGAATGGAATGTTATTACACATAATACTCCACCAATTTTTAACATTGATAATGCATCTTTTATACTAGACTCTAATATTTCAAGTTCATGATTAACTTCTATTCTTATGGCTTGAAATGTTTTTCTAGCTGGATGTTTATCTCTCATATATTTTACAGGCACTGATTTTTTAATTATTTCGACTAATTCAAACGTTGTATCAATGCTCTTGTTTTCTCGTTCTTTAACAATATTCCTAGCAATACTATTCCCATACTTCTCTTCTCCATATTTAAATAGGATATTAGCAATATCCTTTTCTGAATATTTATTAACTACATCCCAAGCACTAAAATCTTGTTCTTGATCCATTCTCATATCTAATTTAGCATCTTTATGAAAACTAAAGCCTCTTTCATCCTCGTCAAGTTGTGGTGATGAAACTCCTAGATCAAACAAAATTCCATCTACTTCATTAATACCTAGTTCATTTAGTTTTTCTTTCATATTAACGAAGTTACTTTTAATTATGGTGTAGTTATCTCCTATTTTTTTTAGTCTTTGATCTGCTGCTTTAATTGCTTCAGAATCTTGGTCTATGGCGAATAGGTGTCCTTTTTTTATTCTTTTTAATATTTCACTGGAATGTCCAGCGTAACCTAATGTACAGTCAACATATATTCCATTTTCTTTTATTTGCAAGTTTTCAATTGATTCATTTAATAAAACACTGTAATGCATTATAAATCAATATCTATATCTCCAATGAATAAATTTTCAGCTATATCTGATAATTGATCGCTATTAGCATTGAAGAATTCTTCCCATTTGTCTTTAGACCATATTTCTAATCGATCATTAACACCGATTACAACACAATCTTTTTCTAAACTTGCATAGTCAATAAGTGATGCTTGTATGTTGGCTCTTCCTTGTTTATCAAGTTCGGTAATTGTAGCTCCAGATAAGAAAAATCTAGTGAAGTTACGGGCGTCTTTTTTGGTAAAAGGTAATTTTTTTAGTTTGTCCACGATTTTATTCCATTCAACCAAAGAATACACAAACAAACAGTTTTCAAGTCCTCTAGTTATAACGAAACTTTCACCAAGTTCAGTTCTAAACTTAGAAGGAATTATTAATCTACCTTTATCATCTATTGTATGATGATATTCTCCCATGAACATAGGCATCCCCCACTTTTCACCACTTTTTACCACTTGACAATTCTATAATACAATAAAACCACTCTACTAGTAAAGTGGTTTTTATATATTTTTTGAGTTTGCAAATGTGAAATGTAAAGATATGTAAATAAAAAAAAGAAGGCATTGCCTTCCTATTTATTCACATGTATATCCTTGTGTTGTTAAAGTTTTTTTAACAGTATCTAATTTAGACTTATATTCTGCATTTGCATTTATAGTATTTGTTCCATCTTGAATTGGTTTAAATGTCTCAAGTTCAAATGAACTTTGAATATTAATTTCTGTATCACCATAACTACATGCAAATGCATATCCATCTTTATCAACATATTTCAAACCATTTGCGTCACATTGAGTTTTTAATGTATTGTAACTATCATTAATTACTGCAAATGTATAAACTGTTCTTATACTGCTTTTAATTATCTCATTTTTAGAATTATATTCAAATGTTTCTTCTACTACTTTAGTATAATCAGCTGTTGTTTGTGGTTGTGTTACACAAGTTAATGTTTTTAATTCTTCTTGTACAACTGGTTTATTTTTTTCTTCTTCTTTTTGTTTTTGTTCTTCTTCTATTTGTTTAGCTCTTCTTTCAATATCAGACATACCAGCATCTTTCTTTAATTTATCTAAAGCATCATTAATATATGGCATTCCCATAACAAAAGCAAATACAGCTATAAAGAATATTAATACTAATACTCTTTTCCACTTTGGTCCATCCTCCTGTGGTTCAGATTTTTTTATTTCAACAGGTTCTACTTCTTTTTCTTCTACAATCCTAGTTTCAGTTTTTAAAGTTACTGGATCTACCACTAATTCTGTTTTTTGCTCTGCCATATTAGGTTTTTCATCAACTATTGAAACAACTTCTTTTTGAGGACTATTATTAATAGGCTCAGTTTTTTCTGATACTGGAGCTTCAATATTTATCTTTTCTTCTTCATTATTCATATTACATTCCCCTTTATTATATATAAATTATTATATCAAAAAAAAAGTACTATTTAAAGTACTTTTTTATTGTTTTTTTGCATCTGCTTTCTTTCTTAATTCAGTTTCAAGTATTTTCTTTCTTAATCTAATATTATTAGGAGTTACCTCTACAAGTTCATCACTATTAATATAATCAAGTGCATACTCAAGATTTATTGGTCTTGGTCTTTTTAATACTACTGTTTTATCAGCTGAAGCTGCACGTGTATTAGTTAAGTTCTTTCCTTTAACAACATTAACAGCTAAGTCGTTATCTCTATTACATTCACCAACTATCATACCTTCATATACTTCAGTACCTGGTTCAATGAACATAATACCACGATCTTCTAATTGACCTAAAGCATAAGCTGATGATTTTCCTTGTTCAGTAGATACTAATACACCAAGTTTTCTTTCACCAATATTTACTGATTCAAGTGGTCTATATTCTTTAAATGTATGGTTTATAATTCCATATCCTTTAGTCATAGTCATAAAATCTGTAGTAAATCCAATAAGTCCACGAGATGGAATAACATAGTTAAGTCTTACTTGATTTTCAAAGTTAGCCATATTTTCCATAATACCACCACGAATACCTAATTGTTCTATTACTGTACCCATAGCATCTTCTGGAACTTCTATTTGTAAGTCTTCAAATGGTTCCATCTTCATACCATTTTCTTCTTTGATGATTACTTGTGGTTTAGATACTTGAAGTTCAAAACCTTCTCTTCTCATATTTTCTATTAAGATTGATAAGTGTAATTCACCACGACCTGATACTAAGAAACTTTCACCATCTAGTTGTTCTACTCTTAGAGATACATCTCTTTGTAGTTCTTTATTTAATCTATCTTCTATTTGTCTTGCAGTTAAGAATTTACCATCTTTACCAACAAATGGACTGGTATTTGTACCAAATGTCATTTGAAGTGTTGGTTCATCAATATGTAGTTTTGGTAATGGTAGGTTTTGTCCTTGATTACATAATGTTTCACCAACTGAAATATCAGCAAGTCCTGCAACGGCTACTATATCTCCTGCTTCAGCTTCCTCTATTTCAAGTCTTTTCATTCCTAGGTAACCAAATAGTTTTTGAATACGGAAATCTTTTTTAGTTCCATCAAGTCTTATACAAGATACCATTTGTCCTACTTTGATTTTACCATTATGTACACGACCAATACCAATTCTTCCAACAAATTCATTATAGTCTAAAAGTGCTGGTTGGAATTGTAGCTCTCCATTTGGATCTCCAGCTGGAGCTGGTATTTCATCTATAATTAAATCTAGTAATTCAGTAAATCCTGGTTTTTGAGTATTAATATCAGGATCTAAACTACTTGTCCCATTAATTGCACTAGCATAAACAACTTTAAAATCTAATTGATCATCATCTGCACCAAGTTCAATAAATAAATCTAATACTTCATCAACAACTTGAGTAACTCTTGCACTAGGTTTATCAACCTTATTGATAACTACTAATGGTTTTACTCCAGCTTCTAACGCCTTTTTAAGTACGAATCTTGTTTGAGGCATTGTTCCTTCATAAGCATCAACAACTAATAATACACCATCAACCATATTCATAATACGTTCAACTTCTCCACCGAAGTCAGCATGTCCAGGAGTATCCATAATATTAATACGATAATCCTTATAGTTAATAGCTGTTGTTTTAGCTAAAATAGTAATTCCTCTTTCTTTTTCAAGTGCATTAGAGTCCATTGAAACATTAGTTAAATCTTCATTTTCTCTAAATGTTCCACTAGATTTTAATATTTCATCAACTAGTGTTGTTTTACCATGGTCAACATGGGCAATAATTGCAATATTTCTTTTTTTCATAAATTTCACTTCCAAATCACATACTCGCTAATTATAGCACATTTCCCACAGTTTGAAAAGGTTTTTAGAAAAAAAAGAAGATTTTTTATTAATCCTCTTTTTCCACGTTTGGCACTATTGTTACTACACTACTATTAGTAAAATCTAATTCTTTTAATATATCCATACAATCTTTTTTGTTTAAAGAACGATACAAATCTATTTTATTATCAATAAATTTATTATAAATAATTATATCATCCATAATATTATCACATGCTGCTCCAATATCATCATAAGTCATTACATATGATGATATCCACACTTTTTTCATTCGTTCTATTTCTTCATCTTTAATTTTTACGTTAGTTAGCTCTTTTTTTATAGCTTCAACTAATTCTTTTGGTTTTTTAGTATCCGCTTTAAAAAACAATAATACATAATCATCTATTATTTCTCTATCCATGTAGAATGATGTTATTAGTTTTTCTTTTTTCAACTTTTCTCTAAATAAACTTGAAGCTCCGAACTTAGTATTTATTAATAAGGCAATATAAGCATAGAATAAGAATCTATCGTTATTACCTATTGGTAGTTTAACTCCATATCCAACCTTAGTATTATGAATGTTAAATCTCTTTGTTACTTCTTTTTCTTTTACTTTTAATGTTTCTTTTTCTTTTTTTACTTTTAAATCGAATTTAATTCTATTTTCATTTAATGCTTTATTATTTTTAATAACATCCATAGCTTCATTTATATTAAATGAACCTGTTATTACTATAAACATATTACTTGGTTGATAAAAAGTATAATAAGTATTGTATAAATCTTCTTTAGTAATCTTATTTATTGTTTCTACTGTTCCAGCTATATCTACACGATGATTATCTTTATTTAACATAGCTTTTTTCATTTCTTCATCAAAGAACCATTCAACTTCATCATCATACTGTTTTATTTCTTCTGCAATTATTCCTTTTTCTTTTTCAACATTTTCATCTGTAAAATAAGGACTACCAACAAAGTTTAATAAATAATCTAAGTTTTCTTTAAATGCCTTATTTCCATCAAAATAATATTGTGTACAGGTGTAATTAGTAGATGCATTAGAATAAGTTCCTGTTTTAGATGCAAATGTAAATGGATCTATTCCATCTTCTTGTTCAAACATTTTATGTTCTAGAAAATGTGCTATACCATCTGGTACAGTTATTTCTTCATCTTTTCCGAATGGTACAAAGCTAGTAGCTACTGAACCAAACTTAGTTGCATAATGCATAGTCCAATTCTTTTTATTATCATATGGTAATAAAAATACTTCTAATCCATTATCTAACTTCTCATAATAAAGAGTTTGATCAAGTCCTTTTATATTAATACTATTCAAGTTGACCATCCCCTTCCAATAAGAATATAGTATCTATCTTAACTTTTTTACTTATATTAATTATATCTTCTTTAGTTACTTTTCTTATTTCTTCTTTTCTTTCTTCAATATCTCCTAGATTAAGTAAATCTTTTGCTAAATAAGTTTCTACTATAGCATCAGGATTATCTTCTATTTCACTTAACATAGATATATAATTCTCACATGCTACATTTATATCTTCTTCACTAAATTTACCATTTTCCATTTCTTTCATCAAATCTTTAACTAGTTTAACTGTCATATCAAAGTTTTCTTTCGCAATACCCGCTCTTATTATCATTAAACTATCTAATTTATTTAATGAAGAATAAACATAATAAGCAAGTGAATTTTTTTCTCTTATAATTTGAAAAAATTTAGACTCACTACCACTACCTAAAATCATATTATACAAAGTAAGCACATAGTTTCTTTCAAATTCAGTTAGGGCATCTATCTTACACCCAATAGATAATTTAGATTGATTATTGTTATCATTTTCTTTAATGGTCTTACTTCTTTTAGGCATTTTTTCATGATATATAATCTGATCAACCTTATTATGTTTATATGTATTAAATGGAAAATATTTTTCAATCTTTTCACCAATTGATTTATCAATATCACCAATTATATATATATCTATTAAGCTGCTATTAATAACTTTTTTATAATACTCTTTTAAACTATTAATACTTATATTTTTTAAATCTTCTAAATAACCAACATCACGATAACTATATGGCATATCTTTATCCATTTCTTCAAACATACGAATAACACTGTAATTGTTGCCATTTTCTTTAATAGATTCTAGTTTTTTAGTAGCTGTTTCCATTAAATAACTATATGCTTCTTTAGAACTTTCTTCATCAAAATTAGGATTGAAGATAATATCACTTAATAATTCTAAGCTACTATCTAACATTCCTTCTTCTGTATATTTTTCATTTAAAAAAGACAAATAGAAATTAAATACACTGTATCTTCCTGATCTATAACTTCTATTGTATACAAATGCTGCATATAAATCTTGTGTTTTTAATATTAAATCTCTCTTAGTTTTATATGTTCCTGTTGAATAAGTCATAAAACTTGCTAAAAAGTTTCTTAAAGTTATTTCATCTTTTTTTATTTCATCTCTAAAGCAGATCCTAACAGTTATAGTTTTAAATTTATTAGTTTTAATTAAATGTAGTTTATAAGATGTTTTATCAATTACTCTATATTCCACTTAATCACCTCTACTCTTTATTCTATACATTTTTTAAAATTTTATTTAATAATTGCTTCAAGTGCTAAAACTATCATATCATCTAAAGATTTTTCTCTATCCTCACTAGATACTTCTTTTTCTTCATATTTTGAATCTACTATAGTAGCTAAACAACTAGCATTTTTATTAAATTTTTTAGCCATATAAAATAATGCAAAAGCTTCCATTTCACATGCTAAAGCATTTAAATCTTGAGGATATAAGTTATCATATCTATCCTTATCATCTACATATACATCAAAAATGTCAGTAGTAATTATTTTTCCTTCTTTAATAGCTATACTCTTTTCTTCACTAACGCTTCTAATCTTATCATTCAAATCAGTAGACGCGTAGATTTCATTTTCCTTTATACCATCAAATAAGTATGCATAATTACTTAAAGTATAACTAGATGTAGCCATAACTACATCAAGTACATGAGCATCCTCTCTATGTGCACCACTTGTACCTATTCTTATAATGTTATCTACATCATAAAATTTAAATAATTCATAAGCATAAATACCCATACTAGGCATACCCATACCCGATGGGAATAAAGTTATATCTATTCCTTTATATTTACCAGTATATGCAGTCATATTGCGTACATTATTAACTACTCTAACATCAGTTAAGTATTTATCAGCAATATACTTGCATCTTTTAGGATCACCTGGCATTAATACTCTTTTGTTTATATCATCTTTTTCTGATTCAATATGTGGCGTTGCCATAATATTACCTTCTTTCATTATTTTTCTACTTCTTAAGGTTATTATACCAAATTTTCAAAAATTATTTAATTATTTGACGTTTTATGTTAGTATAATGTGTCAAGAAGGTATTATTATGGGAAAATATAAATGGGATTTAGAAGAATTACGAATGTATAAAGAAGCTGCACTTGAAGCATGTAGTAAAATTGATGATGAAGATAGCATTAATAGTTTAGAGAATATCAGTGCATTATATGATACTATGCTTAGCTTTTTTTATAAAAATAATGGTTTTAATGATTTAAGTGATAATCTAAGTGAATTTTCTTTTAAGGATATTCTTAAAGATTCTTCTTCATTCTTTAATAAAGAAAACTATCCAGTTATTGAACCTATTATTGGAGGATTTTCAGTAATTGTTGATAATTATAAAGATAGAAAAATTTCAAATAATAGAATTGTATGTAATAATGATTCAATTATTGAAATAACTGAAGATTTTTTTAAAAAGATGACGCCTACATGGATGAATGAAGAATTTAATAAAATAATTAATATCAATCCTAGTGTTATTAACATTTTATATAATAAAGAAAATATTGATTTTGGTGGAGTTACTTTTGTTGATAATGTTATGAATAAAAGATATATTCATGTCAGTAGAACTAACCACTTATCTGATTTATGTATTCTACCGCACGAAGTATTTCATTATATATTTATAAATAATGAATTCAATATCAAATATAAAACTAGATTTTTAAATGAAGTTGAAGGATGTCTAGCTAATATTCTATTTGCTCATTATTATAAAAAGAATGCTGCAATAAATAAAAAATATTTTGTTGATTATTTTAAAAACGCTATTCAAAGTAATATTGAAGATTTAGGTATTAGAGTTTTTGTACTTAAAAATATGATTGAGGATAATTATATAGATATAGAGGGATTAAATAATTCTTTAGAAGATTTTGGTTATATGTTTAATTCACAAGTACAATTACTTCCTTATCTTATAAAACCTTCAGAAAGAGCAACAAAGTTTTCTTTATCATATTTAGTAGCTTTTGATTTATATTATATTTATAAGAAAGATCCTGAAAAATGCTTTGAGTTATTAAAAAGCATTAAAAGTGTAGTAAAAACTGATGATATTTTACAATTACTTAGGAATAATGAAATAACATTTATGGATGATGGATATAAAAATTTAATTAATTATATGAAAAAATAGGATTAATCAATCCTATTTTTTATTCATCTTCTTCTAGTTTTATTAATACTTCTCTAGGTTTAGAACCATTCTGTGGTCCTATTATTCCTCGTTCTTCAAGTAAATCTATTATTCTTGCAGCTCTATTATAACCTAGACGATATTTTCTTTGAATTAATGAAGCACTTATCTTACCACTATTTATGGCATATTCTACTATTTCATTATATAGCGGATCTTCATATTCTTCAGGTGCACCTTTGGCTTCATCAACTGACATTCCTCCACTACTTCCGTTTGACTCTCCAAGGTTCATAAATCTTTCATCATATTCTGCTTTTTGTTGTTTGATTGTGTGATCTACAATTTTTTCTAGATCTTCATCTGATACATAAGCACCTTGTACACGTACTGGAGTTATATCACCCATAGGAGAGAATAACATATCACCTTTACCAAGAAGTTTTTCTGCTCCACTTTGATCTAGAATAGTTCTTGAATCAATATTAGATGAAACAGCGAAAGCTATTCTTGATGGAATATTAGCTTTAATAACACCAGTAATAACATCAGTAGATGGTCTTTGTGTAGCTATAATTAAGTGAATACCTGCTGCACGAGCCATTTGTGTGATTCTCATAATTGAATCTTCAACTTCTTTTGATGCAACTAACATTAAGTCAGCTAACTCGTCTACTATTACTACTATATAAGGCATATGTCTTATTTGATCATCTGGTCCACGTTTAGCATTTTCTTTATCTACCCATTCATTATAAGTAGTTATATTCTTAACATTTTTATCACTGAAGATATCATATCTATCTTCCATTTCTCTTACTATTCTTTTTAAAGCATCATTAGCTTTTCTTGGATCAGTAACAACTGGTATTAATAAATGTGGGATACCATTGTACATAGAAAGTTCTACTTTCTTAGGATCTACTAAAACAAGTTTTACTTCATCTGGTTTAGTTCTCATTAATAATGAAGCAATAATACAGTTAATACAAACTGATTTTCCTGAACCTGTTGCACCAGCAACTAATAAGTGTGGTGTTTTATCTATTTCACAGAAGATACTATTACCCATTATATTCTTACCAAGTGCTACCATTAATTTAGAATTTTGCTTATTAGCTGGGAAGCTTTCAAGTATTTCTCTTAATCCAACTGGTGTTACACTATCATTAGCAAGTTCGATACCTACTGTTGATTTGCCAGGTATTGGTGCTTGAATACGTACATCTTTCTTAGCTAGAGCTAAAGCTATTTCTTTATTTAAGCTTGTGATTTTACTAACTTTAGTACCACTAGATTTAAGTTCTAACTCATATTGTGTTACGCTTGGTCCAACATTTACAGCTACTACTTTAGCAGCTATACCAAAGTCATTTAGAACTTTTTCTAGTTTATCAATATTTGATTGAATTGCTTCTTCATTTGAACCACTCTTTGATTTAGCAGTTCTTGTAAGTAATGATAATGGTGGTAACTTATAATTATAATTTATACTTCCTGTTTGAGGTTCTAATGGTGCTTGAGGTATATCTTTTACCTCTTCTTTAGTCTTAGTTATTTCATCAATACTATGAATCTTAATCTTAGTATCTTCACCTTCTACTTCTTTTAAAGCATCTTTAATAACAGTAGAATCATTTACTATAACACCAGTATCTTCTAAAGAAGGTTTTCTTTCTTTTTTCTTTCGCTTAAATGGTTTTAATAATACATCTACCAAATTAATTCCTGTTAAGAATATTAATCCTAATAAAATAAATAAACTTGCTACGATATATGTTCCTGTAAGTGAAAATAATTTATAGAATAAAACACCAAATGCTGCTCCTATAATTCCTGAACCTTTTAAATCTAACGCTTTATTTCCGAAACTATTAGAGAAATTATCTAATAAATTATTAATAGTATTTTCAAATACTTTAAATACATCGTTAGTATTTTCTTTAATATAACCTGTATGAGCAAGTACTATAATACCTACAGCAGTTAAATATAGTCCAATAAATCTTGTATCTAAAAAGTCAGGCCATTCTCTTTTCCATAATACATAGAATCCAAGTAATAACGTAAAGAATAATAATACTTGATAACCTGTTCCTATTAAGAACATAGCAAAACTAGCTCCAATTTGTCCTGTTATACCCATAGGTTTTGGAACTATACTAAGTATACTAACAATAATTAAAATAATACCAATTATCTCTGTCCAATGTTCAAATTTTTTTCTAGATTCACGTCTTCTTTTTCTTTTAGCCATGGTTATTACTCCTTCTACTTTATAAATCAATTATAACATATATTTATAAAATAACATATATTTTATTGTCTAATTTACATATATTTATATAGGTGAAATATGAAAAAAGAAACATTTATTAGATCAACAATTATTCTAATTATTGGCGGTTTTATTACTAAGATACTTGGTATGATTATAAAAGTAATTACCACAAGACTTATTGGTCTTGAAGGTATGGCTTTATATATGTTAGTATTTCCTACTTTATCTCTATTCATGGCTATATCACAGTTTAGCTTACCTACATCTATTTCTAAACTAGTTAGTGAAGAAAGATATAATAATAAGAATTTATTATTTTCTTCACTACCTATTATTTTTATATCTACTTTTATACTTATATTGGTATTAATATTTTCATCTTCTTTTATAGCGAATAATTTATTAAAAGATGGAAGGTGTTATTTACCGATATTAGCTATAATTCTAGTATTACCATTTGAAGCTATATCTAATATGCTTAGAGGTTATATGTTTGGAAAACAAAAGATGCTTCCACATGTAGTAAGTCATATTATAGAACAGATATCTAGATTAATATTAACAGTTATATTTATTCCAAGACTAGTTAATTATAATTTAGTTTATGCAGTAACTTTCTTAGTTTTAGTTAACTTAGTTAGTGAATTTATTAGTATTATAGTTATACTTATGTTTATGCCTAAAAATATAGTTATTCATAAAGAAGATATTATACCAACTAAGAAAAGTATTAAAAGTATTTTAGATATATCTATTCCCAATACATCTACTAGAGTTATTGGTAATATTGGATATTTTTTAGAACCTGTTGTTTTAACAGCAGGGATGATAGCATCTGGATATAGTATTAGTTATATTACTATGGAGTATGGTATTGTATCAGGATATTCGATGCCTATGTTATTATTACCAGGATTTTTTACTGGGGCGATATCATCTAGTTTAATACCTGTTGTATCAAAAGCATATGTAAATAATAATTATAAATATATTAAAAAAAAGATAAAACAAGCACTTATTTTATCTTTAAGTATTGGTATACCTTGTACAATAATTCTTTTCTTATTTCCTAATTTCTTTTTAAAACTACTATATGGTATTAATGTAGGTGGTAATTATATGAAAGCTCTTTCAATTCCATTTCTTTTATATTATATAGAACTTCCCCTTAGCGCAATCCTACAGGCTTTAAACAAAGCAAAAGAAGTAATGTATGATAATATACTTGGTATAGTTATTAAAACTATCCTACTTTATCTTACATCACTTCTACATATCGGTATATATAGTTTTATAATAGCATGTAGTATTAATATTATTATAGTTACTACTATGCATTTTATTCATATCAGAAAAATTATCTAATGTCTATGTTTATTTCTTCTTACTCTTTCTTCTTTAGCTATAGAATTAAATTTGTACTCCTTGTGTTCTTCTTCTTTGGTATCACATTTATCTAATATTTTATCTATTTTTCTAAGCATATCAGAAGGTATAGATGAATATAATAGTTCATAATATTCTTTTATCTCAGGAGTTTTAAAATCACCATATAATTCTTCAAAAGCATCTTGTGCTAGTTTTAAATATTCACTAGTTCCGTTTTCAACTTTAGCTTTTTCAAGTTTTATATTATTTATATTATTTTCATTTGATAAGTAAAGTCGAATATTTCTTATTGCGTTATCAATATATCTATTCTCTCTAACACCCATTTCAACGATAATACATCCTTTTTCATAATGTTGAGTATTTCCTTGTTCTGTAAAAGGTAATATGTATTTAATTCCTCTTAAAACATATTTATAATCTCTTTTAGCTAGATAATCACGCCATATTTGATATGTCTCATCATCCATATCATATAAGTTAGATACAAATTGTTCCATTTCCTCTGGATATAATTGTGCTCCAACTTCTCTTCTAAATTTTTTAATAAATTTTTCTTTATCTATTTTAGATTTGTCTGGTACTAAATATTTACCTATTTCTTTTTCTATATTCATACTTATCTCTTCTTATATCTCCTTTTAAATTTTTGATCTTTTTGAATTTTATTAACAGCGTTTGTTATGTCACGACCTCTAATATATCTATCACTATTTTTTTCTTTTTGTCCAGTAATCTTACCTTTAATACTATTTAATTCTCTTACTAAATCAGTTGGTATATTATCAACCATACTGTTTAAATGGTCAATAAATTCAAGGTTATTACGTACAAATTCATATTCAAGTAGCTTTCTAATTAATGGTAATACTTTTTCATTAACTTTTTGTACTTCATATATCATGTTTTCACTGTTATTATTACTATTTATAAGTAAATTAATTTTATTATCAATTAGTTTTTCTTTTAATTCATAATAATATCCTTCATTAAATAGTTTAGCTATTTCATTTTTGAATGCTTTATCTTGACCCTCAATTAATTCTTTAACTATTTCTACTTTACCAGGTCTACCTGGAGCTATTGTTAATAATTTAATATAGAAATTACTGTAGGCTGTATTAATACTTGATTTATAGGTTTTATAAAGTTGATTCATCTCCATAAATAGTTCTAGGTTATTAGGATCTTTTGATACTAAATTAATTATTTTTGCCTCTTCATTAAAAAACTTTATGTTCATCATTCTTGCTTCATTATACCAATTATTATAATCTTCTTCATTCATATTGTATAGATTAGCTATAAATGGATCTAATCCACCTATTTCAAAAATTTTACCAAAATTTGTATTGAATCTTTTAATATATGCATCAAGCGATGAAACTTTGTTTCTATTTGGAAGAAATTGTATCATTTTCTCATCTGGTGTTATCATAGTTACCCCTTCTTTCAATGCCTGATATTATATCATAAAAAAGGAGATTAGTCAATTAATCTCCATAGTAGTTCTTTTTAAAATTATCTCTATATTCTAAGATATTATCATCTTTAATAGCTTGTCTTAAATCTTCTGTTAATCTTATTAAGAATCTAATATTATGTATTGATAATAATCTTTGTCCGAATGTTTCATCTGCATTGATTAGATGTTTAATATATGCTTTTGTATAATTCTTGCAGCAATAACAGTCACATCCTTCTTCGATAGGCGTGAAATCTTCTTTATATTTATTATTTTTAATATTTATTTTTCCATATTTAGTATAAGCATGTCCATGACGAGCTAATCTTGTTGGTGCTACACAATCAAAGATATCAACACCACGAATAACATTTTCTATTATATCTATTGGATCTCCTACACCCATTAAATATCTAACTTTATCTTTAGGTAAATATTTAGTAGAATACTCAACTTGTAGGTATTGTAAATTCTTAGGTTCACCTACTGCTGTTCCACCAATACTATATCCATCAAAATCCATTTTAATTAGTTCTTCTGCACAATGTTTTCTTAAATCTTCAAATTCAGCTCCTTGAACTATACCAAACAATGATTGATTAGGATTATTAAATACATCTTTTCCTCTTTTAGCCCAACGTAGTGTTCTTTCAACTGAAGCCTCAACATATTCTCTTGTATGTGGAAACCCAATACATTCATCGAAACTCATAGCAATATCACTATCTAGTTTATTTTGAATCTCAATACTTTTTTCAGGAGTAAGTACTAATTTATCACCATTTAAATGATTCTTAAAATGAACTCCATCTTCTGTTATATCTTTAGGTTTAGCTAAAGAAAATACTTGAAATCCACCACTATCAGTTAGAATTGGTCCATCATAATTCATAAACTTATGAAGTCCACCAGCTTTAGCTACTATATCTTCACCTGGTCTTAACCATAAGTGATAAGTATTAGCTAGAATAATACCAGCATTTACATCTTTTACTTCTTCTGGCGATAATGTTTTAACTGTTGCTTGTGTTCCAACAGGCATAAACATAGGTGTTTCATAAGTACCATAATTAGTTTCAATTGTACCTAATCTTGCATTTGAGTTTTTTTCCTCTTTGATTAGGTTATATTTTATTTTCATCTAATCACCTAATTCTTTTACTTTTTCTTTAAAAACTCCAAGGCGAACAAAATTATCCATTTCACTATTATATGCATTAACTAGTTTAGTTAGATAAGGTGTTGGAGTTGTGTTATCATAAAATGGTTTATATATACCTTCTGGTTCCTTTACTTCTTTCCCATTTTGTATTAGTTTTAAATTACCATCTCTAATATCAGTATCAATTAATTTAATATTTTTTAATTCATCAAATAATATATTATTTAAATCACCTATTGGTAATTCTATATTTAATTCTATATCATCAAATATTACTTTTGAAAATGTCATCTTAGGTGTTTCTATTTCTTTATTATTACCACCATTTACAAATTTAGCATTTATTAAAGTAGCTAAATCAAGCTTTGTATTTATATCATAATGTTTTACTGTACTTAGCATAGTTATTCCCCCTCTACTTTATAAGCATAGCATCTCCAAACGAAAAGAAACGATACTTGTTTTCAATAGCTATCTTATAAGCATTTAATATGTTGTCTTTACCAGCTAGTGCACTAACTAGCATAACTAATGTTGATTTAGGCAAATGAAAATTAGTTATTAATTTATCCACTGCTTTAAATTCGTATCCTGGATATATAAAGATATTTGTTTCTCCACTACATTCTTTAAAGCATCCATATTTACTATAAATGGTTTCTAGTGTTCTAACTGATGTTGTTCCAACAGCTACTATATTCTTATGATTATTTTTAGTTTCTGTTAACAATTTAGCTGTTTCTTCACTCATTTCATAGTATTCTGTGTGCATCTTATGGTCTTTAATATTATCAACTTGTACTGGTCTAAATGTTCCAAGTCCTACATGAAGTGTTACGT
>Ga0310691_10003149_pt1 | contig 20314 bp, 29 predicted proteins | sample 176DNAGHGlowgp2_FD_203887 | JGI IMG/M metagenome (GOLD analysis project Ga0310691, IMG submission 203887) | Sheep rumen microbial communities from Palmerston North, Manawatu-Wanganui, New Zealand - 1766 DNA GHGlow gp2 (v2) (version 2) | ecosystem: Host-associated > Mammals > Digestive system >...
TCCAAATAATTCATTTGATGAATTATCTATTGGAAATAACTCATTATTCTGCTTTATACGTTTTCCCATGTCTCCACCCCGTGAGAACTTTATTAATTCGAAATCTTTGTAATTCCACCTTTTGAAATTACAATATTTCCAGCAGCTACTTCTTTGGCAAGGAACTCAAAAGAAGATTCAATATATTGTGTTACAGTTACTCCGCAATTGGTACAGAAGGCTTTAATTTCGTTTCTACGGCCTTTAGACAGCCTTACATTCATTACGTCAGCATATTTGTCTTTTATTGGTGCAGGCTTCGTTACAGTGGCTATTGGAGCCATTTTTTGCTCAACTAACGGTTTTACAACTTCTGGTTCCGGAATATCTTCTTCAACTGGTGTAACAGTCCTAGAAAGGTTTGATTTCATTTGATTAAGGAATTCCTGAGGAATATCCTTTTTTATATCTTTTTTCTTTGCAATTGGCATTTTTAAGCTCCGATTATTTTACTAAATCTTTTAGTTTTTTAAGGGCATCGAGAGTTTCTTTTTTTCCGCCTCTCTGCTGAATTGTCTGACGTGCAATGGTTGCATATTTGAAATCCTGGTCTACAGGAACATAAACTACCTTGAAATCACCGGCATTAAGGCCTTCTGTGATGATATCTGTGAGTTTAATTGAACGGTTAATCTCATTAAGAACGATTGTTTCGAACTTTGGATTAGATACACGTTTTCTTTTCTTAAAGCTATCCAGGTTATTTTTGAAAATCTGTAATCCGTCCTGAGAATAAGCGTCCGCTTTGATTACAACAATTACTTCATCAGAAGCCGTCATGATATCTTCCTCAAAAGCATCAAAAGCAGGGGAGGTATCGAAAATACAATAATCAAAACCAAGTTTTTCAACTTCTTCGCAGAGGTCTACGAAAATAAAAGGCTCTTTTGCTGCTTCGCTTGAACGATAAGTTTTAAGCGAACGGCTTCCTTTTCTTTCGAGAGAATTGGTTGGCATGATAAAAAGATTTTTTATTTCTGTCTGGGTAATGGCCTGATCAACAGTTACATCTCCATAGAGAGCTTCTGCCAGTTCATGTTCAAATGATTCAAGAAGAGTACCTGTTGAGTTACCCTGAGGATCAGCATCAATCAAAAGAACTTTCTTTCCAGCATTTGCAAGTTCAGCTCCAAGTGACAAACTGATTGTTGTTTTTCCTACGCCACCTTTTTGAATGGCAACTGCGATTTTTTTCATTTCCCACCTCAAAAATCTATGTTTTTTCTTATATTTTAAATCTAATCATATTTTTTAGAAAAATGCAACACTTTTTTCTAAAGAAAATTAGATTTCTATAAAGAAAGATTAGAAAACTAATATAAAATCTAATCACAATATTAATATAAAAGATTAGATGTAGTCTAAACAATCTAATATATTAGATTAGAAAGATTAGATTTTATCTAATCTTTTAAAAAGCGCTCTAGGATTGATTCTGAGAGGCTTTTTTGAGAAAAACGTGTAATTTATCGATTAGGGGGTAAAATCGCTCTACGGCCCGTTATTTGCGTGGTTTATATGAGGCTTTTTTATGCTATAATTTCACTGAAATGAATAGACAGAAATTGCATGAATCCATCATAAATAATTCTCAAATGACCTTTGCAAGAAGTGGTGGAAACGGCGGCCAGAATGTAAATAAAGTTAATACGAAAGTATGCCTGCAGCTTCCGGTTTCGTCTATTGGAGGCCTTACTGAAGCGGAAAGAATCCGGCTCAGAACTAAACTTGCAGCAATTATAAATGCAGAAGATTGTCTTTATTTGAATGTAGATGACGAACGCTTTCAGGAAATGAACAGAAAGATTGCCCTCGAAAGGCTGGAGAATAGAATTCTCCAGGCACTGATAATTCCTAAAAAAAGAAAAGTAACAAAGCCAACAAGAGCCAGTAAAGAACGAAAATTGAAACAAAAGAAGATAAGATCGGAAATAAAGAAAGGAAGATCAAAGATTTTCTAAGATAACAGAAGTGTTACAACTGAAAAATTGAGATAACAGAACTGTTACATATTACGTAAAGTGTATTGCCTGTGGATAACAAAACTGTTACATATTTCTGAATAACTGTGAAATTCCATAAAAAAAGGCTATTTTTGGAGCAAAATTCCCAAATTACATGAAAAGACAAGAAAAATGGCGACTAAAACGTTTGATTTTGTCATTGACAGAATCAAAATTCATGGTCGTATTATTCCGGATAACAAAACTGTTACATATTAAGAAATATGTATTGGAATTGGATAACAAAACTGTTACATATCTTAAATTCTTTATTTCTTTAATTAAAGATATGTAGTTTTTTTCTTGAAATGTAGAAAATGAATAGAAATTATAAAGAATAAGTAAAGAAAAAATAAAGAAGATCTATAGATTTATAGAAAATCTATAGATATAAAGAAAGTATGAAGAAATAAAGAAAAATTAAAGATTATTAAGATAACCAAACTGTTACATATGTTGAAAACTAGTTTCAAGACCATTACAATTCAAATATGACTATTTCAGAAAGTGAAGAGATTTTAAAATCAATCAAAAATGCAGACGGGATTATAATCCGCTGGCCTAAGAAAAAGGAAGAGAAGAGGGCAGTGCTGGAATATCTTATTACTAAGTTTGAAAAGGGAAAGAGATATTCTGAGCTTGAAGTCAATATGATTCTGAAACGCTGGCATTCATTTGGAGATCATTCTCTTTTGCGGCGTGAGTTGTATGATGCCTTTCTTATTGACCGAACTCCGGACTGCCACGAATACTGGGTGCACGAAGAATAAAAGCAGAAGAAAATGGATTACAGCTATATCTTAAATACATCAGTTCCTCAGAAAGATAAGTTGCTTGCTTTTGGATTTTCAGAAGTTGGTGGTATTCTGATGCTTAAGAAAGAAATTGCCGACGGCCAGTTTTATACAGAAATCAAACTTTCAGAAAAGATTCTCACTGCTGATGTTTTTGAAACAGCGACCAATGAAAAGTATGTGCTCTTTAATGTAGTTTCTGCGCAGGGCGCTTTTGTCGGCCAGATTCGCAGCGAAGTTCAGGATGTAATTGAAGAAATCCGGGAGAAGTGTTTTATCAGCCAGGATATCAAAGAAAAGTATGTTGATTTTCTGCATTCATATTTTAATGCACCGGGGGATAATCCCTGGGCAGCAGAACCATATGACAGCAGCACAGTTTATCGCTGTCCGAATAACAAGTGGTTTGCTCTTATAATGCAAATCAAGTTTAAGAATCTTGGATTTGAAAGTGATGAACCGGTCTGGGCTGTAAATCTGAAAGCAGAGAACGTGGAAGCAATCACAGATAAAAAATCAATCTTCCCGGCATATCACATGAACAAAAAATACTGGATTACAGTTCTGCTTACGGCCGTGACAGATTTCGAAAAACTTTGTGAGCTCACAAAAAAGAGTTACGCACTTGTTCAAAAGTAGATTATATTTCAAAATCCAGGCAGGCACGGCTTGCTGTGAATGGGCGAACCTTACTGTCTGCGACGGCTACGTGTTCCGGGTGCTTTGAATAGCCTTTAAGGGCTTCTTCAGATTCAAAAGTGGAATCCAGCATCAGGTCAGCAGTAGAGGAGGGGAGTCGGCCGCTTGTATTTACTTTGATGTCTACAAGTCCCGGGATTTTTCCTTTAAGGCTTTCCAGTCCTTCCTTGATTCCGGCTTTTACAGATTCTTTTTCAGAATCACTCATCTCTTTTAATGTCCATAAGATTATGTGTTTTACCATTTTTTGTCCTCTTCTTTTATCAGTTTAAATCATATTGCAGCCGGATTTTCTTTCTTCCGGGTGAGCAACTTCAAAACCGCAGTTTGCTTCCATGTTCAGTTCGCGTAGTTCCTTGATTCCGTCGATATAAAGCTGATAGTTTATTCCTGTAGATTCATATCCGCAGCCAACATCGTATTCGTCGCCAAGAGATTCGCGTACAATCTGTTCCCGTTGTTCACGGGTTGTGTCTTTTATCAAAATGCTTGCCATAGGTAATTCCTTCGGAAACTATTGTAGCATTTATCGGTTATTTATTCATTATTAAAAGAGTTCTGGCTGAGCTGGATCCCCTTCGGGAAATTCTTCCATCCATTTGAAAACAGAATCTGTTCCAAGCATAATATTGTTTTTCTTACAAATCTGAGAGAGGTAAGCCATAAGGGCATAATTTTCCGGACTGTTAATCATATAGGAGTAACCGAATGTTTTCTGGTATCGTTCCTTCATTCCAGTAAAGCGCTGGTCATGAGTTGCGGCCTTGTCGAGAGCATTGTAAAAATACTCGCGGTTGCCTTCGCGAAGGGTGAGGCCAATTCCAAAACATATAATCGCGTGTACACCGGCCCGGATACAGTAATCAACAATACCGTCAATATTTTCCCGGGTATCATTTATAAAAGGCAGTAATGGACTAAACCAGACAACAGTTGGAATGCCTGCTTTGTGACAAGACTGAAGAACTTCAAAACGGCGGCTTGTAGGGCAGACACCGGGTTCAATTATTTTGCAGAGCTCGTCGTCTGCTGTGGTGAGAGTCATTTGTACCACTGCTTTTGCTTTTTGATTAATACGGGTCAGAATATCGAGGTCACGCAGTACAAGATCAGATTTTGTTATAAGAGCTGCACCAAAATTATATTTATGTATAATTTCAAGACAGCGTCGTGTAAGACAAAGTTCTTTTTCCAACGGAATGTATGGGTCACTCATTGAGCCGGTTCCAACCATGCAGCGTTTACGTTTTTTTCGAAGGGTGGCTTCCAGAAGTTCCGGCGCATTTTGCTTTACTTCAATGTCCTCAAAATCATGTGTAAACTGATAGCACTTACTTCGCGAATCACAATATATACAGCCGTGACTGCAGCCTCGGTAAATATTCATGCTGTGGGGAGTGAGGATTGTTTTCGCATTTATAAAGTGCATGCTGTAATTATAGCATGAAAATATGACAAGTAGGTGTCATATTTTATTATTTCGGAAGAAATAACTTTGCTGTTGACAATGGTTACCGTATGGTAGTAATATAGTTATCGATAGGTAACCTTACGATATGGATAGAAAATCTGAAATAATTAATGCAACTTTAGAGCTCGCATCTGAATATGGATTGGCTGCAGTTTCAATGAATCAGATTGCAGAAAAGCTTGGGATTTCAAAACCTGCTTTGTATAAGCATTTTGAGTCGCGTGAAGAAATCATAAAAACAATGTATTCATTTTTGCGCCAACAGGCAAAACAAAATATTGAAGGCGGGGAAATGAACTGGGATATGCTTTCTGATAAAATCCCGTTGGAAAAGATTCTTACGCAGATGGTAGATTCTTATAGAAGTATTTGTACAAATCCTGATATGTTTCGCTTCTATAAAATCATAATGTCTCAAAGAGCAATAGATACTGCTGCAACTGAAATCATGGTGATGGAAACAAAAGCGATGGTAGATGCAACAAAGAAGTTGTTTTACGCGCTGCAGGTAAAACATATTGCAGATTTTCCAGATGCAGATGCGGCTGCCCTTTCATTTGCGATGTCAGTTCATTCAATAATTGATCTGGAATGTGATCTTAATCAACTTAAAAATACGAATAACGATACTGGAAAAGGTATTGATAAAAATATGATGAAAAACTTTATAAAAGAGTTTTGCAGAATTTACAGAGTTAAAGGAGTAGAGACAAATGGAAAAAAGTAAGAATCAAAATATCAGATATTGGTTACTGATTTGTGGTATTTTGAATGTTGTATTTTATTTATTGCATGATTGTATTGGGGCGAGGTTTTACCCCGGCTATAACTGGATGGCTCAGGCGGTAAGTGACCTTACTGCTACAGATGCGCCTTCACGCTTGATAGCATCTGAGCTAACAAAAATCCACGGAATTTTTTCTTGTGTAGCATGTACATTAATCTGCATTTCTGCAAAAGAATTGTGGAAAGAAACTTCTGAAAAAATACTTCGTTTAGGAATATATCTTTTTGTAACAATGCACTGGATTTCATCAATCGGCTACAGTCTTTTTCCTTTGACAGGAAGTGGATATGACGGAAGCTTTCAGTCTTTTGTACATGTATATGTGATTACAGTTCTTGTAGTGCTCCTTTCAATTGTATCTCTAATTTTGATTGCAGTGGGTGGTTTTAAAAGTAGAAACAAGGTTCTGGCCTGGTGTGCGGTTGCTGCATTCCTTTTGATGTTTGTGGGCGCTGCAGGCAGCGGTTTAGTTCCAAGAGAATATTTTGGGATTCCAGAAAGATTTTCTACTTATAGTGCTGTATGTTTTACAGCTGTAATTGCAGTCATTGCATTTTTGAAGTTTGGAAAAATTGAGGCATAGAAAATGAAAAAAAGTTTTAAGAAAATTATTTTGCTGTTTTTAATACAGATTGTTTGCGGCATATTTTTGTTTGCAGAAGATGCAGTAGAAGAAAAGAAGCTCACAGTAGAGATTACTAATGTTACATCAGAGGATGGTCAGATTATTCTGGCAATTTACAATTCATCAGATAATTACGATAAAAGAATAGCTTTTCAGGAAGTAAAAATAAAACCTGAAACAGATATAGTTAGATTTGAAACAAGAGTACCAGGGGGTGAGTATCTGGTAATGCTGGTTCATGATATTAATAATAATGGAAAGCTCGATACAAGTCTTATCGGTATGCCAAAAGAACCTGTAGGTTTAAGTAATTATGATGGCAAAGGAATTCCCGGGAAATTTAAGAAACATAAATTTTCTGTAAATGAAAATACGGAAATAATAATTCCTTTAAAAAAGATATAACCGTATTTTTTGCAAGAAGTAAAATATGACATTTATCTGTCATATTTAGAATATATCATTTATATTTTTTAATAATATTTTCTGCAAGGGAAATAAGTTTATTGCGAAGCTGTTTTGGAGAAATAATTTGCAGGTCTGGTCCAAACCCAAGAAGTAAATCGGGTAGCCAGTCTTCATCAGGAGCTTTAAAGCATGCCGTAATACTTCCATCTTTGTTTTGTTTAACTTCGGAGCAAATAAAGGTATCCAGCAAATAAGATATTTTAGTATTATAAACTTTAGCTTTAATGGAAAGCAGAGAAGGTTGATAATCATTATTCTTGTTAGAGGAAGAGTTCATTCCTAATACAGCCTGTTTGGTTATAGTTGCACTCCGGCCAGTCATAGAAACATTTCTCATTCTTGAAAGCTTAAAGAAACGTTCAGCTTGACGTATTGTACACCAGCCTTGAAGATACCAGGCCTGTCCTTTGTAAATCAATTTCCAGGGATGAACAAAACGATGTTCGATGTTTCCATCGGCGCTATAATAATCAAAAGAAACTTGCCGCTTTTTTAGAATACAGTCACGGAGAGTTCCAAAGAGCATTTGAATTTCACTGCCTTCAGGGCTCCACGGAGAAAAATCTACTTCGAGCCAGTCTGTGTCAGAGGCAACAAGTGCAGAGATTTTTTCTGCTGCTTTAATATTTGCATTTACAGTAGCAGCTGGATTACCTGCTAAACTATTTAAGGCTTTTACACTAGATACAATAGCAAGGCGTTCTTCTTCAGAAAGGATTCGTTTATCAAGTGCATATGTTTTTGAAATTGCAATTCCACCTCCACGCCCTTTTAGAGAATACACAGGTATTCCAGAAACGGAAAGTGCATCTATCCAGCGGTAAATTGTTCTTGTAGAAACTCCAAAACGTTTTGCCATTTCACTGGCAGTAGATTGCTTTTTATCAATGAGAATATAAACAAACTCAAAAAGCTGATCGATTTGCATGAGCTAATTATAACATCGAAAATATGACATCGCAATGTCATATTTAGAACGGGCAATATTTATGCAATAAATTGCTTGCCTTTGTAATTCCTAATTAACAAAAAAAATACCCGCAGAAGGCAATTGCTTACTGCGGGTATTTAAACTATCCTAACTGACCGGGCAGAACCAGTTTTTCCTTATAAGGAAATTCTGCTTCATATTTTGCAAAGTCCTCGGGATTTTCTTCGGCAACGAAGTATCCTTTTGGGGGAGTGTAAGTTGCTTCAATTCCATTGAGATAGCCGGGAATCAGTTCCTGTGCTAAAAAGTATGGCACTTCTGAATCCTTAGGCTCGCAGTGGTAATGAATATTCAGCTTACTTGCCAGATCAAAACCTGCATGACGGTAAAAATTGATATTGCCTTCTATGCAGATAAATCCGATTCCCATTGCCTTTGCTTTTTCAAGAGCATACTTCAAGAGCTTAAGGCCGTAGCCCTGTCTCTTAAAATCAGGATGAATGCTGATTGGTCCGAAAGTTCCGATTGGGAGCTTTTCGCCAGTTGCTTTTGCATCAGCTTCAATGCTCAGCTCTGCTTTTGAAAACATCACATGCCCAATAATCTGCCCGTCTTTCTCCATAACAAGCGAAAGCTCGGGAATAAAATCGGGATTGTTTCTGAAGCAGCGAAGAACATAATGCTCAGTGCAGCCAGGATGGTAAACGTTCCAGAACGAATCTCTGGTAAGATTTTCAACAGTCTTAAAATCGCGCGGCTCTTCCACGCGGATTGTAAAATTTGAGTTCATGTTTATCTCCAGGAAATTGTTTTATGAGCCGGGAAGATTTCCCTAAAAAACATTACCTTGAAAGACCGCCCAAAAGATTTCCATCTTTCAAGGCATCAAACAATGAACCAAGTTTTGCCAGATTTGAACATCCAGCCTCCTGAATAAAAATTTATATATATTTTATCACGAAATGAGATTTTATACAGTGCTTTGTGTAAAAATCTCAGCTTGAATAAAAGGAGACAGACAAAGGAATCTACAAAAGAATATCTTGATTTTTTTACTCTACAACAGCCACTGCTTCAATTTCAACGAGTGCGCCTTTTGGTAATGCTGCAACTTCAAAACAGCTGCGGGCAGGTTTTGAAACAAAGTACTTTTCGTATATTGAATTAAAAGCTGCAAAGTCTGAAATGTGGGCGAGGAAGCAGGTAGTTTTTACAACTTTAGAAAAGTCTGAGCCTGCGGCTTTAAAGATTTCACCCAGGTTCTTTATAGCCTGTTCTGCCTGAGCTTCGATGGTCTGGCCTTCGATTGCGCCTGTTTCAGGATTCAAAGGAATTTGGCCTTAGGTATATAAAAAACCGTTTGCGAGAATTGCCTGTGAGTAAGGTCCGATTGCTGCCGGTGCTGATTTTGTTTCGATTGTTTTCATAGAAGGTCTCCTGGTATTTACCTATAAATTAGATAGGAATATGATACAAATAAGAGAGCCGACAGTCAATTAGAATAATTCTGATAAAATACACAACAAAAGTTTTTGCTTATCTGTTATAATAAAACGAGAGGCAAAAATGATTAATTATAAAAAAGCTGATTTGAATGAGCTCGACCAGATTATAAGATGTCGTATGGAATTTATCCGCGAAGATATGGGCACTCAAGCTCCTGAAATGGAAGCGGTAATTCAATCACAACTTCAGGAATATCTTAAAAATCATCTGAACCGCGATTGTTTTGTTTTTGCAGCTGAGGAAGATGGGAAAATCATTTCAATTGCTTTTTTGGTGATTCAGGAAAAGCCTGCCAATCCTAGATTTCCTCATGGTCGAATCGGAAATATTATGAATGTTTACACGGTTCCAGAAAAACGCTGTCAGGGAATTGCGGGTAATGTAATCAAACAGATTATGGATTTTGGTAAAACACAGAATCTTGATTTTCTCGAACTCAAGGCTGCTCCAATGGGATATCCACTTTATAAAAAACTTGGTTTTGAAGATGCCTGCAGCCGCTGCAAGGAAATGGAATATAAGTGGGAGTTAAAAAATGATTAAAGGAATTCACCATATTTCAATGAAATGCGGAACAGCTGAAGAACTAACTAACGTTCGGAAGTTTTATATAGATATTCTTGGTTTAAAGATTATACGTGAATGGGCAGAGGGTATGATGATTGATACAGGTAACGGCTTGCTCGAGATTTTCACAAATGCTGAGGGAACTCACTGCCTTGGTGCTATCCGACATATGGCACTTCTTACTGATGATGTTGATGAAATTACGGCAAAGGTAAAAGCTGCCGGCTACGAAGTTTTTATAGAACCGAATGATAAAGTTATTCCTTCAAATCCGCCTTATCCAATCCGTATGGCCTTCTGTTACGGCCCGCTTGGAGAGCAGGTTGAGTTTTTTATGGAGAGATAAAACACCAATTGCAGTCTGAATTATCTTAAGTATTAATCTGTTGTCATTATTTTTTCAGCAACTTCTTTAATCGAAAGATTACTTGTATCGAGCGTATTGTTCAGCTTATCAAAATAGGGGAGTGAATCTGTGCTGATTTTAAGCCAGTCATCGGTTCGCCATGGGCAGGCTTTGTCATTCTGCCAGCGGTCGGTTAGGGTAGCCTTACTGCAGGTTAGGGTAAGAGATTTTATTTCCAGATCCAGCTTTTTGATTCCTTCAATAATTGAGTCATATACCCAGACCTGATCCATCAGCCAGACAAGAACAATCATCTTGCATTCAGAACATTTTTTGTAGTTTCCAATCATATGAAGAATGTTGTCCACGGCCATGGTTTTAGTCTCGCGATTTCCGATGAAGGGATGAATGTCGAGGCACCAGTCGCCATCTATAAAGGCTGTTCCCGGAGTAGCTTCTGCAATGTATTTTCCAACGGCAGTTTTTCCAACTCCCATCGGTCCGTTTAAGATAATTACTTTCATGTGGTTTACTTTTCTATATCGATATACTTTTTCATCTGGCCGCCAAGGAGCTCGGACTCTGGCATGTCTAAAAGTTCACGGGCACTAACCCAGCGATAATCACAGGTTTCGCCTTCCTGAAGCTTTATGGAATCTTTTGCACAGTCAGTTACACAAAGGTAGCGGTAATGAAGACTGGTTTTTCCTAAAGATCTGTCAAGCTCTTTCAAAGACTCAGCTACAATTCCAGTTTCTTCACGTAGTTCCCTTAAGGAGCCTTCTAAAGCACTTTCTCCCTGCAAAACAGATCCGCCTGCTGTAGCTTCCCAGAAGCCCGGCCAGGCTGGCTTGTTTGGATCTCGCTTCATCAAAAGATAAGTTCCGTCTGTGTGCTTTACAAGTATATGACATACGAGGTGATAAAGACCGTCCGGAATCTCATCCTCTTTCTCGCGGATTAAAGTCACCCCTTCGATTTTTTCAAAGTTTGAATTATATGCATCCCAAAGTTCCATGTTTTTATGATAGCACGGGTCCTGTATTTTTTCTATTAACTTTATCTTCATAATTTTAAAGTTGTGCATTAAAATAATTGTGGAGGCCATAATGAAATACGGTGAATCAACTTTTGACATTATTTATCTTCTGTTTGCAATAATTTCCGGAATTGTGATTTTAGCAAAACGCCGGGACAGTATTGGTAAGCTGATGGGAAGCGCTGCTTTGATTCTTGGGTGCGGCGATGCTTTTCATCTGGTGCCGCGGGTTCTCAACTATTTTATCGAAAGTGATTTTACAGCCTGGCTGGGATTTGGCAAACTTGTAACATCAAACACAATGACCTTCTTTTATATGCTGATTTTCTTTCTGCACACAAAGCTTTTTACTTGGGAAGAAGGCAAGAAAAAATCAATGGCCATTTGTCTCTGGCTGCTGACTGCCTGCCGAATTTTTATCTGTTTCTTACCGGGAAATCACTGGCTCACAGGCGAGGGCTCCGTTCTTTGGGGCTGTCTAAGAAATATCCCATTCATTTCAATTGGAATTCTGATTGTGATTATGTACTTCAAGACTCGCAGGGAAAATCCGCTTTTCAAAAGAATATGGTTGTATGTTAGTTTGTCCTTTCTTTTTTACATCCCTGTAGCAATTTTTGCATCTCTTCTTCCTCTGCTTGGAATGCTCATGCTGCCTAAGACTGTGTGCTATATGCTGATGCTTGGGATATTCTTGAAAGCAAAAAGATCATAGGTTTTATGATATAAGAAGAACAACTGCTTCAGTTTTGCCAGGATTCTATCCTCGCTTTTTTTATGCCAATTTCACCTCCACCCAAACTCAACATATACAAGAGACACTAAATCCTTTATTCTAAAATCACAACGCAGTGCACGAGCGTAAAAAAATAAGGTGGATTTTATGAATTACAGAAATGCGCAGGACATTTTTCCCGAGCAGCTTCTAAAGCAGATTCAGCGTTATGTGTCGGGAGAAACAATTTATATTCCGGCCAGCGATCAGAAGAAAAAGGCCTGGGGTGAATCTTCGGGCTACAGGGCTTATCTTGCAAAAAGAAATCAGGCTATTAGGGATGATTTTGCAGGTGGCTTTGATATTGATTCTCTGGCCGATAAATATTGTCTTTCTGTTGATTCTGTAAAGCATATTGTCTACACAAAAAAGGAGACACCTATGTTAGAATACAACAAGACTCTTTCCTCTGCACTGAGTTACGCAAAGGAAAATAAAATTGATGAATGGATTCATACTTATCTTTTAGAAGATGGACGCAATGTTCCATTCTCGGACGGACTCAAGCTTTTTGAACGCTACTATATTGGTCCGGTCAAAATGCCTCTGGAACTTTTTCATCGTTGCACAGGCCCAGAAGAAAATATGAAATACAGAATCGACAAAGACTGGTGGCCAATTCACGTTGCCGCGCTGGAGGATTCAATCAAAAAGGATCCGGACATGCCGCCGCTCATTGTTCACTATGTTGAAGATGATTTTGAATTGAACGATGGAAACACCCGCTTTCAGGCCTATACAAATCTTGGAGTTAAGGAAGTGAACGTTATCGTCTGGATTACAGAAGAAACTGAATATCAGGACTTTCTCAAACTCTATGGAAAATATGTCCAGGGAGCCCCGGTGATAAGAAGATAATGGGAGACAAAAATGAAGCACTTAATAATTTTATGCGCCCCATGCGGCACCGGAAAATCTACAGTTAATCAGATTTTCAAAAGCAAGGGGCTGCTGCCTGACTACGCAACTCTGGATTCTGACGATATAGATATTTCATGGCTTGATTACAAGGGCACGGAACGCGAAGATCAGTATTACACCGACAACTTAAAACGCGCTGTCGAAATTGCCGATGATAAAAATCTTCTGCTGGTATCGGCCGGGATGAATCCGATAATTTTTTTCGAGAAGGTGACATTGCCGGATGAAATCTCTGACACGCATTTTATTGCAATGATCTGTTCCGATGAAGAAATCAGAAAACGCCTGAAAGCCCGCCCGGCCGAACGCAACTGTGGCAGCGACGAATTTATCCAAAGCCAGATAGAATATGCAGCCTGGTTTAAAAAGAATCGCGGCAAGTTTCAGAAGTTTATAGATAACACCGGACAGACTCCGGAAGAAACTGCCCGGATTATTGCGGAGTATGTAAAAGAGGTTACGTAAAGCAAACAATCTTAAGATTTTGTACTATGAAAAAAAATAAATTTGGGCAAAGTGATGGACTGCTTTAATATTGATAACTACTTAGAAAATTTGATTTCACGATGCAAGGAATCTTTTGGTGGCAGGCTTGTGTATGCGGGCCTGCAGGGAAGTTACCTGCGTGGTGAAGCAACGGAAGACAGCGATATTGATGTGATGATTGTGCTGGATGGATTTTCAGTTGAAGATATGAAAACTTACCGGGTCATTCTCAAAGAAATCGGCTGGTTTGAAAAATCTTGCGGTTTTATTTGTGGTAAGGAAGATCTTGCAAACTGGAATCCTCTGGAAGCTTTGCAGCTTAAATATACGACAAAAGATTTGTTCGGCAAGCTTGAAAATCTGCTTCCTCCTGCAACAAGACAGGACGAAGTGAATTACGTAAAAATCAGCCTTGGAAATTTTTATCATGAAATCTGTCACCGCTACATTCATGGTGATGACGAAAAAAGCTGTGACAAGCTTCGCGCAAGCTGCAAGCAGTTGTACTTTATAATTCAAAATCTCCATTATCTGGAAAGCGGAGAATTTCTTTTAAGGAAGAGTGACTTGAAGGCAGCCGTGTCGGCACAGGACCGCAAAATACTTTGCATTCCGGAACTACCTGATGATTATGATTTTGATAAAACTTATACTGCTGTAATTGCTTGGTGTCAGAAGGCTTTTGCCAGAATCAAATAGGGGAGAAGAATTTTATATGAGTGGCGGAATTAAGAAGGGAAAATTTGTTTACAAAAATCAGGACAGTCTGAACAAGATGCACGCCTTCTACGACAAGACTCTAGCTGCACTTGGCGTCCCTTATTCAGAAGATTATTTCGAAACTTCCTTTGGCCAAACTCACTGCCTTCTTGTTGGAGACAAAGATAAACCGAGAATCTGTACAATCCACGGTGGTAATGGAATCACAACACTTAATCTCAAACTCTTTTTACCGCTGCTCAAAGACTTCTGTATTCTTGCGCCGGATGTTATCGGTATGCCGGGGAAGAGTGCTCCTTACAGAAATATCAGCAGCAAAAAAGACCAGTACGGGCTTTGGATTAATGAGGTTTTGAATCATTATAATGTTGAAAAAATCTCCTTTGTTGTGTCGTCTTATAGTTCTGCGATGTTCCTTTCTTTTGCAAAATATTATCCTCAAAGAGTTAGTTCTGCCTTACTGTTTGTGCCGTCTGGAATAGCTCATGGGCCAATTCTTCCAATGCTTGGAAAGATGGTCCTGCCATTTATAAAGTACTATTCCAATCCGTCAGAAAAAACTCTTGATGCCGTGATTGAAACTATGGGTGGTAAGGGTGACGAAACCTGGCGCGAGTTTTTTGATTTGATGATGTCTTCCTACAAAATGGAAATGAAGCCTCCAAAAGAATATAGCAAAAAAGAGATGGCTGCATTCAAGGCACCGCTTTTAATTATGGCTTCCCAAAAGGATATCTTCTTCCCGGGAGACAGAGTGTTCGCAAAAGCCAGAAAGATTTTTACCGGACCAGTTACAACTGCAGAAATTGACAGTAAGCATTTACCGTCTGACGAAGTGATGCTTGAGGTGTGCGAGCGGGCTAAAGAGTTTTTTGAGATGAATGAAAATCTGAGTGAATACCTCAAAGAAACTCCAAGCATAAATTTTTCTCATCCGCTGATTGAGGCCAAAATCAAAGAGCTTCAGGAAAAATCAGATTCACAGATTGACTACATAAAGCGGGCTTACGAATTTGTCCGTGATGAAATTCTTCATTCCTGGGATATAAAGGCAAAGGTTGTTTCAAAAAATGCAGCCGAGGTTTTAAAAAACGGAACCGGAATCTGCTGGACAAAATCTTGTCTGCTTGCGGCATTGCTTCGTGGAAATGGAATTCCTTCGGGAATCAGTTATCAGAAACTAACGCGCGGTGATGATGACAGCGACGGTTATATCATCCATGCCCTGAACACTGTATATATTCCAGAATTGCAAAAATGGATTCGTCTGGATGCCCGTGGAAACAAGGCAACCGTTCATGCCCAGTTCAGCCTTGAAGAAGAAAAACTCGCATTTCCAGCTCGCGAAGAATATGCAGAAATTGATTACCGCGACAACAACTCAGACCTTGATGAACGCCTTATAAAAATCTTGAATGAAGTTGATGTTGTGATGAATATCCGAACGGATTTTGAATTGAAGTAAGAGATGTCGTTTATGAAATATCCAATATCTAAAGAATTAAAAAGCATCTCAATTTACAGCGGCTCAATGGTTGGGCGTTTATATCCGATGGTGAACTTTGCTTATGGTTTTATAAAATGTAAATCGGATGATTTTGTTACGGTGAAAAAGTATGCTACGCCAGGATATGATGGGGCGGAGATTTCAACTCTGGTAATCGAGCCTCGTCAATATGAAGGAGAACTTCCATGTATTATGTTTTTTCATGGCGGCGGATTTTTGATGAGGGCATCTGCGGCTCATTATCAGATTGCAAAATGGTATGCCCGGGAATTGAAATGTAAAGTCGTAATACCGGATTACAGACTGCTTCCAAAACACCGCTATCCTGTTGCGATTGAAGATTGTTACAGCACTTATATGTGGGTTTTGCAAAACGCAGAATCACTGAATATCAACAAAGAAAAAATCATCGTAGCCGGAGACAGTGCCGGAGGAAATATTGCCGCTGCGGTAACTGCGATGCTGCACGACAGAGGCCAGCCGCTTCCAAAAGGTGCAATGCTCATATATCCGGTTCTTGATAAAAGAATGTGTACAACTTCAATGAAACACTTTACCGACACTCCAATCTGGGATTCGAATTGCAATAAACTTTTCTGGGATATGTATTTGAAAGGAGTAGAGAACAGCCAGACAAAATATGCATCAATTTCAGAAATTGAAGATTTGCGATTTTTCCCGCCAACCTATATTGAGTCTGCAGAATACGATTGCCTCCACGATGAAGGACTTGAGTTTGCAGAAAAGTTGAAGGCCCAGGACATACCTGTTGAAGTACATGATATGAAGGGCACCTGCCACGGCTATGAGACAGCAATAAAAAGTACTATTGTCGAAAAGTGTATGTCGCGGCGAGCGGAGTGGATAAGGAATATACTGTAAAAAGGAAAATCCGTGCAAATAAAAACAGAACACCTTACAATCACAACTTTCTCCCCAGACATGGCTCAGGCCGTCTATGAAAATTCCCAGGACGATGATACCAGACGTTTTGTGCCTGATGAAGTTTATAACTCTGTTGAAGCAGCCCGCGAAGCAATAGATTTTTTGATGTCGCGCTACGACACTAACGACGGCCCTCTTGTCTATCCAATAATCACAAATGACAGCGGCAAAAATATCGGTTATATTCAGATTTGCAAACTTGAAGATGGGACTTGGGAAATCGGCTATCATATCGCAAAAAACTTTACCGGCAAGGGATACGCCACAGAAGCAGTAAAAGCCTTTCTTCCTGCCATGGCAAAAAAACTCAATATCAAAGAAGTCTACGGAATCTGCCTTGCAGAAAATCTTGCCTCTGTGCGTGTCCTTGAAAAATGCGGATTCACCCAAATCTATCAGGGGCTTGGAAACTATCAGGGAAAAGAAGAGAAAATCATCAAAACCATCTGGAAAAATTAAAACTGATATTGTTTGGAATTTTATGAATTTGACATTTATAATATTATGCAATATATTGCATATATGCAGATAACAAATGATCAGATTCTTGGTATGATGCCGCCTCAGTTTGGATTGTTCGGGCTTCTCTTTGCTTTTATGAACAGACTGCAGGCAGCGGGGGATTCTTTTTATGAAGAGATTACCTGCAAGCAGTGGTTTCTTTTGGCTTGTATGAATCTTTATTCAAAAGAGGCACCTACCGCAAATGAACTCGCCGAAACAATGGGTTGTTCCAGGCAGAATGTAAAAGAGATTCTCAACGCTCTTGTAAAAAAAGAAATCCTTGTTCTGAAGCAGGATGATAATGATAAACGCAAGCAGCGGATTTATTTTACTTCAAAGCAAAAAAAGCTTGCAAAAAAATATCAGAATAAAGAGATGGATTTTTTGAAGCTTTTATATGAGGGCATTTCTGATGATGAAATACGCAGTGTTTTCAAAATTATCTCAAAGATGGAGAAAAATCTTATGGAGATTGAGGTAGCTTCGTGAGGAAAAAGAAAATGATTCTGCTGCTTATAATTTTCGCACTCATAGTGCTTGTGATTCTCTGGTTTAGTATTCCCTATTCTCCTTTTAAAAATCAGTTTAAAAAAGACCTTAATAAACAGATTCAGCTTTCGAAAAGCTTCTTACAGGAATCTTCAAAAACTGTGTATACGAGAGAAGATTTTGAATCACTTCCTCCTTTGCTACGGGCTTACATTGAAGAGTGCGGTTATATCGGCAGTCCGCGAAAATCAGTTTTAAAAATGGAATACAAGAAGGTTGATTTTGCACTAGGCCAAAACCGCCCAAAACTTAAGATTGATTATACTCAGGTTGATTTTGCAAACATTCCGGTCAGGCTTGCTTTTATCGACAGTAAAATGTTTGGGGTTCCATTTCAGGGTTATGATTATTTCATAAACGGCAAGGGCGCCATGAAGGGAGTTCTTGCAAAGTTCTTCCAGCTTTTTGATCAGACTGGCGAACAGATGGATAAGGCTGCCCTTGTGACTTATCTTGCAGAAATCATTTTTCTACCGGAAGCCTTGCTGCAGAATTTTGTAAGTTTTAATCAGCTTGATTCTCATAGGGTAGAAGCCCGCATTGAATACAAAGGACTGAAAGCTTGTGGAATTTATCACTTCAATGATGCTCATGAAATGATTTATTTTTCAACAGACGAGCGTGGACAAACTTCTTCAGATGGAAGTGTTGAAAATATTCCCTGGGAAGCCCAGTGCCGGGAATACAAGTTGTATTCAGATGGCATCAAGCATCCGACAGTTTTCCGTGCAGTATGGAAATATCCGGACCAGGACTTTATTTACTTTGATGGAAAAATCAGCAGCGTTGATGGGGTAATGGCTCCTTAGATGAAAAATATTTTTCAAAATCATAATTCTATATTTGGAGGAATCAAAATGAAAACAATCGTAATTTACACAAGTCAGACAGGCTTTACAAAAAGGTACGCAGAATGGATTAGCGAGGCGAGTGGGGCAGAATGCCTGGAATTCAAACAGGCTAAAAAAATCAAACTTTCTGATTTTGATGCAATTATTTTCGGCGGCTGGTTTATGGCAGGTGGAATTAAAAATATTGCCTGGTTCAAAAATCAAATTCCGGAACTTTCTGCTGCGGGCAAAAAAATCATTGTTTATGGAGTTGGCGGAAGTCCTGCAGAAAGTCCTGATATCACAGATGCAATGCGCAGAAACTTTACTGAAGAAGAATGGAATTCTCTGAAAGCATTTTATTGTCCTGGCGGTTTTAATTACGAAAAAATGAGCGGCTTTTCTAAGTTCATGATAAAAATGTTTACAACAATGTTAGCAAACAAAAAAGACGCAAGCGAAGCTGAAAAGAACATGGCCCAGATGATTTCTCATTCCTATGATATTTCCGACAAAAAATACATCGAGCCAATTCTTGCGGAGGTGAAGTAAATTTTTAAGCCTTCAATCCGAATTTCTTCAATTCCAAAAACGGCGAGCACTGGTAAACTGCAAGCTCTTCTATAGCAGCTTCCAGTGGCAGCAAGATTTTTTTTGCGATTTCTTTTGCTGCGGAAAACTGGTTTTGATTCAATCTTGTTGCAAGGGTTGTGTGTGGAAACCAGATATCCGGCAGATAGTAGCCGTTTTCTGCTTTTTCAAAATCAGGAAGCAGCAGGGTATGGAGCTCCTTGTTTATCTGGGAAAGGAAGAGATTCTTCTCTGGTTTCAAAAAAAGAACTTTACCATTAAAGTCACCAACCTCGCTGAACTGTACTGAACCGGCCTTCTGTCCTTGCGCAAAGTCTTCTACAAGCTGCAGAAGTTTTGCTTCTTCTTCTCTGACAGCATGAAAAGCCCCGATTGTAATATGCGGCGGAATTTTATTTTCAATCATAAAGCGGTTCCCGGTTTCATCCGCGATGGCTTGTAAGGTTGAGGTAACAATTTCATTGACCTTTTGCGAAAAGTGAAAAGACACGGCATAGGTAATCAGGGAAGAATCAAACATACGTACTATTCTATAACGATAGCAGCGACAATTTCAATCGTATGCGTATAATTCAGTATTCTGATGAAGGTGAAAACCGTTTTGTATACGATATATTCGGAAATGTACTTGAGGCAGAAAATACGAGTGGAAAAGAATTATTCAGATATGACACAGGCGGTTATCTTATTTATCAGCAGGATCTTTCTAGTGGTGTGTTCGCCCATGCAGGAACATATCGACAAATTGGAATTTGTTGATATCAAAGCGTCAGTATTTCGCTCACGATTTCATAAACGTTCTTATTGACTGTATCCACTTTTATGGTGTCAAGCGTTTGATACATGTCGATCCTTGCAACGCTTCTGTCGATTACATCGTTACTGCGGATCCCCCTGGCGATGTCAGCAGAGAGTCTTTTGCGCAAATTGGTTTCATCGATCATAAGCGAAATCTTTATGACTCTCGCATCTCCTGTGTCCAGTCTATCGATTATTTCGTCAATAATGGATTGTTCATGCATCACCCAGCAGAAAATAATATTTTCATAGGCCGTACAGTGGAGAAAACTATTCAGCAGGAAGCAGATGTTGCGCATGACCATGGCTTTTGTTTCTTCTGTTACCTGAAACGGATCGGCATCCCAACACCAATCGCCGTCAAGAAAAACACTGTTCGGCAACTTCTTTTTCAGTTGCTGACTCACCGTCGT
>Ga0310691_10003150_pt1 | contig 20314 bp, 17 predicted proteins | sample 176DNAGHGlowgp2_FD_203887 | JGI IMG/M metagenome (GOLD analysis project Ga0310691, IMG submission 203887) | Sheep rumen microbial communities from Palmerston North, Manawatu-Wanganui, New Zealand - 1766 DNA GHGlow gp2 (v2) (version 2) | ecosystem: Host-associated > Mammals > Digestive system >...
CCCCGACCGTTCGCAATTTAAGCGGTATTGGCTCGTCGACCCTTTGGATGGCACGGTGGAATTCGTGAACCGCAACGGCGAATTCACGGTCAACATCGCGTTGATTGACGACAAACAACCTGTATTGGGTGTAATCTATGCGCCAGTACTTGATAGAATGTGGAATGCGGAATGCGAAATGCGGAATGCGGAATTATTGCCCCCGATAGGTCATTCAGCATTCAGCATTCATAATTCCGCATTCAGCATTAAAAAAGAACGACCATTTACGGTATTAGTCAGCAGATCCCACCGCACGCCCGAGGTAGACGCATATATTAATAAGGTATTACGCCCAACCCATCCCGATTTGGTCATCGACACGCAGGGCAGCAGCCTCAAGTTCGCCCGTTTGGCCGAAGGCAGCGCCGATGTCTATGTCTGTTACAGCAAGACCAAGGAATGGGACACCGCCGCTGCCGATGCCATCTTGCGCGCTGCTGGCGGCAAGGTGTTGCGCATCAGCGACGGTCAGCCTTTGGAATACAGCAAAGAGGACTATCCCAACCCGCCGTTTGTGGCTTGGGCGGCGGGACAAACCCCTTTGTAACCAATTGATGTTTAACCAATAGCAAAAACCCGCACCAATCCGCACCAAGTTTTCCTTGGCGGGTTATTGCTCTTTTGGAGAAAAGTTTCTTACTTTTGTCCCTATGAAAACAACGTATATTATTACAGGCTTGTTGTTGGTTTGTTTCGGAGCCTCGTGTTCAAGAACCCTAGAATCAGAAATCAGTTGGCAAGAGAATAGTTACCCACGTTTGGTAGTGGTTGACAGCCTTTTGCAGAGCGACCCAGATAGTGCTTTGAAGTATCTTGACCAGTTTTATGAGAGTGTTAGTCCCGTTCTATCACCCAGTTTTGAATACATGAGTTTAATGCTTTCAGAGGCATATTTCAAAGTGCGCCGCGAGGTGGCCTATTGTGATGAAGTGGGTGATGCTTTGAAGTATTTCGACAGCGTTTCCTCTGTTTTTCCCCGCGATAAAGACATGGCCTTTCTTGCAGCACGTGCCCATTACATGAACGGCATCTGTATTAATAATGGCATTATCTATACCGATGATTCTCTCACAAAGTTGGCTTGCCAAGAATACTATAAGGCTTTGGAAATCATGGAACAACAATTTGAAGAAGAACAAATCGTGGGACATAAAGCGAGTTTTATGGCTCTGATTTATGCCCGATTAGCCAACATTTATTCCGACAAGTTCCTCATCGAGCCGACGGTTTATTTCTACAAGAACGTGCTGACTTACAAACGGAAAGCCTCAAGTCAGCCCTCAAGTATGGCCAACACCTTGTTTTTCTTGGGCTACGAGTTCGAGAAGTCGGAGCAGTTTGACAGCGCTTTATACTATTATGGCCAATCACTTTCTTGTATCAAGGATACGACAGGGATACTATATAGGAATGTCATCAATAGACAGGCACTTACATCCTATCATATTGGACATGATGCCTTGGCTTCAGTTAAAGCACTGAAGCACATTGCATCTGTTGGCAATGAATTTGAAAAGCACGATCGATATTTAGGAATTGGATATGTATATAAACTTGATAATCAATACGATTCTGCCATTGTTTATCTGCATCAAGTCTTTGATGAAGCACCCAGTTTGTTCTTGAAAACACAGAGTGCTGACTATCTGCGCGAGATATATGAGGAGTTGGGCGAATCGGAAAAAGCTGGTGAATATGCCCGTTTTGTGACCCAAAACACCCCACCAGAGTTTGGCACCAAGGCCGACGAGTGGCGTTTCACAAGCCTGTTTCAAGAGTATCTGCAACAGAAGCAGGAAAACACCCGGCTGCAGGAGGCGAAGCTAAACCAAGGACGGGTGATGAGAATCATTTTTCCGCTGTTGGCCTTGCTCGCAGTGCTCGCGGTTTGGTTGCTGCTCTATCGGAGACGACACCAACGCACCGAGGCCGAGAAACAGGTCCTTTCGGGACAGTTGCTGGAGCAGGGAGAGGCCCTCTCAGCGATGAAGAAACGGGTGGAGGCCGCCTCGTTTGCCGAAGAACCCGTCTGCCGTTTGATTATGGAGCGGGTGAACGAGGGACAGTTCAAGTCGAAGGTGGATTACATTAATTATAAGGACTATGCGCTCCACAAGGAGCATTTGTTGGCGTTGCGCGAAGCTGCAGATGTCCACTTCGGACAATTCACCGACCGACTCAAAAAGGATTATCCTACACTGACCAAAGGCGACATCGACTATTGTTGTCTTTATCTACTGGGCTTGGAGGAAGCCGATGTTGCCGCCTTGATGCAACGCGCTTTCAACACGGTTTGCGAACGCAGCCGCAAGCTGAAAAGCATTTTCGGTAGCGACGAGGCGCTTTCAACCACTTTGCGCAGAATGGCAAAAACGGAAATAACCCACTGATTTTTATTCTTTTCCACAAAATCCGCACCAATTCGCACCATCATTTCCTTGACGTCTGAGTAGGCTGTTTGTAGTTTTGCCATCGAAATAATTATCAAAACTAAACAGCCATGAAAAAGAAAAGTCTTTTGTTATTGATGCTAAGTGCAATTGGCCTGACTTCTGTGGCACAACAGCCACCCATTTCACATGTTGAGGCCAACAATGTCAGAGCTACCATCCTTGGAAATGGTACTTGTCTCGTTCCACAACAAGGCTCCTGGTATGAGGAATGGCAACAAAGCCATAATACCTGCCCAACATGGGAAGTTCCGCTCGGCAGCGGCAAGGAAACCTTATACCAGCAAGCGCTATGGATAGGCGGTTTGGATGCAGCTGACAGCCTCCATGTTGCTGCGTTCAGATATGGACAAATAGGCGAGGATTATTGGTCGGGACCTTTGAAAACGACCGATGCCTCTATTGATTTGATGACTGCTCTGAAGTTCCATCATGTTTGGAACCTCACCCGCACTGAAATTGAAAGTTTTATCCTCCATCACGCAGATAAGGAATATGTGATCCCTGATGAAATTTTGACTTGGCCGGCCCATGGCGAAGAAGGCTATGCGACAAATATGGCACCTTTTGTCGATGTGAACGGCGACGGACGCTACAACCCTTCCGATGGTGATTACCCCGACATAAAAGGCGACCAATGTTTGTTTTTCATCTTCAATGACAACTGGAATAGGCACACAGAGTCTGGTGGTATTCCATTAGGTTTTGAAGTTCATGCCATGGTCTACGCCTTCGATACTCCTGATGACGAAGCTCTCAACAACACGGTCTTCTTCAACTACAAGTTGTTCAACCGTTCCTCTTCCGATTACAATGATGTGTATTTGGGCGTATGGAACGACTGGGACATTGGTTACGCTTGGGATGATTACGTTGGCTGTGACGTGAGGCTTGGCTCTTGCTTCGGCTACAATGGCACACCCATCGACGGGCAAGGACAGCCGTGGGCATACGATGACAATCCACCAGTGCAAGTTTGCACCATCTTGGCTGGTCCTTACATGAATGCCGATGGTCGTGACAATCCGAATTTCACAGGCAATTGTGAAGCTTTATTCGACGAGACATATCCTTTGGACAGATACGCATATAATGGCTACAACTTTGGAAATGGCATTATCGACGACGAGCGGTTGGGCTTATGTGGATTCATGTATTTCACCAATTCTTCTGGAGTAAATGGGGACCCGGAAACAGATCAGGATTATTACAACTATCTGCGCGGATTCTGGAAAAATGGCAATCATTTGCAATATGGCGGAAACGCCTATGCCGGAGAATTGGTCGTGGGACCCGAATGCAATTTCTGCTATCCTGGAGAATCCGACCCGTGCAACTTCGGCACCAACGGAATTGCGCCCAACAATGGCTATAATCAAACAGAAAAGTACTGGACGGAAGAACAATGCGGACACACACCCAATGAAAGAAGAGGACTTGCATCTGTCGGACCCTTCACATGGTCCAGCGGCAACATGCAGGAACTTGACTTTGCTATGATTACGGTTTGGAAAAACGAAAACCTGTCGGCACTTGAGCGCAAAGAAGCTTTCATCAACCATATCAGGGATTTGTTTAACAATGGTTTTAAAAAATAAAATGAACGTTTAACGATTTAAAAATGAACAAGATGAAAAAACTATATATCACGATGATGCTCATTTTGACGGGTGTCATAGTTGAAGCCCAGACCAGCGTTTGGGACGGCAGCAAAAAACTGTGGACCAGAGGAGCGGGAACAGAAAACAACCCATATTTGATTGAATCAGCTGAAAACTTGGCTTTCTTGGCTTATATGGTCAACAAAGGCTTTGATACGGAAGGCTTGTATTTCCGTCTCACCACAGACATTGACCTAAACGGTAGTGAGGACCAAAAATGGGTGCCCATCGGGTTGTACAACAAGTGGTTCGATGATGATGGCTGTGATAGAGGCAACCAAGGTAGTATTTCCGGTTATAATCCAGAAACTGTGTTCAGAGGCCACTTCGATGGTGGAGAGCACAGCATTTCGAATATATATGTTGATTCGGAAGCCTACTACTATGATAAAGGCGTTGGCCTTTTTGGATGCACTGAAGGCAGAATAATCGGACAAGATGTGGAACCAGCCGTTATCGAGAATGTATTTGTCACTAGTGGTTATGTCACAGGAGTGATTTGCGGTGGCATTGTAGGAAATGGATCGTCCTCCACATTGGTGTCCCGTTGTTGGAATGGCGCAACCGTAGTCTCCAATGATTCTAAATCCGGGGGCATCGTTGGTTCTAATGCCTATCAAGTCTATAACTGTTACAATATTGGTAATATCAGTGGCCAATATGCAGGTGGTATCGTTGGTTTTGGTACCACGGAAATTGCAGAATGTTACAATAAAGGAGAGGTGTCAGGTGCCTACTCGGGTGGAATCTATGGCTTTTCTCTTAATGGAAAAGTGACAATAAACAATTGCTACAATACAGGAAGCATTTTCGCTGACGGTACAGTTATAGGTACTGCTCCAGCAGGACCTGCTGCCGGTGGCATCGCTAGCTTCTTGCATAATGGTAATTGTGTGATAACCAATTGCTATAATGTAGGTACAATTTCCAGCACCGAAGATGCCGGCTGTATTTTGGCCTATGGCAATAATACAACACTTGAAAACAACTATTACATCAATACGTGTAGTGCAGGCGACGAAGGTATGGCATTAAGCGAAGATTATATGCGCAGCCTTGATTTCGTGGATTGTCTCAACGGCAATAATAGCAATCCTGTGTGGGCTTGGGATGAGAATAATATCAATGAAGGTTTCCCCATTCTTGAGAAAGACAATCTCGCTGTTGCAGATGGGTCTGTAACTGCCTTTAATGTCTATCCCAATCCAACCGACGGAATAGTGAACATTGAAGGAGTGAAGGTCGCCCAAGTGCAAGTTTACAACAACCTTGGGCAGGCTGTAAGAACTTTTTACAATACCAATTTAATCAACACAAATGATATTCAAAAAGGGGTTTATCTGCTACGGTTAATTGCAACAGATGGTACGTTTTATTCGACACGATTGGTAGTACATTGAGATACAAAAAGCCTCGTCACACAACAGCGACGAGGCTTTTTTCCAATAATTTGAAAGTTTACTTTTCCAGCTGTCTTCCTATCTCCTCCATCAGCTCCTCCCCTTCCAGGTTGCGGGCGACAATCATGCCGTCCTTGATGAGGGCATTTTGAGGGATGAAAGCGATGGCATACAAGGCACCGGCAGCATTGCTCCAGCCTTGCAGGTCGGAGACATGAGTCCAGGTGAGGCCGTCCTTCTCGATGGCAGCAAGCCATTTTTCTTTGTCGGTGTCGAACGACACGCCGAGCACATCAAAGCCTTGGTCATGGAACTTCTGATAGGCAGCCACCACGTTGGGGTTCTCCTTGCGGCAGTCGGGGCACCACGAAGCCCAGAAGTCGACGAGCAGGAGTTTGCCTTCGGCCAACTGCGACAGTGTCACGGGGTTTCCATCAGCATCGTTTTGGGTGAAGTCAATAATAGGCTGACCCGCCTGCACGCGCTCTTGCTTCTCCACGTATTCCTCGGCCAGTTTTAGGTTGGCGGTGCTGAGCGTGCTGTCGGCATGATGGATGTTGTCGATCATCGTGCGTAGCTCGCAGGGGCCGAAGGCCCACTTGTAACGATAAAGCACATAATGCGCCACGGGGTCGGTGGGGTTTTCCCACACATAGTCGAAGCATTGCATCTTCAGGACCTCGTCCTTATCGGCTTGGGCCATCGTGCTGTCGGCCTCCAATTTCTCTTCAAGCTCGTTATAACTTTGAGTGAAGGCATTGAGTCGGTCTTGCGACTTTGAACCTTTAACCAAAATGGCATTAGGATTTTGCGCGTCGCCTTCAAGAGTCACGTCCACATTGTCAGTGAAGAACGGGAAAGGACGACGCCAGCCTTGCAGCATGATGCCATACATCTCGTTGTCTTCACATTTTGGAGTCTCAAACACGGCATCCCAATTGGCAATCACTGCCGAATCCAGCGTTTGTCCATCTTTTTGCAGATAGACCATCTTGCCATCGGCATTGGCGAGGTTCACGTTGACCTTGAAGGTATCTGTCTTAGGGGTAGAAGTGCAGGCGAGGAGCCCGAGGGCAAGTGCACCAAATAGTATAAGTTTTGTCTTCATAGCGTGAGATCTTGTTTTTGAATGCTGAATGTTGAATGCTGAATGCTGTATTATTGACTCCAATAGGCCATTCAGCATTCCTCATTCCTCATTCAGCATTCCTCATTATTTAAGCAGTTCCGAAAGTTTAGCCTCCAAGTCTTCGCCTCTCAAGCCTTTCGCCACCATGGTGCCGGTCTGGTCGTAGAGGAAATTGGCAGGGATATAATAAATCATATAGTCTTGGCTGGCTTTGTTTTCGCTGTCGCGCACCTGCGTCCAAGGCAATTCGTCTTCCTCGACGGCTTTCAGCCATGCGGCTTCGTCTTGGTCAACACTGACACTGAGGACATCGAAGCCAAGCTCATGGAATTTCTCGTATGCGGCTTTCACAACGGGGTTTTCATGACGGCAAGGACCGCACCAAGAAGCCCAGAAGTCAACCATCGTGATCTTGTTTTTGGCAATGACCTCGGCAAGACTGACCTTCTCGCCGGCCTTGGTCGACAAGGTGAAGTCGATGAATGGCTGACCTATCTCCAAGCGTTCCTGTGAGGCGATGTATTCATTGAGGTGATCGCGATAGATGGATTCGGTGGTGAAAGCACCCACCATTTCCTTCAGCTGGTCGACAGGATAGTCCTGCTTCACGCCATCGAGGATGTAATGCGCAACGAAGCTCTCGGGGTGGGCCTTGATGTACTCGTCGCGGAAATTGTCCTGCTGCTCCATCAGCGCAGTGCCAACCTTGTTGAGTGAGTCCACTTGTTGGATTGAGTCTTCGTTGTTAAAGGCCTGCTGCATCGCGATATAAAGCTCCGTGATTTGCTTGTCGTATTGGCTCACCTGCTTGTTGTAGGCATCCAACTCGGCTTGGGTTTCCGAAGCCATGATTTCCACGTCTTGCGGATTGTCCATATCGCCCACAAACACAACGTCCTTGTTGTCGGCAAAGAACGGCATCGAGCCTTTTCTGCCTTTCACCTTCAAGGCATAAAGAATCTGCGGGTTGTCGAGGGGTGCTGTCAACACGGCTTGGTCGTTGTTGACGACAGCAGAGTCGATGATGATAGGTTCGTTGTCAACAAACTTCTGCAAATAAACGGTTTTTGCATTGGCATTGGCCAAGCTGACATTGACCTTAAAGCTATCGGCACTCTCGTTGCAGGCGGTCAAACCAAACGCGAGTGTAATCAGAAATAACAAGTTTTTTCTCATTGTAAATCAGTTATTTATATTATTCTCTTTTCTTTTCCGATTTAAAGATGAACATGATCATCATGATAAGGAAGATGGAAACGGGGACGCTGAGCAGGATGCGTAATAAGACCTGTCCGAAGAGCCTGAAACTAAACGACTCCAGGAAAAACAGCGCAAAATGGTGGATGAGCACCAAGAACAGCGTATAACGGAAGAACCAAAGCCCGCCCAACTGACCGATATTCGGCTCGGTGATGTTTTCGAATTTCTGGTTGCCCGAAATCAACTTGATGATGGACGGACGACTAAACGCCATCAAAGTGGTGGCGCCAGCGTGAAGGCCTGGTGTACCTGTAAAAAGATCTACGGTCAGCCCTATAGCAAAGCCCAAAACCAACAATTGCCATTTTGGAGTGCTAAAGGGCAACAGCATGACAAATACCAAATAAATATATGGATGCACATACCCTCCAAGGCGGATATGGTTGATGACCAGCACCTGCAGGAGCACGAGCACGACGAAACGGATGATTTGTAGCACGGTCTTGTTCATATCATTGGAGTCTGGCTTTGAGCGAATCGAGCTCGGGTTTGTGCAAATCTTTAATCACATAGACGTGTCTCAACGTGGCAAAGTCGGTTGCAAACCTGACCTTGGCCTTGTTCAAGGCGTCGACAGCGGTGGGATAGAACTCCTCCACCGTACCCACCATCAGGTCTTCAGGGAAGATATAGGAATGGGAACTGGTCAAGATGGTGTCACCTTTCTCCAAGAGGATGTGCGTGGGGATATCCTCCACCATGCCGTAGCGGTAGTTATTGGTCTCCCACTTCAAGCTGGCCAACTCCTGGCTCTGCTTGATACGCACGCCCACCACCGACTTGCTGTGCAACAGGCTCATGATGGAGGCATAATGGCGGCTCACGTCGGTGACCACGCCCACGATACCATCGGTGGAGATGACGCTCATGTCGCGCTCAATGCCATCAAGCGAACCCTTGTTGATGATGATGTAGTTGTTGACCTGGTTGGTACTGTTGTTGACGACCTGGGCAGGAATATATTTAAATAAGGTGTCGCCTTTGGTGATGTCGTAGGTGCAGGTCGTAGTGTCGTAAACTACCGATAGCTGTTGGCGGAGCATGGCATTCTCTTCGGCCAGTTGTTCGTTGGCATTGTTGAGGCGGAAATAGTTACTCACCTCGCTGCTCCACTCATAGACCTTGCCCACGACATCGTTGGTGGTGTTCACCAGGCGGTTGCGGTGAAAGCGTTGGCTGTTGGCGAGCAACAAGATGGAAATCACCTCGAGCAGGATGAACAAGATGACGAAGTGATATTTCAGAATGAAACGCCGAAGATTGTTCATTTCTTTAATTCGGAATGCGGAATGTGGAATGCAGAAATCGATGATTCGACGAAGTCAATGTCGTGATACAACACCATTCAGCATTCATCATTCAGCATTTATTTGATCAAGAAGGTGAATCTGTCGAAGTTCTTCAGGGCGATGCCAGTGCCACGGGCAACGGCGCGCAACGGGTCTTCGGCCACGTGGATAGGCAGTTTGGTCTTGGCGTTGAGACGCTTGTCGAGGCCACGCAGCAAGGCACCACCACCGGTGAGGTAGATACCCGTACGGTAGATATCGGCCGACAGCTCGGGCGGGGTCTGCTCCAAGGCGTTCAGCACAGCGGTCTCAATCTTCATGATGCTCTTGTCGAGGCAATGGGCGATCTCGGCATAGTTGACGCGGATCTCCTTCGGGATACCCGTCAGCATGTCACGACCTTGCACGGCATAGTCATCAGGCGGATTGTCGAGTTGCGGGATGGCGGCACCCACTTCGATCTTGATGCGTTCGGCGGTGCGCTCACCCACGATGATGTTGTGCTGCTTGCGCATATATTCTTCGATGTCGGCAGTGAAGTCGTCACCAGCGATACGGATGGACTTGTTGTTGACGATACCACCCAAGGCGATGACGGCGATTTCGGAGGTACCGCCACCAATGTCGATAATCATGTTACCTGTCGGCTCAAGCACGTCGATGCCGATACCGATGGCGGCAGCCATAGGCTCGTGGATCAGACGCACTTCCTTGGCGCCAGCCTGCTCGGCCGAGTCCTTCACGGCGCGCTCCTCCACCTCGGTGATACCCGAAGGGATGCAAATAACCATCTTCAGGCTGGGCGGGAACAGGGTATTCTTGAAATTGATCATCTTGATCATCTCGCGCATCATGTATTCAGCGGCTTGGAAGTCGGCGATGACACCGTCGCGCAGCGGGCGGATGGTCTTGATGTTTTCGTGGGTTTTGCCATGCATCATCATGGCGCGCTTGCCGACAGCGATGATTTTCTTCGTGTCGCGCTGCAGGGCCACAATGGAGGGCTCGTCAACGACTACCTTGTCGTTGTATATGATGATCGTGTTGGCCGTACCAAGGTCAATAGCGATTTCTTTGTTGAGGAATGAAAATGCTCCCATTATTTCAGTTGTTAGTTGTTAGTTGTCAGTTGTTCAGTTGTCAGTTAATAGTTCCTTTGTACAGACGGTGCATGCACCGTCTGTACCACCATTCTTTAATGTCTAAAATGTCTATATCCGGTAAATACCATACTGATGCCATGTTCGTTGCAGCAGTCGATGGATTCCTGGTCGCGGACGGAGCCGCCAGGTTGCACGATGGCGCTGATGCCGGCCTCGTGGGCCAGCTCAACGCAGTCCTTGAAGGGGAAGAAAGCATCGGAGGCCAAGACAGCACCTTTGAGGTCGAAGTCGAACGAACGGGCCTTCTCGATGGCTTGGCGCAGGGCGTCGACGCGCGAGGTCTGCCCGATGCCCGAGGCAAAGAGTTGCTTGCCTTTGGCGAGGACGATGGCGTTGCTGCGGCTGTGCTTCACAATCTTGTTGGCGAAGACCATGTCTTCAACCTCAGCAGCCGTAGGTGCCTTCTCGGTGATGACTTTGAAGTCAGCAGCGCTCTCCGTGTGGAGGTCGCGATCCTGCACGAGGTAGCCGTTCAGGGCAGTCTTCACCTTCTGGGGTCTGTATTGGTCGGCTTTCAGGCGCAACACGACGCGATTCTTCTTCGAGAAGAGCAGGTCGAGTACACCGTCTTCATACTTGGGTGCCACGATGACCTCGATGAAAAGCTTGTTGATCTCCTCGGCGGCTTCGAGGTCGATGGGGCGGTTGCACACCAGCACGCCGCCAAAAGCTGAGACGGGATCACCCGCCAATGCGTCGACGTATGCCTCCTTGACGGTCGGGCGACAGGCCAAACCGCAGGGGTTGTTGTGCTTGAGGATGGCGAAAGTGGGCTCGTCGAACTCACGGATGAGGTTGAGGCCCGCATCGAGGTCAAGCAAGTTGTTGTACGACAACTCTTTGCCGTGCAGTTTCTCGAACATGGCATCCAAGTCGCCATAGAAGGTGCCTTTCTGGTGCGGGTTCTCGCCGTAACGCAAAGTGGTGCCTTCCTCTTCGGTGATACGCAGCGGCTTGTTGTCGTCGTCTTTCACAAACCAATTCATGATGGCGCTGTCGTAGTGGGAACTCACGCCAAAGGCGTAGGCCGCAAAACGACGGCGGTCGTCAATAGAGGTCTCACCCTGCTGGTCTTTGAGCAGCTGGATGAGTTCTCCATAGTATTTCTGTGAGGGCACGATGAGTACATCGTTGAAGTTCTTTGCACCAGCGCGAATGAGCGAGATGCCGCCGATGTCGATCTTCTCGATGATCTTGCTGGCGTCGTCGGTGCTGGCCACAGTCTCCTCAAAAGGATAGAGGTCGACAATGACAAGGTCGAACGGCGGGATGTCATATTCCTGCATCTCCTTCTGGTCCGATTCAAGCTGGGTGCGACCCAGGATGCCACCAAATACCTTGGGGTGCAAAGTCTTCACGCGACCGCCCAAGATGGACGGATAGCCCGTGAGCGACTCAACGGTCTTCACCGAGGGGTCGAGCGGCTTGATGAAATCGTACGTGCCTCCCGTGGAGTATATCTGTACGCCATTTTGCTTCAACAAGTCGACGATGGTGTCGATGCTCGTTTTATAAAATACTGATATTAAAGCAGTTTTAATCTTTTTCAAGGGTAGAAAGTTTAGGTGATTTTAAATTGCAAGAATATCAAAAATATGCACACCGCGCAAGAGCCAAAAGCATTTTTTTTGAACATATTTTTCAACAATTCCCGACCTTTTGAAAAACGAAATGTTATGTAGAATAGAACAAAAAGGCAAAAAAATAATCTGCTGAAAATGAATATTATAAAAGAAAAGTTGAGTATAAACTACAAATTCCCGTTTTCCGTATTGTTTTTCTTATTATTTTTACCGATTCAAAACTACTTGGATGGAAACAAAGTGGATTTTACATGAATCGGTTGACAACCAACAGGTTGCCGAGATTGTCAAGGTGCTCAATATCGACGAGAACCTTGCCACTTTGCTTGTCCAACGCGGAATTACCAACTACGAAGAGGCCAAAACTTTCTTCCGTCCCTCCCTCTCCCAACTCCACGATCCCTTCCTCATGAAGGACATGGACAAGGCCGTAGAAAGAGTGATTAGCGCCATTAACAAGGGTGAGAAAGTGCTGATCTACGGCGACTACGACGTGGACGGCACCACAGCCGTAGCGGTGGTCTACACCTACTTAAAGCCCTTCTTCAAGAAGAAAAAGATCGAGTTCTACATCCCCGACCGCTACGAGGAAGGCTATGGCATCTCCTACAAAGGCATTGACTATGCGGCTGACAACGGCTTCAAGTTGGTCATCGCCCTTGACTGCGGCATCAAGGCCGTGGAGCGCATTGAATACGCCAATGCCAAAGGTGTCGACTTCATCATCTGCGACCACCACCGCGCCGGCGACGTCATCCCCAACGCCGTGGCCGTGCTCGATGCCAAACGCCCCGACTGCAACTATCCTTACGACGAGCTCTCAGGCTGCGGCGTAGGATTTAAGTTGGTCACCGCCTTGTCAATGAAAGGTCTGGGTACCATAGAGCAAGTGTATGAACTGCTCGACTTCCTGGCCGTGAGCATCGCAGCCGACATCGTGCCCATCACTGGCGAGAACCGTGTGCTGGCCTACTTTGGCTTGAAACAACTCAACAAGAAACCTCGTCCGGGCATCGAGGCCATCTTGCAACACGCCAACATCTACCGTCGCGACGAAGACCAACTCGACGAAGACGAAAACGTGCTTACCAGAGAGCTGACCATCAGCGACTTGGTCTTCCTCATCGGACCGCGCATCAACGCTGCAGGTCGTATCGCCAAGGCCTCCGACTCGGTGCGTCTGCTCATCGCCGACAAGAAGGAACACGCCGAGAAACTGGCAGCCTCCATCAACGACCTCAACGACGAACGCCGCGAATTCGACAACCGCATCACCGAGGAGGCCCTCGGCATGATCGACGCCGACCAGGAACTGAAAGACGCCAAGAGCACCGTGGTCTTCAACGAACGCTGGCACCGTGGCGTCATCGGCATCGTGGCCTCACGTCTTACCGATTACTATTACCGTCCCACCATCGTCCTGACCCGCGCCAATGGCCTGGTCACGGGTTCGGCACGCTCCATCAAGAGCTTCGACATCTACGACGCTATCGACCACTGCTCCGACCTGCTCGAACACTTCGGTGGCCACAAATATGCCGCAGGCCTGTCGATGAAGCCCGAAAACCTGCCCGAGTTCCGCCGCCGTTTCGAGGCCTACGTCAGCGAACACCTTGTCGATGAAGACTTTGTTCCAGAGCTCGAGGTCGACCTGAAGATCAAATTCAGTGACATCACGCCCAAGTTCATGCGCATCCTCAACCAGTTTGCGCCCTTCGGCCCCGGTAATATGGCGCCCGTGTTTTGGACCGACAACGTCATTGATGCAGGCGGCTCACGTCCCGTGGGCGGCCACCGTCACCTGAAACTCAACGTGTCGCAGGTGGGCGACGCCGAACAAGGCGTGGCACCATTCTCAGGCATCGCCTTCCAAAAGGGCGACCTCTTCGACCGCATCCACAGCGGCGAGCCTTTCAGCATCTGCTATCATCTGGAATACAACACCTGGCAGGGCAAGACCAACCTACAACTTAATGTGAAGGACATTAAGTTTGGCAACGAATTGTAATTTAAAATCAGCGTTTTACCCTATTAGTTCTGACGGATTTGCAATCCGTAAATTATCTATTTAACGCATCTTCCTTCCATTCCATTGGATTATGGATAATATAATCAGAAATGTGTTGGAACTCCGTTTTGTTTCGAATGATATGGTCATGATAATTCGGTTGCCATAATGGATTGTTTTTGTTGAATTTTACCATCGTCAATTTGTTCGAATCAATCCAATCATCAATTTGTTTGATTGTAGATGATTTAAAACCGGCCACGAACGATGATATTGATTTGGGTTGACGTTGGAATTGAATGGATGTGGGTTGTTGTAGAGACGCACGGCCGTGCGTCTCTACAATATCATCATGCAATTCAACAACGTCCGTGCATTTCGATTTATCCAATATCACGATGGCATGTAAATGGTTGGGCATCAAAACAAATTCACCCAAAAACAATTCCTTACGTATTTCGAATGATTTAAAAAATTCATCATAAACAATTTGCCCTATATCATTTAATACCATTCCCCCATTTATAATATCCCCAAATATCCTATCGCGACCAGCGGTAACAATGGTAATGTAATAATGTCCACTGCTGGCATAATCCCACCCTCGTAAACGATTTGATGGTATCCTATATTTGTTTTTGAATTTTTCCGACATTATCTCTCATGTAAAACAACCCTATTTCATTTTGTCCTTCCTTTTTCCCCAGTTCAAGGCAGTTGGATTACAAATCCGGTCGATCGGTCGTTAATTCATCGTTTAACGACTTTCTTCCAGAGTGTTCCATCATCGCCCATCAGCACTTTTATTATATATATTCCCGATGGCAAATGACTTAAATCAAGGTCAAAAACAGAGTTTGATGGTATGATTTCCAGTACATCACGACCCATCAAATCAACAACATGGCAATAATCTGGCTTAACAGAAAGTGCAACGCAAACTTTGCTTGACGTAGGATTAGGATAGATAATAAAGTTTTGGCTATCAACTATCTCCTTCACTACTGTCAAATCATCTCCAATGGTCCAGTTTTCGGCGAGGCTGTTGTCGCTATCCAAATCCTTGAGTTGGAGGAACGGCCCATTGCCGTCGGCTTCCGTGGGCCAAGGCTCGCTGTCAGAGTAATGCACTTGGTCAATGACGTTACCCCATGCGTCGACCAGCACTAGGTTCTCTGACTTGTTGTCAAGCTTGCGCATGTACTGTCCAAAAGGCGTTACGTGATAGTATTCGCTAAACAACAAAGAATCGGAACAAATCACAACGGCTTGTCGACCAGCAAGATGCGCACCATCGGGAAATTGGTAAGTGAGACCCAACTCGCGGAAATAGATGCCCGTCAAGTCCACCTCTGCATCGCCGTTGTTGGTGATTTCGATGAATTCGAGGTGGTCGCCGTCAATGCTCCACCAGTCTTGAGGATGGTAATGGATTTTAGAAATGACCAAGGGCGGCAGGTCGACATCGGAACAACCTTGGGAGGAGCCGATATGGCTGTTCAGCCAATTGATGCGCTGCTGAAGCCAGTTCTTCATGTTGTTTACATACTGTGCATGCTGCGACATCTGGTTCCAACGTTGGTTGTCGCGACCGATGGCCTCGGCTATGACAGCGTCAATCTCATCGATACGGTTGCAGATGCGGTCGTAATCCAAGGGCATGCCTTCCTCCGTCAACTCAAACCAGCGTTTGGCAAAATAGCAGCGAAACTCATCCGTGTCGAACAGGTCTTTCCAAAAACGCGGTCCCGTATTGTCTTGATTGTCGAACTGCCAAATGTTGTACCCACTTCGGTTGCCAAAGGCATCGTAACCGAAAGCAAGGTTATAGTCCCAGATGGGGCCTGCACGTAGCTTGCCGCAACGGTCCTTATGGAAGAAGGTGCTGAGGTGATACACGTCGACATTGGAAGTGAACTCGGACATGATCATGAAATCGACGAAAGAAGGGATGTCGATGACCGAAGGGATTCCTGTTGTGATGTCGGTATTATAGCTGTGAGCTACAGACTCAAGGTCGAGGAACACGCCATGGATATAGTCGTTCTGTGTGTTGGTGATGTTTTCGTGTTTGGGGTAATGGTGGATAAACTCCGTATATACAGGACCCCACCAACTGAAAAGATAAGTCTGCATGCTCCAAGCCAAGGGGTCGTTATCGGAACGGTTGGCCTGCACGATGTAGCCACCGGTCACTTCGGGCGACTGGTTACAGGTCTCGTCCATCTTCTCAATGTTGACACGGTTTTTGTCCACCTTGATTTTCTCCATGAAGACATAAAGGCCTCGGTAATTGCCGTTGAGAACCACCTCGCAATACTGGCTTCGCGAGGCGTATTGGCCGATTTGGTTCGACAACTCGTAGGCCAACACGTCTCGCATCCCGGTTTGGTCGTATGCCAAGGGGTTGAGGATCCAGTCGTTTTCGGCAGGCATCCCGAAGAGGCTGACATTGTTGTTGGAGACATTGTCGTCTTGGAGTGTCGTCAGGCCGTAAGGCTTCTTGTCCGAAACCATCTGCGAGGAATAGCCACGCCGCTCGATGCCAATGCGCCCGTCGTAGTTGAGAAATTCGGGGTTATCGATGTCAGTCAAATAGTTGCGCGAGCCATCCTGATGCCAGATGATCTTCATCGTGGCCAAGACCTTTGGCTCGTCGGGGATGCTGGCACCACCATCGGTCTCGATGACCACGATGGGCAGGTTGCTGTCGGTGAAGGTCTGGGCCGTGACCGCCATCGACAGAAAAACAAATATTATGGCTATAATACTATTCTTCATGATTAATTCAAGGTAGTTTTGTTGTTTTGACCCTGACCGCTGACCCTGACCAAGACCTTGACAAATCACCAAAGTGAGATTGGTCATGGTCATGGTCAACGGTCATGGTCCCTAAGTTTTGTGTTAGAAGTTTAATTTACCATGCTCATCATCTTATAGTTATTTCCAGAACTGCCACCACCGCTTTTGTCGGCCTTCCACGACTCGGGCATAGCGGCTGCGCGACTTCCGCATCTTCGAGAAATGGGTTATCGTTCCCGCCGAGGGGCCTTTTAGTGTGGTGACGTGCGAAGCAGAGGCGATGAAGCCATTTTCGTCGGTGTCGTCGATGCCGCCATACTTGTTCTTCTTCGAGGCGAAAATGAAAATGTTGTCGATATACCAACTGGTAACGTATGCCCCGTGACCCGTGAAATACAGGCAGAACTGCGGCTCTTTGGTAGTCCATTCCTCCATGTCGAAGGTAAGCAGATACTGGCACTGCGCGATGCTGCCCACGATGGTGTCCTCCCAGATGCTCTCCCAATCCTCTCCGTTTTGCGAGATGCCAATGCCTATGCGGGCGTCGATCTTGCCCTGTGTGGCTTCGAGGGCATGATTGAACTGGAAGTTGATGAAATCGTATTTGCTCAGATCCACGATGGGCGTCACGAGGCGGGTGGTACCTTCGAAGTTGAAGTCGGGATACATCTGCATCTCGTGGGACTTGCCTCCGGCAAAAGTCGTGTTGGAGACATACCACACCACCCAGTCGTCGCCCTTTGCATCCCAGCCCTCTTCGAGCCAAGGGGTGTAGAAGCCCTCACACAGCATCACGTCGCCCTGCTGGGCGAATGCCGCCATGGAGAAGAGCCATACGATAAAGGTGAGTAGACGTCTTTTCATCCAACCTCCTGATTTAATCTACGAATTTGGGACAAAAATAGGAAAAATCTCAGACTCTATTCTTTTACAAGGCGTTTTTCTTATTTTTGCGGCATAAACGGACATTGGATCAAGGGTCACAACCCTTACACTATTGCCCTCATGGCGGAGGAACATCCGCCATCTCCCAAGCGCGAAAACGAATCCTTTGCGCTTGGGAGATTGACTCGCTTCGCATCGTCGAATCGGGGATTTGCGGGGTCGAGCCCGCAATGAGGGCTAGTGAGTAAGTGTGTGCCTTGATCCGTCATTAAGGCAAACACTATGGCAAAAGAGAAAACCGCCTTTTTCTGCAAGGAATGCGGCAACGAGTCGCCGAAATGGTTCGGGAAATGTCCCGCCTGCGGCGCATGGAACACCTGCGTGGAAGAGACCGTCGTCACGGGAAAAGACAGCAAATCGGTGAAGAAAAGCGTCGGACTGGAGATGGACAAAGGCTTGCCCACACCCATCAATGAGATCGGCAACGCCAAGGAACAACGCATCATCCTGCCCTACGAGGAACTCAACCGCGTGTTGGGTGGCGGCTTGGTGCTCGGCTCCTTGACCCTCGTGGGCGGTGAACCCGGCATCGGCAAGTCGACCTTGCTCTTGCAGACGGCCTTGCAACTGGCTGGTAGAAAGGTGCTTTACATCTCCGGCGAGGAAAGCCAGACCCAAATCAAGATGCGTGCGGAGCGCATCGGCATCCACAACACCGACTGCCTCATCCTCACCGAGACCAACACGCAAGAGATCCTGAAGCACTTCAAGAACGTGCAGCCCGACATCGTGATCGTCGACTCAATCCAGACACTTGAATCGCCCTACGTGGATGCCACTGCGGGCAGCCTCTCGCAGATCCGTGAGACGGCAGCCGAGATGAACAAGATAGCCAAGGCCTATCAGGTACCGGTGTTCCTCATCGGTCATATCACCAAGGACGGCAGCATTGCCGGACCGAAGATTTTGGAGCATATTGTCGACACCGTCTTGCAGTTTGAAGGCGACCGCCACTATGGCTTCCGCATCCTGCGCACCATCAAGAACCGCTTCGGGTCGGCCTCCGAGTTGGGCATCTTCGAGATGAACGCCACGGGCCTCCGTGAAGTGACCAACCCCAGCGAGATTCTGCTCTCTCAGCGTGATGAAGAAGTGAGCGGCATCGCCATCGCCGCCACCATGGAAGGCCAACGTCCCATGCTCATCGAGACGCAGGCCCTGGTGAGCAGTGCTGCCTACGGCACGCCACAACGCTCCGCCACGGGCTTCGACATACGCAGAATGAACATGCTGCTTGCTGTGCTCGAAAAACGCGCTGGATTTAGACTATCAGTAAAAGATGTGTTTTTAAATATTGCTGGTGGCCTCCATGTGGACGACCCTGCCATCGACTTGGCGGTCATCGCAGCAGTGCTTTCGTCGAATGCCGACATCCCCATTCCTTCGCGTTTTGCCTTTGCCGCCGAGGTAGGACTCTCAGGCGAAATCCGCGCTGTTACCCGCATTGAAGCCCGCATTGCCGAAGCCGACAAACTGGGCTTTGAGAAGATTTTCGTCTCAAAATACAATGCCAAGGGCTTGGACACCAAGCGGTTTAAGATTCAGATTGTGCCTGTGGCTTCGGTGTATGAGTTGGGGGCTGAGTTGTTTGGGTAAGGGAAGCAAACGCTCTGCGTTCGACGGAGTCAAATCTTACGAAAACCTATAGCAAAGAAAAAACGCCCGCCACGAAACCATTGGCAGGCGTTTCATTTTTGCATTTCTTTACGCCGTTAGTAGAACGGGAAGAAAAAGAAATAGGCGGCCACCCATTCTCGTGGGAGGCCTGGAGCCTTGCCCGAGTATGAACCCGAGTTGTTGCGCACCGTGCCGTCACTCTCCACTTTACCAATGCTGGCGCCGCTACTGTTGCGAACCGTGCCATCGCTGTCGAGCCTGCCGATGCTGGAACCAGAGCTGTTGCGGAAGGTACCGTCCCTATCGATCTTGCCGATGCTGGAACCACTGCTGTTTCGGATAGTGCCGTCGCTGTCGAACCTGCCGACACTGGAACCACTGCTGTTGCGGATGGTGCCGTTGCTCTCAATCTTTCCGCAGCTCGAACCACTGCTGTTGTATACGGTCTGAGCCATTGCACCCGATGCCATCAGGAGGCTGGCAGCCAGTATTAAAGCGCGTAATATTTTCATGGTTATGTGAGTTTAAAGGTAAAGCTAATCGAAGAAAAAGAAGAAGTAGGCCGCCACCCATTCTCGTGGAACGTTCTGCACTCTGCCGATGCTGGAACCGGAGCCGTTGCGCACCGTGCCGTCGCTCTCGACCTTGCCGATGCTGGAGCCGGAGGCGTTGCGTACCGTACCGTCGCTGTCGAGCTTACCGATTCGGGAACCGCTTTTGTTCCAGAAGGTACCGTCGCGGTCAATCTTACCCATGCTTGAACCGCTCTTGTCGTACACGGTGCCGTCGCTGTAGATCCTGCCGATGCTGGAGCCGCCTTTGCTGTACACAGTACCGTCAGAGCTGATTGAACCGCAGCTCGACCCGCTACTGTTATAGACCGTCTGCGCCATCGCACCTGATGCCATCATGATGGCTATGGCCATGATTAAAACTCTTAATGCTTTCATCTTTCTAATTGTTTA
>Ga0310691_10003151_pt1 | contig 20314 bp, 14 predicted proteins | sample 176DNAGHGlowgp2_FD_203887 | JGI IMG/M metagenome (GOLD analysis project Ga0310691, IMG submission 203887) | Sheep rumen microbial communities from Palmerston North, Manawatu-Wanganui, New Zealand - 1766 DNA GHGlow gp2 (v2) (version 2) | ecosystem: Host-associated > Mammals > Digestive system >...
AAAGATAGGGTATTCGACTAAACTTCATGATGTTTCCGCCAAAACTCCCAGTACTTATGGAGGTAAGTACACGTACTTGTCGCCATAAGTACGTGTTCTTTCTGCCTTCGCTTCACGTCTAATTTAAGCTCAAAATTTGCCTAGTTTGATAATGTGTTTTGTTTTGATTGTACTTTTATTGCTTGGTGTCGATGGATGCTGCTGTGTAACGTGTTGGTTTCCAATGTAAATTCTTTCTGAGGTCATTTCTTGTGTTTGGTGATTGCAAACCCCATTACATCCCAAACAAGCCCTCAGAAGAGACCTAAATGCGAATTATCTTGACAAAGAACAATGATTAATTACACAGCAATTATATGTTATAGAAACAACGGATTGAACGGATTAAACGGATAATTCAAAATTGTCTGTAGTCCTCAAAACACGAATTGCCATGAATTATTTTATTTAACCACGAATTACACTAATTACACGAATTGAAATTAACAACCACGGATTGAACGGATTAAGCTGAAAGCACAGGAATGTGGCGCAGAAATGAATGGGCGAACTGTCTTGACAGCTCGTAGAAGCTTGGCAGTACTGCTGACATCTTGAAAGCCCGTTTTCAGAATGACGGCCGTACTTCCATGCTTCGCGCAGTGACGCATCACTGCTGGCACATTCATTTCTTGTAGCGCGGCATTTGTGAAATTAGTGAAATTCGTGGTAAAAGAAAAGAATCATCCGTTTAATCCGTTAAATCCGTGGTAAGGTTAATGAGGCAGGCCTAATGATAAGAAAATGTGATTTGGAGCACAGAATAAGGATAGTATTATAGTGTATTTAAGCCGCGATTTCGGACTTTCCGAGGCATTAAGCTCACATTTTTACCCATGTTGGCTTGCTATCTCGGAAATTTTGTGTATATTTGCATTTCAAAAGAAGAGTTAACAAATAATTTGACTATATGAAACTCAAAATCGCAGTATTGGCCGGTGATGGCATCGGCCCCGAGATTATGGAGCAGGGCGTGGCCGTGCTCAGCGCAGTAGCCCAGAAGTTCGGACACGAGGTTACTTACAAGGAAGCCCTTTGCGGCGCTCATGCTATCGACGAGGTGGGCGACCCATTCCCCGAAGAGACCTACCAGATATGCGAGGCTGCCGATGCAGTCCTCTTTGCCAGCGTGGGCGATCCGAAGTTCGACAACAATCCTTCGGCCAAGGTGCGTCCCGAACAGGGACTCCTGGCCATGCGCAAGAAGCTCGGCCTCTATGCCAATATCCGTCCCGTCGAGACCTTCGACTGCCTGGTGCACAAGTCCCCGCTCAAGGACGAGCTGGTGCGCGGAGCCGACTTTGTCTGCATCCGCGAACTGACCGGCGGCATGTACTTCGGCAAGAAGCAGGAGCCTACGGTTAATGCCGATGGCGTGGAAGATGCCCTCGACACAAACTACTACAGCCGTCCCGAAGTGGAGCGCATCCTGCGTGTCGGCTATCAATACGCTCGTCAGCGCAGAAAGCATCTGACAGTAGTCGATAAGGCCAACGTCTTGGCATCGAGCCGTCTGTGGCGCAAAGTGGCACAGGAGATGATGGGTGAGTATCCCGATGTCACGACCGACTTCATGTACGTCGATAATGCAGCCATGAGGATGATACAGGACCCCCGCTTCTTCGACGTCATCGTGACCGAGAACACCTTTGGCGACATTCTGACCGACGAAGGCTCCTGCATCACCGGCTCCATGGGCTTGTTGCCAAGTGCTTCGACGGGCAGCTCCACACCCGTCTTCGAACCCATTCATGGCAGTTGGCCGCAAGGCAAAGGCCTGAACATCGCCAATCCCTTGGCACAGATTCTCTCCGTGGCTATGCTCTTCGAGTACTTCGACCTCAAGCAGGAAGGCGCGCTCATTCGCGAGGCCGTCAACGCTTCGCTCGACCAGAACGTCCGCACACCCGAGATTCAAGTGGAAGGTGGCGGCAAGTACGGCACGAAAGAAGTCGGTGCATGGATTGTGAAATACATTCTTAATTCATAATTCATTTTAATTTCGGGAGTTATAAGATGAAGTTAAATAGGGAGTTATGCGCTTCGCGCAGGAAGTTCTTGGATGCTCTAGCACCAAGGCGCGCTACTAAGGGCGCGGAGAAGCCAGCAAGCTGGCTGGACGATAGCTTTTGGATGCTGTCTGACTATATGGTATTGTCCTTATATAACTTCCACGAGCATAGCGAGTTTACTTCTCAGATGCTTTAGCACTAAGGCGCGCTTTTAATGCGCGGAGCCATTTTTACTTCCACTTTAACTTCAGAAACTTCAGTTAATTCATAATTATTTAGATGCGCAGGCTTCTGTTTTTGTTGTTTTTTTCTGTCTCATTCTCCGTTCATGCAGAGCAGACAGACGAGTATCAGGAGGGTTTTCTGACCGCTTACCTCAATCGAGGCATAGAGAAAGCTATGGCCGGAAGCGAAGCTGAAGGCGAGAAGCTCACCTATGGCCGCAACATCACCCGATATGTCAGCGCCCCGAAGTTCGGCGGCTACATCATCGGCAGCTACAGCTACTCGAGCAAGGACAGCAAGGGCACCAACGGCTTCGACGGCAGAATCATCCGTGCCTACGTATCGGGAACTGTGCTCCGCGACTTCAAGTATCGCATCCAGCTCGAGCTGAAGGGCACGCCTGCCATGCGCGACTACACGTTGGAATGGACGCGATTCAAGGAGTTCCAGGTGAAGATAGGACAGTTCAAACGTTGCTTCTCCTACGACAACCCGTTGAATCCCTGGGATGTGGGACTTGGCAGCTATTCGCAGCTTGGCCAGCGCATGACCGCTCTGACTGCTGATGACTGCAACGGCGAAAAGGCACAAAACGGTCGTGACCAAGGCTTGCAGTTCCAAGGTGACCTCTTCCCCGTGGGCAAAGACCAGCATCGGCTGATTCGCTATCAGGCAGCCGTCTATAACGGTAATGGACAGAACCGCAAGGACAACAACTCGCAGAAGGACTGGATAGGCAACATACAGGTGCAGCCCATCAAGGACCTATACATCGGGCTCTTCGGATGGACAGGCACTTTCACCGGTGAAAACGGCGTCTCTGTCAGCCGTCGCCGCTGGGCACTCTCCACCATTTACGAGCATAACGACTGGAGCATCCGTGCCGAATATGCACATCATAAAGGCCGGAACGCCAACGACTTCAATACCGAAACTCAAACTTGGAACGATGGTCCCGATGAAGCAGATGCCTGGTATGCTCAGATAGGAGTGCCCGTGACCGACTGGCTGAAGATATATGCTCGGTACGACGTCTTCCGCAAAGATGCCACTTGGGCTACGACACGCAGCATATACAGCATCTGTCCTAATGTCCAGTTGCATCGCAACCTTTGCTTCCAGGTGCAGTACAACTACATCCACGACCGGACAGCAGCCGACCGCGATGTCCATGAAATATGGGCTCAGACGTATGTGAGGTTCTGATAAACGATTAGTCCATGAAAAAGGTTAAAGAGCAAAAGGAAACAAGAGCAAAAGGCAACTCTCAACCATCGAGGCAGATACCTTTCAGCAAGTCCATCCTCCCTGTCTTCTACAGCATAGCCTTTGCAGTTCTGGCCTGGTACTACCTTTACGTTAGGAATGCCGACACGATGTTCTTCATGCAAGACCGAGGCTGGTGGAACAGCACTCAGCTCTTCTGGGACAGTTGCATGTCTCTTCCCGGAGGACTACTCTCATGGACAGGAGCCTACTTGACCCAATTCTTCTACTATCCAGCCCTTGGCTGCGCTATGCTCATCCTCTTGTGGCTCGTGACCTTTGGCCTGGCAAAGTGGTCGTTTAAGGTTGCCGACGAATGGAGCTTCCTGCTCTTCATTCCCCTGACAGCCCTGCTTTGCAGCGACATCCAGCTCGGCTACTGGGTCTATATTCTCAAGGCCGTCGATTATGTCTTCTGCCATTCCTTAGGACTGTTTGCAGCTCTGCTCCTGTCTGTTCCCTTCTGGAGATACCTCCCAGCCAAGGAACAGACGCAACGCTGGATAGCTCTTTCCTCGATTCCTTTGGTAGCGGCTCTGTGCTACTATCCGCTCGGCATCTACGCCTTGCTTGCAGCCAGCATCGTCGCTCTCCAAGTTTCCCCCTTCCTCTCCAAAGAAGGGACGAAGTCCGTCTCCCTTCACATCTTACCCTTTGTCATTCTGGCATTCACCCTATGGCTTGTGCCTTTGCTCGAGACGTCCGGCACGACCCTGATGCGGCCTGAACAGCCCTGGACCTATGGCTTCCAGTTCTTCGAGCTGGATACCTTGCGCGACTGCTCCTTTGAAGCGCCCTTCTATGTTGTCTTTGTTGCAGCCCTTCTCTTCCCGTTCCTGGGAAAGCTGAAGGCAGGGAAGTTGCTCCTCAGCCAAAGCCTAATGGTAGTGGTCGGTGCAGGCATGTTCTTCTGCCTTTCTGCCCGCAACTTCGACGACTACAACTTCCATGCAGAACTGCGAATGCAGCGTGGCGTCGAGGAATGCAGATGGGAAGACGTGCTTCGCGAGGCCGCAAAGGTGAAAGGCCCGGTCACTCGCGAGATGGTCATGTTCCGCGACATCGCTCTCATCAACCGAGGCGAGCTCTGCTCCAAGCGATACATATATAATAATGAGAGCGTCCAGCCCGTCACGATGAGCGACTCCATCCATCTCCGCATAGCTGACCAGGCTGCAGACCTCATCTATTATAACTATGGAGAGACCATCTTTGCCATCCGACGTGCCATCGAGCGTTGTATGCACTACGGCTTTTCCTACTATACGATGCGGATGCTGACCCAATGTGCCATCGTCAATGGCGAAGCGAAGAATGCCTGCAAATACCTGCGCCTGTTGAGCAGGACGACCTTCCAAAAGAAGTGGGCAGACGAGATGCTGCGATACGTGAATGACAGGAAACTCATGGCCGAGAACGAACGCTTCCGTATGCCGCTGAGACTCTATAACGAAGGTTCGGAACTGGTAGGCATCGACGACAAATACGTCGAGCTAACCATTATGAAGAAATGGATGTACTCCATGACCAACGACCCCGTAGCGCAGGAAGTAGCCTTGGGGTGTGCGATGATGATGCGGGACAGGAAGTGCTTCTGGTCGCAGGTGCAGCAGCACTACAACATCAATCCGGAGACGCCATTCCCAACCCATGTGCAGGAAGCTATGCTCTTCGAGGTGTACCGCATGAACATGCAAGGCGTGAACCTCTCGTTCGTCAAGTTCGATGAACGTGTGGTTGAGCGGTACAAAGCATTCGAAGCAAGGCTGAACCAGTATTTGAGCCAAGGCATGAACGAAAAGCAGATAGGAGCTGCCCTCCGTCCCGAGTTCGGCGACACATACATGTGGGACTACTATGCATTACGTCAAGTGCAGACGAACTAAGGAAAGGTGAAAAGGTGAAAAGGTGAAAAATTAAAAAGGTGAAGAGTTGAAAAGACGAAGATATGAAAGGATGAAGTATGGAAACTGAAAATATGAATAAGGCTGCAAGATACATCGGAATGGGATTTTCATCATTTCCTTGTCTCCTCATTTCGTTCGTTATGCTGCTCTTGCAAGGCTGCGGAGAGGCATCCATACCCTCATCATACACACAATCTGATGCTGAGCCCGATATATGGCCTGACTACCGAGACGTCACCGTTCCGCCCAACATCGCACCCCTCAACTTCATGGTGGACAGCGTCGATGACGTTGTTGCTGAGCTGAGCATCGCTGGCTCGAAGCAAACCTATGGCGGCAAAGACAATAAGGTACAGATTGACGAGAAGGAGTGGCACAACATGCTCTCTGCTGCCAAAGGCAAGAGTCTCTCGGTCTCAGTCTATACGAAGAAGGACGGAAAGTGGTTGGCCTACAAGCCCTTTGCCATCCATGTGGCAGAGGAGGAAGTTGACCCTTACGTCTCATACCGCGTCTTGCCGCCAAGCTTTGTGGGGTATGATGAACTCTCCATCCGCCAGCGCAACCTCACGAACTTCGAGGAAACGACTATCTACAACAACCGGCAAATCTCCAAAGGACTGGAGGGTCAATGCATCAACTGCCATTCGTACCAGAACTATGGAACGAAGAACATGATGTTCCACATGCGCTTTCAGCATCCCGGCACCATGATAGTGAGCGACGGCGAACTGCTCTTCGTCAACCTCAAGGACGAGAGCATGATATCTGCGGCTGCCTACAACTCGTGGCACCCCTCGCTACCCATCATCGCCTTCAGTACCGACCATACGATGCAGAGCTTCCATACCCGCCTCGTCTCGAAGGTTGAGGTGATGGAGTCGGCCAGCGACCTCGTCATCTACGACGTTAAGAAGAACCGCGTCCAGACTGTCCTCAACGATTCTGCTGAGTTCGAACTCTTCCCTTCATGGAGTCCTGATGGCAAGTGGCTCTACTATTGTTCGGCACATTATGAATACGAAAACGGGTATGAGAACACAGAGGAGCTGCTTCAGCGGTACAAGTCCTTGCAATACAATCTGTATCGTCTTTCCTTTGATGCTTCGACGATGTCCTTCGGCGAGCCTGAGCTTGTCTATGATGCCGTCAGCCAGGACCGTAGTGCCGTCCAGCCTCGTATCTCGCAAGACGGTCGCTATGTTCTCTTTGCAGAAGGTCCCTGGGGTCTCTTCCACATTTGGCATACCACCGCAGAGGTGAGGATGCTGGACCTCCAGACAGGTCAGCTCGTCAATATGGATGCGATGAACAGCCCTTTGCCGGAAAGCTATCCGTCCTTCTCTTCTAACGACAGATGGATTCTCTTCGAGAGCCGTCGCGACGATGGGAACTACACGAGGACCTATCTCGCTTATTTCGATAAGAATGGCTGCGTACACAAAGCCTTCGAGGTCCCTGCTGAAGACCCCGAGTACTTCCGCCTTCTGCTCCGCAGTTGGAGTCGTCCCGAGCTTATGAAGGAGCCCGTAAGGATTTCCCCAAAGCAGTTCTACGAGAAGGCACTTACGGAGCCCATCAAAGTCTCGAAGTAAATCCACCTCGACATCACCTGCCTCGTTGCCCAATTAGGTACACCTAGTTGATCAATTAGGTACACCTAGTTGCTCAATTAGGTACACCTAGTTGCTCAATTAGGCATACCTATTTGCCCAATTAGGAATGCCTCGTATGGTAACCATGCATTTGGGCTTCTGCGACATCCTTTTGCGTGTCGTTTCGAGGACTGCTTCGCGTGCGATTATCTGTTATTTAAGCAGATTTGTTTAACTATGGTGCAGATTGTTTCCTTTTTATTTGGAAGATAAGCTTCTTTTTGGTATCTTTGCACAGAAAACACGCTAAAGACAACGGAAGGCCTGCCGAAAGGCGATGGTTTAAGTCAAAGTTAAATGGACTACGAAATGAGCAATAATGAGTCGCTGCCTTGGCTTGTGATGTATAGCAACAGTGGTGATGTCGACATACTGGAATGCCTGGAAGCTAAGCGGGCTGAGAGTGTGTCAACCGGCATATATGATTTCTTCGTTCCCCTCGATGTGTCGCGCCAGGTGGTGGACGGCAAAACTGTCGAACGCAAGAAGCTCATAGCCGGGAACTACATATTTATAAAGGCTACGCGCGAAGACATCCTTCGCCTCAGACAAGAGCCTCCCTTCGACGCAACGCTGAGGTTCCTTCATCCTTCCTCAATGCCTACGGGCTGCATCTACGTTTCCGAAGACGAGATACAGACGATGCGCCTTACGGTCGAGAAGATGGATGGCGAAGTGGATTACTTCGTCCCTACGAGCAAGGAGCTGGTGGTAGGCGACTACATACGCATCCTGGAAGGCACGTTTGCCGGCATCACCGGAGTCCTGGAGAGCGTGAAGGGGCATGAAGGCGGCAGGGTCATTGTCCATCTTGGCGATGTCCTGGCAGTCAGGACGCCAAGGATTTCTGCCGACAACATCCAGCTTCTCGACCTCGCCAAGTCAACCGAGAACCAAGGCAAGTCCTATACTTCCCGCGCATACAAAAAGATTCGCGTGCTCATAGACGACAGCGAAAGACTCTTGGCAGAAAAGGAGAAGTCGGGTGCACTCAGCGAACAGTCCGTTGACGAGGCCAATCGTCTCGTCCTTCGCTTCTCGCAGTTGCAGTTAGGTGGGAAGATACGCATCATGCATGCACAAGCCATCTGCAACATCCTGCTTGCTTTGGGAGAGACAGAGAGCGAGCGGTTCTTGCACTTCAAGAACATACTGCCTTAGTTCTTCTTCAGTTCCTGAGGGATTCGGAAGCTTGTGTAAAGCTCCAATATACAGCCGATGGTTAGGGCAATCACCCATTCCTGTCGGCGACAAGGTCCCCATCCGTGCATCTGCATACTCATCATTGCCAAAGCCAGGACGAAGCAGCAACATCCCAAGAGCTGCTGGCGACGCAAGCGCATGATGGTCAGGTCGTGTCCCAAATACTCTGCCCGAACCTGCATGAGCGTAAATAAGAGTGTCCCGATGCCATAGGTTATCATGCTGAGCATCGGGTTCAGTATGTACAAGGCAGCCCCGATGAGCATCAGCACGGCGCCTGCTCGGAAGCAAAGGTTCTCTTGCGGAGTGAGCTCTTTCATTCTTCCTCCTCTTCGCTCACAAAGACAAAGACATCCTCATTAGCCCGTTTCATGTGATAGCGTTCCCTTGCTATCTTCTCCACAGCCTTCGGGTTCTGCTCCAAGTCATGAATCTTCTTGTCGGCCTCTTCATACTGGTGCTTGTAGTTGGCAATCTCTTGTCTCAGCATGTCGATGCGTACCTGTCGGGGATGACGGTTCAGGAAACTGTCCTCATCCACCACTCCTACAATGAGTGCGATGATGATAATGGTGAGGAGGTATTTGTGTCGGCACATGAAGAGCCAGACGGAATGTATTTTGCTCATGTTCTTTAATTCTTAATTCTGCGCAAAAGTACAAATAATTTTTCACTTTTCGCTTTCCGCATTTCACTTTTTTTTGTACCTTTGCACAAAATAGTATATCGCACACAGTAAATCGTACCTCTCAAGATGGAAGAATACGTTGTTTCTGCACTTAAATATCGTCCGCTCAACTTTGACTCTGTTGTGGGTCAGCGGTCTCTGACTACCACGCTGAAGAACGCCATTAGTTCCGGCAAGTTGGCCCATGCCTATCTGTTCTGCGGTCCTCGCGGCGTCGGCAAGACCACCTGTGCCCGCATCTTCGCGAAGGCCATCAACTGCTTCAATCCTCAAGATGGCGGTGAACCCTGCGGACAATGTGAGAGCTGCCAAGCCTTCGACCAGCAGCGCTCCATGAACATCCATGAACTCGATGCTGCCAGCAATAACTCAGTCGAGGACATACGCGAACTATGCAAGCAGGTACTCATCCCGCCTCAGACGGGACGCTACAAGGTGTTCATCATCGACGAGGTGCACATGCTCTCCTCCTCAGCCTTCAATGCCTTCCTCAAGACCTTGGAGGAACCGCCTTCCTACGTCATCTTCATCCTTGCCACGACGGAGAAGCACAAGATCCTGCCCACTATCCTGAGTCGATGCCAGGTCTATGACTTCCAGCGCATGACCACTCAGAATACCATCGAACACCTGATGTATGTGGCTAAGAAGGAAGGCTATACCGCCGAGCCAGAGGCACTTGCCCTCATCGCAGAGAAAGCCGACGGCGGTATGCGCGATGCCCTTTCCATCTTCGACCAGATGGTCAGCTTCTCCGGCGGTAACCTGACCTACGAGAACGTCTGTCAGAACCTGAACGTCCTGAGCCAAGAATACTATTTCCAGCTTGTTGACCACTTCCTTGCCTCGCGTGTTCCCGACTGCCTGCTTCTCCTGAACGAGGTGTTGCAAAAGGGTTTCGACGGAGGTAACTTCGTGGCGGGACTTGCCACTCACTTGCGCAACCTTCTTGTCAGCCGCGATGCCGTGACGTTGCCCCTCCTCGAGATGAGCGACAAGATGCGGACACGTTATCAGGAACAAGCTCAGCGTTGCCCCATCCACTTCATCTACAAGGCACTCAAGTTTGCCAACGATTGCGACCAAGCCTATCGTACGAGCCGCAACAAGCGCTTGCAGGTGGAAATCTGCCTCATTCAATGTGCTCAGGCATCCGAAGGGGACGGCGCAGAAGCTTCCGGGCATAGCCCTTCGGAAGCACTTAAACCCATAGCAAAGCCCGAGGCTCCCAGGCCTGTTGCAACCGCTGCTCCTGCTCCCCAGCCAGTAGTGGCCGCCGCTCCTGCTCCTCAACCCGCACCCACGGCCCAGCCCGTTCAGCCAGTTTCGCCACAGCCAGAAGCCGAACCCGTCAAGAAGCTTCCCAAAGTTTCGTTCAAGCATTTCGGTGCAGGAAAGAAGGACGAAGATGCATCAGGTGAAGCATCCTCTGCGCAGGACAATTCTCAGGAGACAGAGACTCCACTCCTTGAACCCATCAATGGCGAAAAGCTGACAGCCGCCTGGTACGCCTTCATCGGCACTTTGCCCCATGACAGCGTCGCCCTTGCCCAGCGCTTCAAGGGACTGCAACCCTCTGTCAAGGATGACGATACCGCGATACTTGTCGTCAGCAACCCTCAGGTCCAGCAGACCATCGAGAGCCAAATGCCTCAGATACTTGCCACTATGCGACGGGAGCTTCGCAATAGTCAGTTCCGCTTAGAGACCAAGCTTGAAGAGTTGCAAGAGGTGGCTAAGTCCTATAGCGCACCCGAGATGCTCAAAATGATGCAGGAGCAGAATGCCAACGTCGGTGAACTAGTAGGTTCACTACAGCTTGCATTCGACTGATACTTAGTCTCTTATTGCCGCACTAAAAGTACCTCGTTTCATAATCACTCTTGGAGCATAATATAAGTACGTGTACCTATTGAGATAAGTACGTGTACTTGTTGGGATAAGTACGTGTACTTATTGAGCTAAGTACGTGTACTTATTTGGTTAAGTACGTGTACTTATTTGGTTAAGTACGTGTACCTATTTGACGACCACGATGCGAAGCGTATAGAGCATGAATGTGGATAGACGATTTTTTTTTATTGCTTTCCGGGGAAAAGCGCCGAACCAAAGGTCGACGAAGTCAAGGCGCGATAGATTACAGACGGGGGTGAACTCCGCCTGCGCCTGACCGAAGGGAAGAACCCCCGGAACAAGCGTATTAACAAAACTAAGCCCTGAAAGGGCGACAGAGTACATAACCTGCTTAATGTCAAATTGCTTCTATCTCTGTCGTCCCTTCGGGACTTTTCATGTTGTTGCGCAATTACCGGGGGCTAACACCCCCGTCTGTGGTCTCTCGTCCCTTCGGGACTTTAGAGTAAGCTCCCCATGAACTGCTTTTGTCAAGAAAGCCGAATTATAGGCGCATAAGTTGAGGTGCTCTTGATTTTCCCCGGACAACACGATTTATTTTTACTGTTTTTATTTGGAATCGTACATTATTTTTCGTACCTTTGCACTCGAAATAGAAACATTAAACCTAAAGGTTTAGGAGATACACAAACTTAATTCAATGGAAGATCAAGAAAGAATAATCAGAGTTGACATTCAGCAGGAGATGAAGAAGAGCTACATCGACTATTCGATGAGCGTCATCGTGGCTCGTGCCTTGCCTGACGTGAGGGACGGCTTCAAGCCTGTACATCGCCGTATATTATATGGTATGCGCGAGCTCCACAATTTCCACAGCAGTCCCTACAAGAAGTGCGCCCGTATCGTGGGTGAGGTGCTTGGTAAGTACCACCCGCATGGCGACAGTTCAGTTTATATGGCCCTCGTCCGCATGGCTCAGGAATGGGCAATGCGCTACACGCTGGTTGACGGACAGGGCAACTTCGGCTCAGTCGATGGCGACAGCCCCGCTGCCATGCGTTACACCGAGGCTCGTCTCAGTCAGATGGGCGAGGCTATGATGGACGACCTGGAGAAGGAGACCGTCGATATGACCAATAACTTCGACGATACGCTCCGCGAACCTACTGTCATGCCGACGAAGATACCCAACCTCCTCGTCAATGGTGCCACCGGTATTGCCGTCGGTATGGCTACCAACATACCTACACACAACCTCGGCGAGGTCATCGATGCTTGCGTGGCTTACGTTGACAACGAGAACCTCACCGTAGAGGACCTGATGCAGTACGTCAAGGGTCCCGACTTCCCGACAGGTGCCTACATCATGGGTATGCAGGGCATCCGCGATGCCTACGAGACGGGTAGGGGACGCATCGTCATCCGTGCGAAAGCCGAGATAGAGAGCGGCGACACACACGACAAGATTGTAATCAACGAGATTCCCTATGGCGTCAACAAACAGCAGCTTATCGAATACATCGCCCAGCTCGTGGGCGAGAAGAAAATAGACGGCATCAGCAACGTCAACGACGAGAGCGACTCGGAAGGTATGCGTGTCGTTGTGGACCTGAAACGCGATGCCAATGCACGTGTCGTCCTGAACAAGCTCTTCAAGATGACTCCCCTGCAGACCAGCTTCAGCGTGAACAGCATCGCCCTCGTGAAAGGACGTCCGCAACTGCTCACCCTCAAGGACTTCATCAGCAACTTCGTCGCCCATCGACACGACGTCACCATCCGCCGCACGAAGTACGACCTTCGCAAAGCAGAGGAAAGGGCTCACATCCTGAAAGGCCTTATCATCGCCTCGGACAACATCAACGAAGTGGTGGACATCATCAAGAAGAGCAAGACACCGCAAGATGCCCAGCGAGCACTTGAAGCACGCTTCGGCCTCGACGAACTGCAGAGCAAGGCTATCGTGGAGATGCGACTGGGTCAGCTCACAGGCCTCAACCAGGAGAAACTTCATGCAGAGTACGACGACCTGATGGAGAAGATAAAGTACTACAACCAAATCCTCACCGACGACCAGCTCTGCCGCAAGGTAATGAAGGACGAACTGCTCGAAATCAAGGAACAGTACGGCGACGAGCGCCGCACGGAAATCCTGCCCAGCGCAGAAGAGTTCAACGCAGAGGACTTCTATGCTGACGACGAGGTAGTCATCACCATGAGTCACATGGGCTACATCAAGCGCATTCCGCTCGACGAGTTCAAGGCACAAGGTCGCGGCGGCATCGGCGTCAAGGCAAGCTCAACGCGCGACAACGACTTCATCGAGAAGATCTATCCCGCCACGATGCACAACACCATGCTCTTCTTCACCGACCGCGGACGCTGCTACTGGCTCAAGGTCTATGACATTCCCGACGGCAACAAGCAAGGCAAGGGTCGTGCCATACAGAACATGCTCAACATCGAGCCCGGCGATGCAGTACGCGCTTGCCTCTGCATCCGCAAGCTCAGCGACCCAGAGTTCTGTCAGAGTCACTTCGTGGTCTTCTGCACCAAGAACGGCATCATCAAGAAGACCTGCCTGACCGAATACAGCCGTGTTCGTACAAACGGCGTCAATGCCATCAATATCCGCGAAGACGACCAAGTGATTGGCGTAGAGCTGACCAACGGCAAGAACGAAATCATCATCGCCAACGCCGGAGGCCGTGCAGTCCGCTTCGACGAAGACCAAGTTCGTTCAATGGGTCGTGTAGCTACCGGCGTGCAGAGCATCGTCCTCGACGAAGACCCGCGCGACCAAGTTGTTGGCATGTGCGTCATCAACGATGTCGAGACGGAAAGCATCATGGTACTCAGCGAGAACGGCTTCGGCAAACGCACCGACGTCGAGGAGTATCGCAAGACAAGCCGTCACGCAAAGGGCGTCAAGACCCTCGCCATCACCGAGAAGACAGGCTACCTCGTAGCCATCACCGTTGTGAAGGACGACGACGACCTGATGATTATCAACAAGAGCGGCACCACCATTCGCCTCCATGCCGACGACATCAAGGAGACAAAGAGCCGCGTCACTCAAGGCACCAAGGTCATCGAACTCAAGAAGCGCAACGATGTCATCAGTCACCTGAGCGTCGTGCCGCGTGCTGATGAAGAGCCCGAAGCAAGTGCCGAGGGAGAAGAAACTCAGACAGAAGAAACAGAGAACAAAGAATAAACTAAAAGTAACAAGTAAGATTAATACATTTATATATTAAGGATATGAAAAAGACCATTATTTCGATGGCGCTGCTCATGTGTGTCGGTACCATCATGGGACAGGTAGATAAGGCTGCCCTTAAGCTCGCTCAGAAAGAAGCTAAAGCTCAAGTTGCTGAAGCAAAGAAGATTGACGATGCCATTACAGCTAAGATAAACGAAAAGGCTGCCACGCAGACCGAGATTATCTCCGAATGCAAGAAAGGTCAGGCTTTCATCCGCAAAGCCATCAAAAGCGGTGTGATAGATGACAGCAAGCTTGGCGAAGCATACAAAATCTATGCTGACCTGACCCAGTTCCCCAACAATGCTTTGCTCGACCTCTCACAGGCTCAGCAACCCTTTGACACAGCATTCTTCTTCACTAACCTCAAGGCCCTGACTTTTGCCCTGCAAGGTGAAATCAAATATACAAAGATTTCAAAGGGTGAGGCTGGCAACGAGAACTACATCAAGAGCAAGAAGTCCAGCCTGGCTCAGTGTGCGAACTTCTACCTCTATGCTGCTCAGCTCAACACCAGCTGCGGTAAGTATGACAAGGCTCTCGAGGCTTTCGAAACGACAATGAACTATAAGACCCTCTATCCCGAGGTAGCTGACCTCGTGAAGTTCCAGGTTTCGGAAGAGCAGATTCCCTACTATGCTTTCCATACAGCACACGAAGGCAAATTGTACGACAAGATGGAAGCCCTCTTCGACAAGGCCATGAAGTTCAAGGACAATGCAGAAGCCACAAAGCAGGTGATGATAGAGTCCTACCGTGAACGCGGCGATACCGTGGCATGGGCAAACTACGTGCGCCAGATGACCCTGAAAGAACCTAAAGCAAACGAGAACTACATACAGATGCTCATTGCCTATTATCTCAAGAAGGACAAGGACGCAGGCGAGGGAAGCAATCTGCTCATGCCGTATGTCGATGAAGTCATTGCTGCTGACCCCAGCATCCTGATTGCACACTACGGAAAGGCCTACAAGTACTTTGACATGGAGAAGTATGACGAAGCGTTTGCTGCCTATCAGAAATGTACGGAGCTCAAGAACGACTACTACGACGCATGGTATCAGTGCGGACTCTGCAAATACCGTCAGGCACTTGCTCTAAACTCAAAGGTAAGCAGCATCAAGAATCAGGTTGAAGCCAAGAAGACGCTCGAGAAGACAAGGGGACTCTTTGGCGAAGCCATCCCGTTCTTCGAGAAAGCACGCGAATGTGCTCCCGACGAGCCTCAGAAGTGGGCCTTCGAACTGCGTCAGTGTTACTCTGTCACTGGTCAGGCTGCCAAAGCAGCAGAGATGGATAAGTTGCTATAAAAGAGATGAGACTATTCGCTACTTTCTTTATCACATCCTTACTCCTCCTGTTTCCTTGCACCTTGTCTTCCAAAGAGAAGCAGGCCAAGAAACCTAAGTTGGAGAGGCTCTCTACGCTCCATAAAAACGCTAAGACTGCGTTAAAGAACCAGAACGGTCAGGACGCAGCTCGGAATGCTTTGCTCGGAGCTTTGAGTCGTCCCGGGCTGAAGGACAAGCAGCGAGCCGACATATATTTCACTGCCGCTCTGCTCGAAGAGTCGCTCAATGGTGTGGAGAACAGGAAGGCATACCTGAAGCAGCCATACGACACAGCTAAATTCTTCAATAAGCTCTCCGATATGTATGCGCAGCTGAGGCTATGTGACAGCGTTGACCTTCTGCCCGATGCAAAGGGAAATGTTCATCCGCGTCTCCAGAAGAAGACACAGGCCATGCGCCTCAAACATCGTCGCAACATCTTTGGCGGTGGAAAGTTCTATCTTTCAAAGAAGGACTACAAGAAGGCTTACACATTCTTCGACCTCTACTGCACCTATCAAGGCACGGAAAAGAATGATACGCTTCTTCCTCAGTCGGCACTTTGGGCCACGCTCTCTGCCTTCCAGGAAGATAACTATCAGGGAACCATCCGACATGCTGACACGGCCATCAACCATTACGACTCTATCACGGCAGCCATTCTGCTCGAGTACAAGGTACGTTCCTATGCCAAGCTCGACAACGACAGCGCATGGGTAGCAGCGCTCAAACAGGGCGTCGTCAATTATCCCAACCATGACTACTTCTTCGTTCAGTTGGCAGACTGGTGCTATGCACACCGAAGGTTCGACGTAGAAAGGAAGCTGGCAGACAGAGTCATCGCTCAGACGGGTGGCAAGGCCATCCATTACTATGCTAAGTCGAAGAGTTATCTGGCAGAAGAAAACTATGAGGCGTGCATCACTTATGCTGACAGCACTCTTGCCTTGCAGGACGATTTCGCAGATGCCTATTATAATAAAGGTATATCCTATCTTAATATGGCTGTCATCTCTCACGAGTCGAGTTGCAAGGATGCAGACAATCCGCAGTACAACATCGACAAGCAGAAGACGCTGGACCTTTACCGAAAGGCACGTCCTTGCATGGAAAAGGTGCGCAAGCTGCAACCCGAGATGATGGACCGCTGGGCTCCTGCTCTCTATCGTATCTATCTCAACCTCAACCTTGGAGAGGAGTTCGTCGAGATTGACCAGCTCCTCAACAAGAAGCCATAGGTGACAATCCTTCAGGTAATCATTCAATCAATCTGATAATGTTGACAGAAGACAAACGCTTATATGTGGCACATGGTCAGGAGGGACCAATATGCCTGTGTGGTAAGATGGCAAACAGGCATGGCCTGATTGCCGGTGCAACAGGAACAGGCAAGACGGTGACGCTGCAGGTCCTGGCTGAGACATTCTCCCAAGCAGGTGTGCCTTGCTTTATGGCAGACATGAAGGGCGACCTTTCCGGTGTCAGTCAGACAGGACAGATGTCTGGCTTCATCGAGAAGCGCTGTGCTGAGTTCGGCATCGAGAATCCACCCTTCCAGGGCAGCCCTGTCTGCTTCTACGATGTCTTTGGCGAGCAGGGGCATCCCATGCGCACCACTATATCGAACATGGGCCCAGAGCTGTTGTCGCGCCTAATGGAGCTGAATGAGGTGCAAGCTGGCGTAATGACTATTCTCTTTAAGGTAGCTGACGAACGCGGATTGCTCTTGCTCGACCTGAAGGACTTGCGAAGTATGCTCACATACATAGCCGATCATGCTACCGAGCTCTCAAAGAAATACGGCAATGTGTCCACAGCCAGTGTCGGTGCCATTCAGCGTGCCCTTCTGACGTTAGAGAATCAGGGGGCAGACAAGTTCTTCGGTGAACCGGCCTTCGACATCATGGACCTCTTGCAATGCCGTGCAGACGGGCGGGGAATGTTGAGCGTGCTGGCTGCCGACAAGCTCATGCTCAACCCTAAGCTCTACTCGACATTCCTGCTTTGGCTCTTGTCTGACCTCTATGCACGTCTGCCGGAGGTTGGCGACCAAGCATTGCCGCGACTTGTGTTCTTCTTCGATGAAGCTCATACGTTGTTTACCGATACGCCGAAGAGCTTGGTGGACAAGATAGAGCAGGTAGTGCGACTGATACGCAGTAAAGGAGTAGGCGTTTACTTCGTGACTCAGAATCCCACCGACATACCTGACTCAGTCCTTGCTCAGTTGGGTAACAGAGTGCAACATGCCCTTCGTGCCTTCACGCCGAAAGAGCAGAAGAATGTGAAAGCTGCTGCCGAGACTTTCCGTGCCAATCCGGGCTTTAAGACAGAAGATGCTATCATGGAGCTCGGTACGGGCGAAGCTCTTGTATCGTTCCTCGATGAAAAGGGAACCCCTAACATCGTGGAGCGAGCTAAGATACTCTTCCCTCTCAGTCAGATAGGGGCAATCACACCTTCTCAGCGTGAAGAAATCATCAAGTCATCGCGCATCTTTGGACGCTATGATACCATGATTGACCGTGAGAGTGCCTTCGAAGTGCTACTGGCAGAGAGTGAAGCTGCCGAAAAGGAACTGGAGGCAAGCAATCAGGAGAAGGATACGAGAGACCGAGGGCAGGAAGCTGGCAAGGAGAAAGAGACGAAGAGCAGTTCCAAGAAGAAGAGCATCTTCAGCAAGATTCTTGCAGCCGTCATTACCAGCATAACTGCTGCCATCGGTACGCATGTTGCAAATACTGTGACAGGCAAGAAGAGCCGCTCGAAGGAATCCATCGGCAAGAAGGTGACGAAGAGCGCTGTCAGCACAGCTACCCGTACAGCTACCCGTGAACTCACACGCAGCATTCTGGGTAATCTGATAAAGTAAAACTTGTTTTGAGCCTCGCCCCTAAATATGCGATAGTGACGGGCGCTGCCTCAGGCATGGGGCGGTGCTATGCCTTTCAACTTGCAGAAAAGGGGTATGCCGTTCTTCTGGTTGACATCAATGGTGAAGCGGTAAAGGAGCTTTCTTGCCAACTTGCAATCCGGTATTCTGTTCCTGCTCACTATATGTGCTTGGACCTTACGTTGCCGGATGCAGCTTGCCAGATAGCAGACCGCTGCAAGGAGGAGGGCTGGCAGGTGGAGGTGCTTGTCAACAATGCAGGCATACTCATTGCACAGCCTATTGAAGAGGCAGACCCAGACAAGCTATATCGTATCGTCACTCTGCATTGCACCACTCCCTTGCTGCTTTGCAGACTGCTGATTCCCCTAATGAAGGAGCAGGGCTGTGGCTACATCCTGAACATCTCCTCCATTTCTGCGGGCATGGACTGGCCGCTCATTGGCGTCTATGGGAGCACGAAGCGTTTCGTGAAAGGCTATTCGCGGGAGTTAAGCCTGGAGCTGAGTGGTTCACCAGTTAGTGTCACCACAGCCATCTTCGGGGCAGTAGATACCCCACTGCTGACAGGCTTGCCCTTTATGCGCTTCCGCAAACTTGCCCTGCGACTGGGCTTATTGATAACACCGGAGAAGGCAACTCACCTTGCCTTGAAAGCCATGTTCAAGCGTAAGGCAAAGCTCTATCCCTGCCTCTCCGACCGTCTTGTCACCATGCTTTCTCCATTTATGCCGAACTTCGTACTGCGTTTCACGGGCAAGAGGGTAAGGTTACAACAACCAAAATAAGACACACAAGAAAAGTACGTGTACTTATGACCGGAAGTACACGTACTTATGGCCATAAGTCCTCGTACTTACGACGACAAGTACGGGGACTTAGTCTTTCAGCACAATCTGTCTGCTGAAGATTGGCATGAAGCCTCCACAGATTGCGGGCGCGATGGACGCGAAGAAGCAGACGGTCTGGAACCGCATCAAACGTGCAGAAGAGACATGCGGCGACCTGCTGGCGGTAAAAGATAAACAGTGAAAAGGTGACGACGTGGTGCCTTCTCAGTCTTCGTTGTGGACGATGACTTTCACCTTGACAATACGGCGCTGGTCAACCTCCAGTACGTCGAAAGTGAAACACTTGTACTTGATGCGCTCGCCTTGGATGGGGAACTCGCCCTTTATCTCGAGCAACAGGCCTGCAAGGGTCTCTGCTTCGCCCTCGATGTTCTCGAAGTAATCGTCGTCGAAACCGAGTATCTTCGTGAAGTCCGACATGAGAGTCTTGGCTTCAAAAATATATGTGTTCTGGTTGAGCCGCTGGTAGGGCTTCTCCTCATCGTCGTACTCGTCGTTTATCTCGCCTACGATTTCTTCCAGTATGTCCTCCATCGTGACGATGCCGCTTGTGCCTCCGAACTCGTCAACCACGATGGCGATGTGCACTTTGTTTGCCTGGAAGTCTCGCAGCAGGTCGTCAATCATCTTTGTCTCAGGCACGAAGTATGCGGGCCGGATGAGTGTCTGCCATCGGAAGCCTTGTGGCTTGCCGAGGTGGGGGAGGAGGTCCTTGATGTAGAGCACGCCTTTGATGTTGTCCTGCGTACCCTGATAGACGGGGATGCGGCTGTAGTTGTTGGCAACGATACAGGCGAGTACGTCTTTCCACGAAGCTTTTATGTCGAGGTCCACAATATCTACGCGGCTTGTCATGATTTCCTTTGCCATCTCGCCTCCGAAGCGTATGATGCCTTTCAGCATGTTGCTTTCCTCGGCAAGGTCTTTCTTGTCTGTCAGTTCCATTGCCTTTTCCAGGTCATCTACGGTGAGCATTTCTGACTCGTGATTGACGAAACGCTGAGTGATGACTTTGCTTCGGATGAGCAGTTTGCTGAGGGGCCAGAAGGTTTTGCTGAGCACCTGCAGAGTGGGAGCAGCAAATCGGCAGAAGGAAAGGGCATGTTGTGCGCTGTAGATCTTGGGAAT
>Ga0310691_10003152_pt1 | contig 20310 bp, 15 predicted proteins | sample 176DNAGHGlowgp2_FD_203887 | JGI IMG/M metagenome (GOLD analysis project Ga0310691, IMG submission 203887) | Sheep rumen microbial communities from Palmerston North, Manawatu-Wanganui, New Zealand - 1766 DNA GHGlow gp2 (v2) (version 2) | ecosystem: Host-associated > Mammals > Digestive system >...
CGCATTTCATCCTGAATGACCTCAAGCAGCGAATATTCGCCATCGGCATCCTGTGCCAGCTGCCAGATCATCACGCCGCCGAACTCTTTTGCATAATTACATTTGACACGGACAGTCGTTGCGCCGTTATAGGCCACACCGTTATAGACATCCCGGTCATAGTTTGCAGGATCAGCGGCAATCAGCTGCGCAAAGGTTTTGTAATAGCTGCGGTCGAGCTTGATAGTATGATTCCGCTGATTATGCAACAAATTGATCTTGATATTATCTTTTTCACATTATCACCTCAAAAATGATTTTTGTTCCAGATAACAGCAAACCCTTACCGATATTCTCATGAAATGGATAACGCGGGAACGCCTGTAATTAGAATGTTCATAAACGGCGGGGAATTCCCCGCCGTTATTATTTCATCACATGATGCACCATCTATTTTGAATATATATCATCCTTTTTCCGCATTTCCCGATAAATCACACCGGCGAGCGCGCTCATGATCGCATTGAACTTGCTCTGATCGGCAAAGAGCGATGCAAAGCTCTCCTGCGATTCCGTATAGCTGTCCATTGCGGCTGCCTGAAACGCAGACGGGAAGATGCTCTCGGTAAAGATCGTTGGATCGGCGGTGCGAGCGGAATCCGCGAGCTTCTGATTCTTCATCAGCTTCTGGTGCAGCGCGTCAATAATCACGCGGTCCGCATCGGTGAACTGCCCCTTGTACTTCTCGTTGATTCAAAAGCTTGTCGATATTCTTTGACGGCGTGTTTCACATCGAAACATAGTACTCCATCAGCCTCTATAATTGACGAATGCCGCAGTGCGAGCATCTCCGAAATACGAAGACCATGCACCAGAATGATGATCCCGATCTGCCACGGATGACCTTCTGCCGCAATAATCAAGCGGCGAACATCTCCGTCTGTAATATATGGCCGTCGCTTTTTCTCGCCCTTTTTCAGCTTCACGCACTTCGCCGGATTCCGGAAAATGAGCCCGCTGTTTTCAGCTGCATTAAGCGCTCCACTCAGGAACAAAGCATCCAATGCATCCTTTGCAGTTTTGTCCAGGCGATGCGTATAAAGCCGCGGGTCATATGCCATTTTATTCAGTCCTTTTCATTGGTATACTGTTTAGAAAATTATACCATATTTAGAACGGAATGTCAATATTTCTTGTTGTGTATTTGCATAAGTAAGCAAGAGGATCCCAAGATTTCTTTGCAGTCAGGGTGTATCCAATTTACTTGCACGCCACGATGTTCTTCGAAGCGATATAGAACGGCAAGGTAAGTTGTTTCTGTTCCTTCAGGCTGGATCGCATACTTTTCCTTCTCAAAGCATCAAGAGGCAAATACACCGTCGGCTGAACCAAGAGTCCTTCCAGATGGCCTTCTGATCGGCACTTTCAATGCGGCAGTTAATAATCGGGCGTGATGCGGCTTCATGCGTAAAGCCCCATACCATAGAAAATACGGCCATATCCCCCTGTTTATTCGGTGCAAGAACCGCAGCCATGTCGGTGGGACAAATATTCCCAGTCATCCGCTCTGAAAAGGCGGAATGCCCGCCGATCGGCGGGCATTCGTCTATGGTCGCTTTATGGTTCAGATAGTGCTTGCAGGAGTGTTGTGACATCGGCGATCGTGAGCATCCCGTCGCTGTCGGTATCGGCATTTGCCCAGCTGTATGCGACCGGAACCGCGCTGTCCTCGTTGACAAGCCGCATCAGCAGCACCGCATCGGTGATCGTCACCGCGCCGTTGAGGTCCACGTCGCCTGTCAGAGTCGCTGTCTCCTTGCCGTCGATGATGTAGGTCAGCGTTTTCTCTCCGAAGTAATCTCCGGTGCCCTCGAGCAGAATGCTGTAGACGCCGCCGTCCGTGCCGGTGTAGCTGCCGGAAACCCAGTAATCCTCGCCCTCAGTCAGCGTTTTGCCGTTTGCGTTGACGGTCGGGAAAATCTCCTTCTCGGTGCCGTCGTAGGCGAGTTCAGGGACGGTGCATTCCGCATTTGCGATGTTATACATGGGACATACGCGGCTGACGACACAGGGCGACCAGAAGCATAACTATAATAACCATCCTTTTCGTGGCGATGCCGGAACAGAGTTCGCCCTTGCCCATAATGGCGTCCTCTATAATGATGAGCTGCTCCGCTCTAAGCTGCATCTGCCGGATACTCAGATTGAGACTGATAGCTATATCGCCGTTCAGCTGATCGAATCACAGAAGGAGTTGACTTTTGATTCTCTGCGGTATGCTGCCGAACAGGTACGCGGATATTTCACTTTCACGCTCCTTGATAGAGCGGACAATCTCTATTTTGTCAAAGGAGAGTCGCCGCTGTATCTGATTCACTTTCCGTCGCTTGGACTTTATATGTATTCGTCCACGAAGGAAATCATGACGGCGGCTTTTAAGCAGATGCCGGTGCGTTTCCCGCAGTATGAAGGAATTAAGGCTGAGGAGGGAGAGCTACTCCGCATTGCGCCTGACGGAAAGATCGACTGTAACCGATACACCGTTCACGATGATTATGGTTTTTACGGACGTTGGTACAGTAATTTTCTGTCGGGTTGGGATAAGCCGGAGAAAGGCAGCTGTGATGAGGAAGACTACATGCTTCTGCTCGAACTCTGCGGATATTATGGTGCTGATCCTGAGACAATCCGCTATCTCCGCGATATGGGGTACAGCTACGATGAAATCGAAGGGTTCCTTTGTGATCCTGACAGCTACGGCGCAGAGCTCGCCCTAGCAGAATTGTAAAACAAACGCCTTGCCGGTCATAGCGATCGGCAGGGCAATGGAGGTGATATAGTGTCAAGACGAGGAAACAATGAAGGTTCTATATATAAGGATAAGCAAGGACGTTGGCGCGGTTTAGTTTCAATGCCGAGCGCAAACGGGCAGTACAAGCGCAAATATATCTATGGCAAAACACGCAAAGAAGTCTCTGATAAGATGAATGAGCTTCTCCGTCAACTTCGCACCAATACATACATTAAGCCCTGCAAGACAAGTCTTTATGAGTTTCTACATATGTGGCTGGAAACCTATACAAAAAATATAGTGCGAATGACTACATATGTGAACTATGAGACTTTTATCGAAAAGCATATAAAGGACAGCATTGGAACGTTTCCTCTTTGCGATTTGAATACTGTAATCATACAGAATTTCTATAATGAAAAAGCTAAAAACGGAAAACTGGTCGGAAAAGGAGGGCTAAGTCCGAAAACTTTACGCAATATGAATAATATGCTTCATAAAGCACTGAATCAGGCCGTATTCATGGACATGATCCCCAAGAACCCGACTGACTTTGTGGTTCTTCCTCGAAGCAGCAAAGTTGAAATGCGGTATTTTACTCTCGAGGAGCAAAAGCAACTTCAGGAAGTCATAAAAGGCCACAGACTTGAACTTCCAATACTGATATCACTCTACACCGGCGTTAGACAAGGAGAACTACTCGGTCTTCCATGGCATAATGTCCATTTGGTTCCAAACGGTCAAAGCTATATTCGTATTTCACAAGCGCTTCTGCGAATCAAAAATCCAGATCCCGATGGACAAACCAACACAATTCTGACAATAACTGAACCGAAGACATCCCACAGTATACGTAATATTCCCCTGCTGCCGGAACTTGCTGCTAGACTTATCGAACACCGAAAGGCGCAAGCAGCTTATTTGAAACAACATAATTACCCGCCATCTGACCTTGTATTTACATCAGTCACCGGAACACCAGTTGATCCGCGGGATTTGCAGCGTTCCTTTAAGATATTATTGAGGAATAACGGAATGCGCGAAATAAATGTTCATGGTTTACGACATACTTTTGCGGCACGATCATTAGAAAGCGGAATGAGCGTTAAAACATTATCAACCATTCTCGGTCACGCGAATTCAGCATTTACGATGGATGTATACTGTCATCCGTCTGATGATCTGAAAAGTGCTGAAATGAAATTGCTGGAGAATTTGCTTTGAATGATATGGAATTGCCCGGCGCTGCCGGGCAATTCTTTTTTGCTTTTCGCGGAGTCTTAGGATAGACTGAACATAAATCGATGAAAGCAGTGACCCGGCAATTGCCGAGTATATGTTTAATGGTATTAACGGGTTCATATAAGCTTACATATTCCATGTAGATATTAAACTTTTTGTTATTTTGTAGCTGTGCGGTTTTGTCTTTATTTGAAGAGAAGTCGTTTGAGCAGCGTCAAGTCTGCTGCATTGATACGTCCATTGTCATCGCAGTCGGCTGCGCGGAAATTCCGGAACGATGCGTTCGGATCACCAAGCAGATAGTTCAGCAGCATTTCCGCATCCTCCGCAGAAAGCACACCGTCTCCATTTACATCGCCGATGTCACAAATCTGCTCCGAGCTAAGCGCACCGTCTTCTCCTGCAGTAATGGTCAGTTCATCGCTGCTGACTGCGCTGTAAATACGGTTTTCATTCAATGTCAGGGATTTGACTGTGACATTCGTCATGGGGTTATCCGCCGCAACATTGACGGTTCCGTTCTCTGCGGAGAATGTGACATTGCCTTTTGCCGTGCCGGTGATTCGGACGAGTGTGCCGTCTTCTTTTGCAGGCGGGAGATAGGCAATATAAGAACCCGTTGATTTGTTGATCTGTATACTGTTTTCTGTCAGGTCAAATACAGCACCGGATATAGATGCTTCATCAAGCGAAAGTAATGTATCAGCGCCGGAAATCGCGAAGCTGATCTGTTTTCCAAGATTTTCCAGTGTAAAAGAATCGCTGTAAGGAACTGTAAGCTGAAATATGCTGCGCTCAGCATTCGGAATCAACTTCAGAGACGAACACTCCATAGTTCCTTCAGTATTGTCTCCGTCATAACGCAGATATTTACCATCGGCATCTGTGAGGAGAAACGCAGCCTGCGCAGAGAACTCCAATGTTAGCGTATGGTCTTCATCCGGATCCGTGTAATACGAAGAATGATTGTTTTCGTTTGCGGCTCGTACCAGAGGATTTGCATTGTTTGGAAGTCCGGAGGCACTATATTTAATTGGGTTTACCAATTCGATGCTTGTATAATTGTATCCAGAAGCCCAGTTTCCAACATTTATTCCATGTGAATCTGTGAAGCCGAATTTATTGAAATCGGAAGATATCAGCATGGGGATGAATTTCCCGGGGCGATTGCAGTCAAACAATTTGACAATATAACAGTTTTCAGAATCGTCAAAGCAGCATTCTGTTGTAACTAATGAGTGTCCGGTTGCATCAGGAATTAAGCCGCTCTGTTTATAATAATTGAGATTCAGCAGATAAGGATGATCTGCATTTGAAGTATAATTAACGATTGTTTTAAGTGTATCATGCAGATTTATGGTATAAGAAGATACTTTAGTGGCAATACTTACAGGCCAGATTTTACAATAAAAGGTGAGGCTTGCATCCTGAGTTCTGCTATATTGTGTCATAAAATAATAATTAATTGTATCGAGAAACTCATCGTTCTCACATGGGCGTTCCATCTGATAAAAATTCTCTGCTTGTGAATGGCTCAATTCCGTGACATCAATCTTATTGGTACATTGCAAAATAATTGTCTTTGCAATCCCGTAGCAACTTCCACCCCATTTCCTATCGCAATATTTGTTAATTTCTTTCTCATCAAGGGCGTGAATTATTTTTAGGTTTTCTTTATAATCATTATCATGAAATTGGTAATTTGTACATTCATAGAAGCCGTCATTATTATTTACATCATTGTGTGTAAAAGAATTTCCGTCGACAAGAGGATCAAACTTTTTCTCTCCAATAACAGCGAAAGTATAATTATGCGCTTCTGCAAAAGCCTGTGCAGTACTGTCCGCGAAGCCGTGAATGATACCATTAAAACTGAAGCCGTCATTTTCAGCGAAGGGGACGGAATGATCGCCCTGTAATTCACACTGTGGATTGAGAAACGTCAGTGACTTGATGCTCTCGCAGAGATAGAATGCCTCCGCATCGACGGTCTGTACCGACAGTGGGATGGTCACAGATCTTGTTGTCATGATATTAGTAAAGGAATAAGGCGCAAGACTGACTGTTTCGGTAGGAATGACATAATCGTCAGCCTGATAAGCGCCCGGATAGCGGAACAGCGTTTTTCCGTCCTTTGAAAAGAGCACGCCGTCTACACTTTTATAGGTCGTGTTTTCCGGAACGACATTGATTGTTTCCAGCGCAGTATCAAAGTAGAAAACATCGACACTGTCGTTCAGATACAGCTCGTTCACGGATGCAGGAATCGTAATGGTTTTCAGCTTTTGACACCATGCAAACGCCTGCTCACCGAGCCGCTCTGTTCCCTCGTGGAGCGTTACGCTCTCAAGCTGACTGCAATATTCAAATGCATTCCACTCGATATTTTTGATACATCCGGGAATTTCCACGCTTTTAAGCCTTTGATTATTCAAAAAGGCACCGTATGCAATTTCGGTGACGGTCTCTCCGCCGAGTGTTTCGGGGATGGTAAGACTCGTTGCGGTACCACTGTATTTAGTAATTGTAACGCCGCCGCCCGCGGCAGGTTCATATGTAAACCCTTGGCTGACTGATGCCGCAGAAGCGTTAATCCATGAGCCAGCCGGAAAGGCACTGACGGAGGATGTCAGCATCACCCCGGATGTCAGCAACGTTAGAAGATGTAAATATTTAATTCTCATAAAAAGCCCCTTTCTATATGCACCGCAGAAAAATGAACGGAAAGTATGGAATGAACAAATCTGAATATATTATATCACATATTTCTGGAGAAAGCAAGACAGAAATCACAAAAAGCTGCCGTACTTTTTTGAAAAATCAAGAGTAAATGCTTTCTTTTATCATTTATTCACGATTAGCATAGCAAAAATGATTCTTATCAATTTCTATTTACAATGCGATGCTATTGTAATATGGCCAAACAAAAATCAGCTGTTTTTATCTTTGAACTTGGTAATGAGTGTTGTGTGTACCTAGTTCTCGCGAATTCTCATAAACAAAATGTATGTTTCGTGTTAATATTAAGCAGATTGAGAATAGTCACAGAAAAATGTTAAGGTATATGCTGTTACCTGCAAAATATTAGAATAGACATATAACATACGATATGATATTAGCCGCTATTGTTAACAATATGCTGTACCATGAATAGCATCTGCAAGAAATCATTTGAGGTGTGCAACCTAACTAAAAACGTTATTGGCTGTTTGGAAACGATGCACAAATTCAATGAAAACTGATTGCAATCTGTCACAAAACCGTGTATAATAATCATATTGATAGTTTCTATCATTGTTTTCAAGACACAGAAGATTACATATATTTTTGACTATTGAGAGGTTCAAATATGAAAGTACGGAATATTGTGACTTTTTATCCACTTTCTGATGAAGATCAGGAAGTACTCATGAAAGAACTGCAGCATGAGGAAATGCTTGCTCGTCTGCCGGAGGAGTACCGAAAGCTCAAAGAATATTGTGATGAACTGACTGCAAAGTATAATACATTACAGGAACAAAATCAGATATTGTCAGGAAGAGTTCGGTCTTTGGCGCAATCGCAGCCATTCTCATTTTCTTTATCACAAAATAGCAATCCTGATGCTGTAATAATGAATCATTCCCAACCGGAAACAACAGAATTCAATTTCGAGCCGGAAAACCAGATGAGCATTGACTCCAGTGATTCAAACGAACAATCCTCACTTATAGAAGAAACGGATTTGGATTCGTTTGTGATTCAAGGAAACACCTTAATTCGCTATCGCGGAGTTTCGCAATTAATCCGAATTCCGAATCATATCGCCGTTATCGGCGCAACAGCATTTGAAAGCAGTATCACAATCCGCCGCGTTATCCTGCCGGAAAGTGTTGTTCGTATTGATGAAATGGCTTTCGCCAATTGTCCTTATTGTGAAAACCTGGTCAAGGTTTCTTTGCCCTCAAAGATAACAGAATTATGTATGGGGGTTTTTGAGTACTGCAAGGCATTATCCGTAATTAAAATACCGGAAAGTGTTATCAAGATCGGTGAAAAATCCTTTATGGAATCCGGATTAACGGAGGTTTTCGTTCCGTTTTCTACAACAAAGATTGAAAAGAAATCATTCGCATTCTGCTCTAAACTACATTCTGTCTTTTTGTCAAACAGGATAAATCAGATTGCCTCGGATGCATTTGAAGGAAACAAGAGATCTGAAATGAGGATTTATGGAATGATGCGCTCTATTCCTGAATCATTTGCGATTCAGAACAAATATGGATTCACGGAGGTTTTCCAGATTTCAGGACCATACGGTCCATACGGAAGCACGACACTTATTAAATACAACGGCGTTTTTTCATACGTTGTGATTCCCCCGGATGTCAATATAATCGGAGAAAATGCATTTATGGGTTGCAAAACAATCCGCTCTCTTGAAATCACATCAAAGGTAGGCGAAATCAAAAAAAGCGCATTTGAGCAATGTGAAAACCTCGAATCGGTCACAATGACAAATCTGATTGTGCGAATAGAAGAACGGGTGTTTGAGGGATGCAATATGCTAAAGCAGATTCAGATAATTGATATGTCACAGCAATATGCCCCAAAGACACAACGGAAAATTCATCGTAATTTTTATAATGTATTATGTTCTATTCGACCTGAATCTGCGCAAGCATATGCAAATCAATATAACGTTTCTTTGAAAAGTCCGTTTTTGGATTTACCTTTCTCCAAACAGCAAAAAAAAGAATCCGATAATTATATCACACGCTTGTCTGATGGTTATCAGAACTCTCCGTTTATAAAAAGCATAATAAAACTGGTTAGTGAAGAAGCAAATAAATCAGAACGATTACTTCCGCAAATTGAATTATTCAGAGATTCTTTTATAATTTCAAGTGTAAAAGTCGGAAAGCTAAGCAAGCGTAAAATTGTATATAATGATTTGGGGATCGGCATTCGTGAGCTCCCTGACATTAACCATATCCTTGCCTGCGCGACCGTGCTGGCTCAAGCTCTGGGAGATGATTATGTTCTGTCCCCTGAACATAACAAAGGATCGGCGGTAATTCGACCTTCAATCAGTTAATAAGCATGGTGTGTGTTGAACACATATTTGGAATATGAACCTTCTTATGTCATAGCGCGGGACTATAATAACGGCGGATTTTAAAACAGTATTCCCTCTGCTTTATATTTTTAAAAGATATTGCAATTGAAGTTAAGCGTTTAATAATCTATTATAGGGTATGCCTTCAGCACGGCAGTTTTGACATCAATTATGACATCAATTTTGAGAATTATATATCCTTTTAGGCTCAATACGAACGCATTAGAATCAACGTAAAATCGAGCAATATAACACGTTATAAAAAGTGGTAAAAAGCGATCTGGATACCTCATAACCCGAAGGTCGGTGGTTCAAATCCGCTCTCCGCAACCAATCAAAAACCTCGTAGATACGTAATTCTACGAGGTTTTTACTTTTAACAATTATTGATCTCATTGGACTTTTGCAGCTATTTTGCAGCTACGGAGTATTTTTACTGTATGTGGGAGCCGTTTGGCTCCCGCATTTTTATTTTCATTGTGAAGCTTTGTATATATGCCCAATCAAATCATAGAACGATAATGCCATTTTGTGAATATCATACACCAGATAAATCTGTTTCATTAAATACCATCTGATGATGTCCAGTTGTCCGCCATTTTCATAAAAAGTTTTTTACTTGCAATGTCATGGCACGATACTATATATGATGATTAATGACTTCAATATGCATGATAATGATATGGCCTAAGTCATTCATCAGGCGTAAGCAAATTCTCTTTATTCCAGTCGATGCAGCCTGTTTGCTGTAACACATCTAAGTACTCGTCATAATGTTCAATCCGGCAGCAAGGATCTTTTATCTTTTCAGCGTGTTGTGGATCTTCTTTTCCAAACGGCATAATATATGTGTTTCCGTACCGCTGATCCGGACTGTCCATCCATGTTGTATCAAAGAAATAGTATTCCCCGTTCAAGCGAATGAGATTCCATGCATGATCGCCGCCTGAGACTGTATCACAGAACAATCCTGCACGTTCACATAGTACTGTATATGCGTTTGAATACCCCTCGCAAACAGCCGCTCCGTCTTCAAACGGACCGCGAACACCCCATGGATAGGAGGTTTTCGGAGTCAGTTGTTCTGTACCGGGTTCGCCGGAGGCAGCATAGTCATATTCTGTCATGTTACAGACAACTTCCGCAAGATATGCATATTTTCCGTATCTGGTCAAGCCTTCCGGCATATCTGCAAGGATTTCATCTGCTTTTTTGTTGATCGTTTCACGCAAAGCAAGATCTTCACTATGGTCAAAGAGAACGCTGACTGCTTTGAGACGGAATTCCCCGTTTTTGTAATCTATGTCAAAATCATAATAATTATCTTCCTCTTCATAGTCATGCATTATTCCATAAGCAATCCGTTCATAACGCTGCGCATCTTCCGGGGAGCATTTTCGTTTCCATATCTTTCCGGTCCCTACAGTATCGGGAGTGATCTCGGTATGAATTTCATTATATAGTTTTCGGTCTTCCTCATTCAAAACACCGTAGCAATAGGGAGTATCATCGCTTGTGTCATTGTATGGATCATAGTTGAATGACAGGTTTGAACAGTCAATCTCCATGTCTTCCAGCAAATGATCCAATGCCTCTATTTCTGTTTTTGTGTGTAACGGCTGTGGACAGTTCAGAACAAAGGTAATATCGTTTGTCTGAGCCAGGTAGTAAAACATCGGTTCAGATTCTTCAGTACCCTTTACGCTAAGGCGTTTCAGTATGATTCCACTTTTATTCGGCAAATCATCTGTATTCGTGATGCTGTCCGGATATGAGAGATACCATGAAATGATGCGATTAGTCATTTCGGCTTCAGACAGCCCCCACAGATTGCGATAAGATTCCTGTGCTTTCAGGACTACTTGTTCCGGAGCAGAGGCAGAACACAGCAGTATGCTGCTATTACTGTTCTCAGGAACACAGAACGTATCATTTTTTGGAAGTCGAATACATACACCCGGAAAGCAGCTTGTTTCCCACCATGGGTTTTCTTGTTTTGCCGGTAACGAAGAAGATTCCGGTGCAGATATTTCATGCTGCGATGGTGCTTTGTCTTCACGGCTTTCGGTTTCTGAGCAGGCAGACATCGTAAGGAATATCAGGATGCCCGAAGAAATAACTGATATCAGTTTCGTACTCCGAATCACATTCACTCCCCCTCTCTGAGTCTGATTATACCATAACGAACAGAAAAATGCAAGCTCTTCAATATCATCAACAGTACCTATACAAAGACATTTATTATAGTAAAAAGAGCGGTTTACTGGAGATATTCTTCAGATGCAAATAATTCAACGTGATGGTTGAATTATCTTTCTGCTTGTGATATAATATGTATAAGAATCGCTACTATGATCAGAAAGGCGAGATTATCATGGAAAAAATGCTCGTATATCATCGCAAAGATCTATGACCTCGCGGATATATACCACAATGTTTCTGCTTGCAAGTATGCAGTACCTTCGCACTGGGATATCGGAGAGGTATATAACCGGAAATCTTTTGCAAATACACGCTGCTTCAGTGTGTTCTGCCATAACAATTCAGGGTGCAAGGAGTTATAAAAATGGAACGTACAGAGATTGCCAAGAATTATTTTGCACAGAAATGTCACTGCTCACAGGCGGTGCTCGCCTCCTTTGCGGATGTGCTCGGTATCACAGAAGAAACGGCGCTGAAATTCGGCTCTTGTTTCGGCGGCGGTATGCGGAAGGGGGAAGTCTGCGGCGCTTGCACTGGCGCTTTGATGGCACTCGGTGTGATATTCGGCATGTCCGAGGTCGGAGATGTCGAACATCAGCAGATTGCAGACGGATATGCAAGACGATTTCTCGATGAATTTGCAAAGCAAAACGGCTCTTATCTTTGCCGCGATCTCCTGAAACGTAATCTCGCAAGCGAAGAAGAACGGCAGCGGGCTCGCGAGGAGGGCCTGTTCGCGTCGGTCTGCCCGAAGCTCATTGAGAGCGCTGTCTGCATCGCGGAGCAGATGATGAAAGAAAAAGCGTGACATACCAAAAGGCACTCCGTGTATGCTATAATTGATCATGGAAACAGAGCCGCATTTCAAATAACTGTTGTGTTTCATATAAAGAAAGTGTAACGAGGTGATTATGATGGAAGAGATGAGCACAGATTTCATACGCATGATGCAGGCAGCAGCCGCGGAGGGTCCGTCTCTGGAAGATGTAAAAGCGAATCCTGTACTTCATGGAAAGCTCGTGGGCTGCTCTTATTATTCTTCATCCACCGGAATGCAGATTAACAGTAATACACTGCTTGATATTTCCGTTGTTCTCACAGATGGTGTGTTGAAGATCAGCTATACAAATAAGCCGGCGTTTCAACCCACAAACACGACTGTATATCAGCCAAAGTGGGACGTGCTTGCTTCCTTACAGGAGTTTATCGAGCGTGAAAATCTAGCAGCGTGGTCGGCACTCGAATATCATAACCCATTTCCATGTACCGACTCCTCCAGCAGCGCATCGATCTCTCTGTATTTTGATGATCGTTCGATATAACGTAACAGACCCTCGCCAGTTTCCGTTATTATCCTTATATATACTGCCTTCATTATTACCACGCCTTGCCATTATATCGCCTCCACTCCCCTGCTGATCATTATATTGTCAGCATATATTACAATAGCACTCATCATACTTCCGCAACCGCAGAGATTTCAAGGCTGTAGCTGTCAGGATCACAGAGAAAGCCTTCAATCTCGTCATAGCTATAACCCATTTCGTGCAGGTAGCGGATATCCTCCGGATCGACACCATAGTACCCGCAAAGCTCTATGAGAATCATGTAATCGTCGTCGGAGCAGCTACCTTTCTCCGGCTTATCCCACCCCGACAGAAAATTACTGTACCAACGTCCGCAAAAACTGTAATCATCGTGAACGGTGTATCGGTCACGGGTGATCTTTCCGTCAGCGCTGATCCGATGACTCTGAATTATCATCTCAATGATATGTACTGGGAGGATGTGCTGCATGAGGCGGTTCGGCTCGGATATCGTTCCCACATGACGAGCACTTGTGGCCTTCATATCCATGTGAACCGAGATGCATTCGGTGAAACCCGCGATGAACAGGAGCGTGTGATAGAGCGAATCTTATTCTTCGTGGAGCTGCACTGGAACGAGCTGTTCATCTTCTCACGCCGCAGTCAGCATACCATGCAGCGTTGGGCAGCGCGGTACGGAATGGAGAAAACCGGCAAGGAGATTTTGGACAAAGCGAAGAAGGGCAATACCGGACACTATGCAGCAATCAATCTATGTCCTTACCACACGATCGAGTTCCGACTGTTCCGGGGTACACTCAAACTGAATACGCTGATTGCCACACTCCAGCTTGTGAACAAGATCTGCGATGTGGCTCTTTCTATGTCAGAAGACGAAATCGCAGAGCAATCTTGGCGGGATTTTGTTATGACAATCACAGAACCTGAGCTGCTCCAGTACCTCAAGGAACGACGCCTGTATGTGAATGACGAAGTGGAAATGGAGGAAGAAAAATGAACGACCTGTACCCGTGGAACGAAAAATATCTGGATAATGACAATTCAAGCAGCGATCTGGCAAAGGGAATCGCTGCCTTGGCATTGCTTATCGCTGCAATTGCCGAACTGGTCAACGGAAAAGAAAAGTCTGATGAAAAGAGGAGGGATTGATCATGTGCGCACTCTTCGGATACCTCGATTATGGCAAGCATGTACCATGGAGGGTTCTGCAAAAACTCGTTCAGGCTTTGGCGAATAGGCACTTCGGTAGTCAAATTCCAATCGGCTCGAATGCAATCGTAGACGCAGATTATTCTGAAGAGTAAGCATGAGCAGGGCGTTTCTATGTGAGCGCCCTACTCTATTTTACTATACCATTTCTTTGTTGTCACGCAGCTTAGTTTTCTCTTTAGTGAAATGATATATGTTTTTCTTCTGTTCCTCTTGCATTTACAGATATTTCATGCTATAATGGGAATGTGGCAAAGATGCTGCACATCTGAAATCTGATGGATCGTCAACGGATCACACCCTGAGGAACGATTGGAGGGAATCCTATGGAAAAACGGATATTTGCTTTATTATCATCTCTCACTCTTGCATTTTCTGTCCCGATGCCTGTGTCAGCGGAGGAATACACTTATCCGAAAATGGCTGACGATTACTTCGCACTCGTTGAAGAGTATCCGGATTATTTCAGGATGCAGGATAACTCGGTATACTTTATGGCACACAGCTTTCTGAGCAATCCTGCGCTCATTGTTTGTTCCGAGAATCAGTTTACAGTTCAGGATGTGAATTACGGATATGTATTCACGCCGGAGGAAAGCGGCAGGTATGTTGTCACGCTCGAAGAAACAACATTGGATTCTGTTGCGCGTGAAGATGTTGTTGCGGAGGTGCAGTATAAGCGCTATTTCAGTTATATTGTGAATGCAGAAAACGACAAAACGACCGTCATCTGCGAGAACGTGTATCATCCGGCGGAAACAGTCTATACACTCGATTCCTGTGTATCGGACGGCGATTTTTACGCATTTGTGAACGGGGTGCTCCCGAATGTTGAAACAGGAAACGACAGGTATTTTACAACGATCTATGAAAACAATAAGGTTTCTTCACTGTTCTGTCTGAGCTATCCATATAGTGAAGAGACACGATTTAATACGATATCAACTTCCGATAAAACAGTCGCCGGGCACAGTATGTCTTTGAGCACTAAAAGCGCGCCCGATGCCGGCGACAAACAGATGATTTATATTGCTTCAGCCAGCAGCGACGGCGAAGTAACTCTGACTGCAAATGAACAGGAAGAATATGAACTGATCGTGGAAAACGGTATTTTCCGCTACAGAACAGGACCGGATATCCCACGCTTCCTGATGGGCGATGTGAACGATGACGGAGAATTTACTGCTTCCGATGTGGTTCTGCTCCGGAATTGGCTGCTCGCTGTACCGGATACGCACCTTGCCAACTGGAAAGCGGCAGATTTCAGCAACGATCATAAGCTGAACGCTGCTGACCTCACCCTGATGAAACGGGAATTGTTGATGCATACAGTACCTGACTATGTTGAGCCTGATGAGAAATTTGAGTATGGTGTTCCGTTCCGTGTTGCAAAGGATGGCATGAAGCTTTATCTTGGCCCTGATGAAAGCTATGAAGCAGTCGCTTCGATTCCTGCGGATACCCGCCTGATTGAAAAAGGCGTGCAGAAAAACAATGACAACTGGCTGTTTACGGAATATAACGGACAGTATGGCTGGATCAACACATTGGATTCGGAAGGCAAATTGGTGATCTATTTTGAAGAAGCTCCCAAAAAGCCTGTCATTTACCTTTATCCTGAGCAGAAAACCGATGTTCATATTGAGCTTGAGCTGACAGAATCTGAGCTTCACACAACCTACCCGAAGTATAACAACGGCTGGGACGTGACCGCCTATCCGGACGGCACGCTCCAGAACAAGGCAGACGGCAGCCGCCACAGATACCTTTTCTGGGATGCCGTGAACTGCCGTACCAGATTCGATTTCTCTATGGGCTTCTGTGTGGCAGGCAGCGACACTGAGCGTTTTCTCAAAGAAAAGCTCACTTATATGGGCTTGAACGAGCAGGAGATGAATGAGTTTATCGTATACTGGCTGCCGCTGATGGAGCATCATGCATACAACCTCATTTCATTCCAGGGCGATGCCTATACGAACGCTGCGAAGCTGACCATTACACCGACACCTGACAGCGAGTGCCGGATCTTCATGGCATATGTTCCGCTTGAGAACGCCGTGGACATTGAGCCGCAGCAGCTTGAGACCTTTGAAAGAAGGGGATTTGCAGTTGTAGAATGGGGCGGCGCGGAAGTCCTGTCGTAAAACCATGATGTGTATGCAATAAAAGTGCCCGCTTCGTCTGTTTAGCGATGCCGAGCGTAAACTGCTCATGCAGATTATGGATTCCATTCGGGATAATGCAGTTGTGATCCAATCGGCATAAATGCAAATACAAATTATATGGTAAGCTGGAAATAGCATCATTTTCTGGTCTCAAGTCATCGGAGGGTAATGAAAATGAAAAAAAGCGTATGGATACTTCTATTTACAAGCGTCATCTTGTTGTGCGGATGTTCGGAAAAAAGTGAAAATAGTGGCTGTATTGATTCTGTGAGCTCTGAAAACCTCTCAGATTCCGTTGATGATTTGATCTCAAATCCGAAAAATCAAGTCGGAAACGGATATGTTATCATTCATGATGAAGCATCTTTTCCGGCATGGGTGTCGGAGTTCCGGTATGGAGACGGAGGAAACGTGATTGATTTCTGGGGTAGAGAAGTGTTCTCCGTCACTGAAAAAGATTTGCTGTTCAGCTGCGGCATATCTGCACACAGGTTTGAAAATGGTCTGTATGGATATCTTAATATGAATGGTGAGACCGTAATTGAACCGAAATACTCAGAAGCACGCCCTTTTGTTAATGGCACTGCGCTTGTGGCAGAGAACGGTAAGCAAAAATATATCGACATGAACGGCAACCAGAGTGCAGACAAAACGCATGAAGGCTATCACGGTGACATGACAAAACACGACTGGTATGGACCGTTTACCGGACAATATCTGGTTTATCAGGATGCTGACAGGGATAATGCCAAAGTCTATTACGGTTATTCTGATGCAAGCGGAAACGATACTGCCATGCCTGATGTTTCCAAAGCATATTCGTTTAGTAACGGATTCGCATTAATTGAAAGAGAGAACGGAGAGTTTTACTTTATCGACGAAAGGCTACAACGGGTAACCGATTTCTCAGACGAAATAGAAGACCGGATTTCGCGAAAGGGAATTGCATATACTCTGTGGGAGGGAGACCTGATGTTGGGAAATGAATATGTTTTCGATGATGGATACTTTGTTCTAAACATAGGAAGTGCAAGGGAGCCGAGATTTGAACTTATTAAAATATTGCCGAAATTGTATCAGCCATAATTGTTTTTCAATATACTTCAATAAATATAGGATGATAAAAAAGTTTTTGCAAAAAAACGGGAAAAAAGGACACACACCATCGGAGCAGTAAAACACGCACAAATAGTATATTTATAGTGCAACTAACATAATATGAAAAGGGGAGCCGAAAGGCTCCCTCAGACTGTAAAAAATCAGTGAAAAACCGCATAAGTGATAACAATGCAAATGACTGAAATGCATTAATTATTTCTGCTGTAGCACAGACTCAGAAACGTATGATATCATATTCCGGAACAGAAGGTAAGAAAACACTTAATCCTATAGGGGCGGCAGCAATGCCGCCCTTCTTATTTCGCTAGCATTATTATCAATGAATATCTTGACTTTTGTCCTGCTTTATTGTAAAATATATATAACGCATTCAATCCAAGACAACACTAAGGAGGTACAATTATGAAACGGACACTGATGAGAACCCTCTCAGCACTGAGCGCAGTGATCCTGTACTGCGTCTTTCTGCCGACAGTTCCGCTCTCGGCAGAGACCACAACGAACCAGCCTGCCGATACAGAGGAAACAAAGGAGCTCTTCCTCGGCGACTTCAACGGCGATGACCAGCTCACGGTCATGGACGCAGTTCTGCTGAGCCGCTTTATCGCCGAGGACACCACTCTGAATGCCGTCGTGTATCCGGAAGCGGGCGATATGGACGAAAACGATATTTTCAATATTGCGGATCTATCGCTGATGCTTAGCCAACTTCTCGGCATTTACGACACGCCGGGCGAGTTGCCGGACAAAATGGGCTGCATTTATCAGATTAGGGAGGAGATCCCTGTCAGCGATGAGGCATCTGCCCGCGAGGCGATCGTTCAGACGGCGGAGCAGCTCGGCATCACAGTCTCCGAAACTGCAGAGGAGTTCGTTCTGAGTGATGTCAGCAGCAACACGAACCACACGTTCTATACGATGCAGCAGCAGTATCAGGGCGTCGATGTTTACGGCGGATCGCTGCGCCTTGCCGTCAATGAGGACGGCTTCTGTGATACCATCATCAACGGATTTGCTAAGTTGCCTGAGGAAATCGACATTGACGCAGAGCAGACCTCTGAGCAGGTGCAGGAGACGTTGGAGCAGAATACAGAGGACGTCACTGTGCTTTACTGCGAGTATCAGCATACATGGCTGAACGCGGAGAACGGCAGATTGATGTATGAATTCTATGTGACTGCCGAGTCGGAGGAGCAGTATGGGAATTACAGCGCTTTTACAGATGCTGATTCTGCGGAGATCCTTGCGTGGTACTGTAACGATTCGAGTGCTAGCACCAAGCGATCATACAGTGATGATGTTGTTACGGTCGATCTGAACCTCGAATCCGTTGATGGCGGCGGTTACTGCCTTGAAGACACTAAAAGAAATATTTTCGTATTTGATGCTAACCAAAGGTACTTTTATCGAGGAATCACAAGATTTGTCCCAACTCCGCATGATCCGATTGACTCTGTTAGATCTGATGATATTACTTTTTCGGATTCGGAGACTCAGCGGGATGCTTTGAAATTGATGGCGTATATCGCAAATGCTCAGGACTATTATGTTCAAAAGTTAGGATATGGCAAGCATCTCTTTACTGTTGCGGCAATCAATGACGCAGGTTCTCGTGGAATGTTTGCTCGCTCTTCTTATGAGCAAGAATATAAGGGCATTCACTTTGTAATTATAGGAACAGAAAACTCTTCATATATTAAGCCGGATATTGTTGCACATGAATATACACATAATATACTGAAGACATATAACAAATTTTGCTCTTTGGTCGATTTATCTTCTAACATGACCCTGAAAGATTTAATAAAAGCTGATTTTGATTATGATGATATAGCAGTAAATGAAGCATATGCGGATGTTTTGGCAATGTGTATTACAAAAAATACAAACTGGGTGTTTGGGGAAGGAACAGAAGCCGAGCGCGACTTGAAAACGATTGGTTTTCCTGTACATCTATTAAATTCCCATGAGGCTTCAAGGCATATTAGCAATATTGCATACAAAATGTATGAACACTATACAAAGAAAGACTCATTATTCTATTCGGGCTTTGGTCTTTCATCCGACAAAGCGTTTGATAAAATAGCTTCAATTTGGTTTGAATCAATAGATTATTTACCGACAAATAAAATAGAAATTGAGATAAACCTGAATCCATTAGCAGCGCTTATGGATCCACGAACTTATATAACAACTCCGTCTTATTTTGCTTATGCACTTGAAACTGCGGCTAAGTTCCAGTGCTCAGAAAAAGAGCAGAAAATGATTCATCGCTGTTTGCTTGAAAATGGTTTTTCAATGCCTGATATCATGATAATCGGTGAAGATACAAAAAAGGTTCAAGCCAATAGTATGCATCTGGGCAGCAGTCAAATTGTAACAGAAACTACAACTGATGCGATTACTTTTGATGACGGCAAGCTTTACTTTTATCCGAATGAATCCATCAACAGAGCCGAGGTTGAGCTGTCGATCGAAAAGTATAATGGCGATAACAAACTAAAGGTTCATGCTCTACGTGATGACCCCGAAGCGGATTTCGATGTCGTAGAAATCGGCATGAATCTGCCCGATGCAGTCGGCTTGGAGAATGTCAGTAAAATCAGTCATATTCAAATTGAATTTACCTGTGTAGCCCAAGAGCCTTGGGTAAAAGATGACGGCTCTTCAGAACTGGTAGTCGGCAATATGATGGGTGCTCTGGGGGGACAGCTTGCTGATGAAAAAAGATATGATGACGACCGTCACATCATACAAAACACATGGACTCAGAGCAATTTCTTGTTTGAAGACTGGCAATCGCCAGAACATTCATGGGTGTTTGAATCAGACGGACCTTTTGACACGCTACCAGGCAACAAATTCGCTGAGAATTATGAAGGCGCGGCACTGATTGTAATGCGGTGGAGTCAGCGTAATGCGGTTGATTTTTACATTGACAATATCGCTTTCTATGATGCAGAGGGTAATATAATACCAATTATCTCGACATAATAAATAATGGTCAGTTGGGCAGTGGAACAACTGAGGACAAACTCATCCCGACTAGAATTATCATTCTCAACGACTGATCGCTTCTCCCCAAACAACGTGTACTGATTTACCGAGTTGCCACATATAAATGAATCAAGGGAGCCGAAAGGCTCCCTCAGACTGTAAAAACTTAGTGAAAAACCG
>Ga0310691_10003154_pt1 | contig 20283 bp, 16 predicted proteins | sample 176DNAGHGlowgp2_FD_203887 | JGI IMG/M metagenome (GOLD analysis project Ga0310691, IMG submission 203887) | Sheep rumen microbial communities from Palmerston North, Manawatu-Wanganui, New Zealand - 1766 DNA GHGlow gp2 (v2) (version 2) | ecosystem: Host-associated > Mammals > Digestive system >...
GGAACTTTATCAAAGGGTTGGAAATCGTGGACTTGTGATCAACTAGAGAGTATTATGTTTGGACGAAGTCAATACATAGAGAATGCTTCTTATGTTACATCGCATCAGATGGCAAATGTCTATCTTCCCCAGGCAGATTATCGTTATGAAGTACGTATCGATGAGAATTCTGTGGATATCCAAATCGGAGATATGTATGATTAAACATGAGAATAGAGAATGTAAAAACCATTAATTAACTCTGCAAACAAAACAAGAAATGGCAAACGAAATAGAGAAAAGGAATGAGGCTTTCCTGATTTATCAGGACGAGAACGGATTAGTACGAGTCAATGTACGATTCGAAAGTGAGCAAGATCCAGAACGAACTGTCTTGTACTGAAATAGGTTGACTCATAGAACGCCTTAAATGTTAAATTATTAATTTCATTTAAGAATTATGAGCAGACGTAAATTCAGTCGCGCATTGAAGCGTAGTATCTGCATTGAGTACATGCAGAGTGGAATTTAGGTAACAAAACAAGTAACATTTCCAAGAATGTTTTATGACTGTGTCACACAATCATCCACACAACTGAGATTTATGCAGACATGGTAATGGAGAAGAAAGTGGATGCCGTTGATTCGGCTTCAAGCCATTGAGACTTTCGGCAAAAACCATATTGCCGAACAAAACAAAGTCAAAGCACCGAATAAAAACAATCCAAATTACCGAAAAATATTCAGCCAAATTACCGAATACAAATAAAAAAGTATTATCTTTGCTGCGGATTTCTATAAAACAGAACGTCAAAATGTACAAAAAAAGGATTCTCGACAAGTTGCTTGAACGTAAGCTCAAAGGATGTGGGGCTGTACTTATGGAAGGACCAAAATGGTGTGGTAAAACAACAACCTGTGAACAACAGGCAAAGAGTACGCTATACATGTCTGACCCGGAACACAAAAGCCAATATCTTCGATTGGCAGACATCAATATAAAGAAGTTGCTCGAAGGTGAAACGCCAAGACTTATTGACGAGTGGCAAGTAGCCCCTAAATTCTGGGACGCAATACGATATGATGTTGACCACCGTGAGGGTGACGGCTTTTATATGCTGACAGGTTCATCTGTACCCCCAGAAGCGAACAAGGGCGACAAAAACGAAATGGTACATTCCGGGACAGGGCGTATTGCAAGATTGACAATGCGTCCAATGAGTCTGTTTGAATCAGGGGAATCTAATGGTGAAATAAGCCTTGGCTCATTATTTAGGGGTGAGACTGAAGGTCTTTACAGCGAAAACAGCCTTGACCTTTCACGCATTGCTTATCTTATATGCCGGGGAGGTTGGCCCAAAGCCACTTTGCAAAGCGAAGACATTGCCCTTGACAGGGCGTTGGAATACTTCGATGCCGTGGCAAATATCGATGCTTCGAAGGTTGATGGTGTTCAGCGTGATTCTGAAAGAGTCAAGCGGCTAATGCGTTCATACGCACGTCAGCAAGGTAGCCAGACATCTCTTGCCGTAATAAGAGAAGACATGCTTGCCAATGACAGCAGTACCCTCGACGAGGATACTGTAAACAGTTACATAAAAGCACTGAGAAAGATTTTTGTCATAGAAGACATGCATGCATGGAATCCCAATCTGCGCTCTAAGACTGCCATCCGTACAAGCGACACGCGCTATTATGTAGACCCATCAATAGCTACGGCAGCACTCGGACTCGGGCCTCAGGACTTAATAAATGACCTTAATACAATGGGCTTGTTTTTTGAAACCCTATGTGTAAGAGATTTGCGTGTATATGCCGACGCTTTGGACGGCGAGGTATATCATTACAGAGACAAGACTGGGTTGGAATGTGACACAGTACTTCATTTACGGAATGGGCAATATGGATTAATAGAAATTAAGCTCGGTGGCGATGAACTCATCAATGACGGTGCATCCGCATTGAAAACTCTTGCTAATAAGATTGACACGACAAAAATGAAGAAGCCATCATTCCTCATGGTACTTACGGCTACCGGCGATTTTGCCTACCAACGAAAGGAAGATGGTGTGTTCGTTGTACCCATTGGTTGCCTGAGGAATTAAAGCAATAGTGACATGTGTTCAAAAAAGCTACCGTTTCTATAGGCAAGAACCGTGTTGAACCGTGGCAAAAGAAGGATGGGAATGTTCAGTTGGAATAAGTGGCCGTTTTATGACAGCCAGGCATGGAGTTACGACAGCCAGGCATGGAGATAATTTCGCCAGGCATGGAGATAATTCAGCCAGGCATGGAGTTATGAAAATAAGTCGGCACTTTACGAAAAAAAGTGCCGACTTTTGTAGCGCGAGACTTTGCTTTCACGCGCACGCGCGTGCGCGCATAGCGTTAACTCGGAAAAATGTTGCACTACTTGCACCACGGCTGATTATCAGCCTGTTAGAGGCATGTTTTTCGGGGCCTGGCGCAAGTAGTGCAACCTTTTTTTGGTGCAGTCAGTGCAAGCAGTGCAACCTGTTTCGGTGCAAGTAGTGCAAGTAGTGCAACATGTTTCGGCGTTAGACAGCGCGCACGCGCATGCGATGCGCGCGAAGCGGACAGTGTTAAAACCAGTCAAAAGACGTTATTTCGGTGTTAACGACCCGCGAAGGGCGTTGCCGTGCATTATCTTTGTGTCCAAAAAAACGATGGCAGGCGCTGAGAGCGGCCTGACCTGACTAAAAAACACCGAAGACATGACACAGAACGACAACCCCACCCGTGCAGAAGTGCTGATGCTGGCCATGAAGGCCCTCGACGTGGTGTCGAAGGCCCTCGACATCATCGCCAACGACATGGCTGCCACACGGCAAGAGGAGATGAGTGCCCAGCCACAGCCGGATGCCTGCCCCGACGAGGAGCAGCCTGCCATGGAACGCCAGGAGGCCCGCTTCGCCGACGAACAGCCCGCAGCGCCCCCAGTGGAACCAGGGACGGAAAGCCAGACATGTAATGAGCAGATGGATGTGGCGGCGGCCGAAGCCTGCTGCCCTATGGCAGGAATGAGAGCGTGGTGCCCCCGGACGCCACGTGCAGACGCACCCGACAGCCCTCAATCATGGGCAGGTTGGGGCGCTTGTGGCCCACGGGGAAGCTGTAGCAGACGGGGATGTCGAGGTCCTGAAGATAATAATGTAGCATGTCGTACATATCGGCAAAGCCGTTCTTGTCACGCTTGTAGTCCGTGAAGTGGCCCACGATGATGCCCTTCAGGCGCTGCAGGATGCCGCGCACCTCCAGATGGTGAAGCATGCGGTCCACCTTGGTCATCTCTTCGTCGGTGTCCTCGATGAAGAGGATGAGGTCGTCGCGCCGTGACAGACAGTCGTAGGGCGAGCCTGCCAGACCGCAGAGCACTGAGAAGTTGCCGCCCACGAGCAGTCCCTCGGCGGTGCCCGTCTGGTCCAGGCTGTGGTGGGGCACGTGGTAAACGGGCAGCGTGCCCTGCAGCATGTCGCGCAGCATGAGGCTGACGCTGTCGGTGCCCTGCTGTGCACTGATGGCATGGAGCATGCTGCCGTGTATGCTCATCACGCCAGCCTGCACCATGGCGCTGTGCAGGGCGGTGATGTCGCTGAAGCCGATGAGCCACTTAGGCTGCCGGCGGAAGTCGCTGGCGCTGATGCGTGTCAGCAGCTGCACGGCGCCGTCGCCGCCACGGGTGCACATGATGGCACTGATGGTGCTGTCGGTCAAAGCCCAGCGCAGGTCGGCGGCACGCTCGTCGGCGGTGCCGGCAAAGCCGTGGCACTCGTTCAGGGCATGACGGCCCACCACGGGCACGTAGCCCCACTGGCGCAGCACCTCGCAGCCCGCCTCGACGGTCTTGTCAGAGGGCGAGCTCGACGGCGACACCACCGCCACACGGTCGCCCGGGCGCAGCGCTGGCGGCATGGCCAGACGCTGTGCCAACAGCGTGACGGTGGCCATGACCACCGTCACGACGAGGCTGATGGTGCGTTGTGCTCTGATGGCTGTCGTGTGTTTAGAACAGGGTCTGCTCGCCGTCGTCGATGTGGGTGACGCGGTCGTTCAGCTCGGCCAGCTTGCCGCTGTTCCAGCGGTCGGTGGTGCCCACCAGATAGCCGGTGATGCGCTGCAGACGGTCGATGTGATGGCTGTGACAGCGGGGACACTCCTTCAGGTCCTGCGTGGCGTTCTCGTAGCCGCAGTCCATGCAGCGGTTGCGGTTGTGATTGACGCTGCCGTAGCCCATGTTCAGGCGGTCCATCATGTCTACGACCGACATGATGACCTGCGGGTTGTGGGTGGCGTCGCCGTCAATCTCGACATAGAAGATGTGTCCGCCGCGCGTCAGGTCGTGGTAGGGTGCCTCCACCTCAGCCTTGTGACGAGCGCTGCACTTGTAGTACACCGGCACATGGTTGGAGTTGGTGTAGTAGTCACGGTCGGTGATGCCCTTCAGGCTGCCGAAGTCCTTGCGGTCGCGCTTGGTGAAGCGGCCGGCCAGTCCCTCGGCGGGCGTGGCCAGGACGGAGTAGTTGTGGTGGTAGCGCTCAGAGAAGTCGTTGATGCGGTCGCGCATGTAGGTGATAATCCTCAGACCTAACTGCTGTGCTTCCTCGCTCTCGCCGTGATGCTTGCCGATGAGTGCCACGAGACACTCGGCCAGTCCGATGAAGCCGATGCCCAGCGTGCCCTGGTTGATGACGCTCTCCACCGTGTCGTCGGGACGCAGCTTGTCGCCGCCTAACCACAGGCTCTTCATCAGCAGGGGGAACTGCTTGGCCAGCGCCTTCTTCTGGAAGTTGAAGCGGTCGTCGAGCTGTTTGGCCGTCACCTCCAGCATGCGGTCGAGCTTGGCAAAGAACAGGTCGATGCGACGCTGCTTCGTCTCTTCAGAGACCTCTCTCACCTCATACGTCTCGCCGCTCACTTCCTTGGCGCTCTCCAAGGCCAGGCGCACGATGTTGATGGTCGAGAACGAGAGGTTGCCACGCCCAATGGAGGTCTTAGGCCCGAAGCGGTTCTCGAACACGCGGGTGCGGCAGCCCATGGTGGCCACCTCGTGCTCATAGCGCAGCGGGTCGTCGGGGCGCCACTCGTCGCACTGGTTGAACGTAGCGTCGAGGTTGAGGAAGTTGGGGAAGAAGCGCCGTGCCGTCACCTTGCAGGCCAGCTGGTAGAGGTCGAAGTTGCGGTCCTCAGGCAGGTAGTTCACGCCGCGCTTCTTCTTCCATATCTGTATGGGGAAGATGGCAGTCTCGCCGTCGCCTACGCCCTCGTAGGTGCTCAGCAGCAGCTCACGCATGACGCAGCGGCCCTCGGCGCTGGTGTCAGTGCCGTAGTTGATGGACGAAAAGACCACCTGGTTGCCGCCGCGCGAGTGGATGGTGTTCATGTTGTGGATGAACGCCTCCATGGACTGGTGGACGCGCCCCACGGTCTTGTTGATGGCATGCTGGCGCACGCGGTCGACGCCCTTCAGGCCGTCTAAGGGCTGCTTGAGGTAGTCGATGAGTGGCTCGTCGTACAGCGCGCTGTAGTCCTCGCCGTTGAGGTCCTCCAGGTACTTCAGCTCCTCCTTGTAGGTCATGCGCACGAAGGGTGCCAGGTAGAAGTCGAAGGCGGGGATGGCCTGACCGCCGTGCATCTCGTTCTGTGCACACTCCATGCTGATGCAGGCCAGCACCGAGGCCGTCTCTATGCGCTTGGCGGGACGACTGGCACCGTGGCCGGCGATGAAGCCGCAGGTGAGGATGTGGTCCAGGGGGTGCTGCACACAGGTGAACGACTTGGTGGGATAGTAGTCCTTGTCGTGAATGTGCAGCAGGTTGCGCTTCACGGCCTCGCGAGCGTCGTCGCTGAGCAGGTAGTCGTCGACGAAGGGCTTGGTGCTCTCGCTGGCAAACTTCATCATCATGCCTGCCGGGGTGTCGGCATTCATGTTGGCGTTCTCGCGAGTGATGTCGTTGTTCTTCACGTTGACAATGTCAAGGAAGATGTCACGCGTCTTGGCCTTGCGCGCTATGGAGCGCTGGTTGCGGTAGGCGATGTATTTCTGGGCCACGTCCTTGCGGCTCGACTTCATCAGCTCCAGCTCCACCGCATCCTGAATCTCCTCGACGTTCATCTGCGACTTGCCGCGCTGTGCCACATGGTCGGTGATGAGTCCCACGAGTCGCTCATCCTCGCCCTTGTCGGTCTGCATCATCGCCTTGCGTATGGCGGCCATGATTTTCTGTTCGTTGAAGCCGACGATGCGTCCGTCGCGCTTCACAACTGTCTGTATCATAATGGTGTTAAGTTTTGGGCTGTTATTGTTATTCGAAAACGTGTTGCAAAGATAATGATTTTTTTGGCAGAAGGGACATGGTGCGCCCCTTTTTTGCTGTTAAATAATGTCAACGAAAGCCCACGCCCAGCGGCATCATCACGCGCGCGTGCAGACATATACACAAATAATAAACTTATTCCTATACTAGCTAATTTTTCTGCCTTTTTCTTTGCCCATTCCCAACTTTTTTGTAATTTTGCGCCATCGCTTGTTAGCTCACCAGTGGGCGGCGGGCGGTCTTATATATAAGAAAGACGTTTTCTAACGTCTGTCGTTGTGGGTCGTGAATCTCGCAAGTTCCTATCTCTACAACAGGCAGATGACAACCGAAGCGTCTACGTGGTGCGTATCTATATACCCTATTATATAGTTCGTACTGGCGTGGGCTAACTGCGTTGTCTATCCTGTGTAGAGAGGGCAATGCGAGAGCCTACGACCCCAGGATGGGCATAAGAACAGACACCTACGCCTTTTTTGTATCATAAGCTAACCTGTAATAACTCTTAACGGCCTATTCAGGGGTGTTTACTGGCATATAATCTGTAGGACATAAGGTCTATGTCAATGCAACTATTATTACCTACATATGAAACGACGAAACATTACATTTCTGCTCACCCTGCTCATGAGTATGATGGGCACAAGCGCTAGCGCATCCGACATTGCAGTAGCAATCGATGACAACATGACCATCTATTACACTTGGACAAACAACAATACGGAGTTGTCTGTCAGCGGTTATGGTTTTAACATCATTTCTGTTCCTTACTACTTGGTCATTCCTGAGGAGGTGACTTATAACGGAACCACGTACCCAGTAACGAGCATCGGCAACAACGCTTTCAATTATCAATACCACCTAGAAGGAGTCACCATCCCGAACTCCGTGACGAGCATTGGTGACTTAGCGTTCACTAATTCTGGCCTGACGAGCGTGGACATCCCAAACTCCGTAACGAGCATTGGTAGCCAAGCTTTCGAAGGCTCCAGTCTGAAGACTGTTCAATTTGAAGACGGAGAGAACACGTTGGTTTTTTCTGGTTGGAATACATTCTCTGACTGCCCAATAGAATCTGTTTATATAGGAAGAAACTTGACAAGTTCTGGCCCCATATTCTCAGGTTTGACAACAAATACAACAATTACATTGAGTAATTCCATAACTAGCATCGGCGACTATGAGTTCTCTGAGTGCCCCCTTACAAGCATGACTATCCCAAACTCAGTTACGAGCATTGGCAACTATGCATTCATGCGGTCTGGCCTGAAGAGCATAGACATCCCTAGTTCCGTGACGAGCATCGGCAACTATGCGTTCTCAGAATCCGGCCTGACAAACGTGACCATCCCGAACTCAGTGACGAGCATCGGCTACTATACGTTCTCTGGATGTTCAAAATTGACGAGCGTCACCATCCCAAACTCAGTGACGACCATCAGCGGGATGTTCTGTGGTTGCTCTAGCCTGACAAGCGTGACCATCCCGAACTCCGTAACGTACATCGGTGATGAAGCGTTCTCTTGCTGCTCCAGCTTGAAGAGCGTTACTATCCCAAATTCCGTAACAAGCATCGGTCAATTGGCGTTCCCTTATTCTGGCCTAACGAGCGTCACTATCCCGAACTCCGTGACAAGCATTGACAACTGTGCGTTCGAGGGCTGCTCTGACTTGACTAGCGTCTACATCGGGAACTCTTTAATGAGCATCGACCCTAGTGTGTTCTATGGTTGCAACAATTTGACAGCCGTGAATGTTCCTGTTAAAAACTATTCGGCTTTCTGTAACAACAAACTACTAGGCTCGGAATATTTAAATTGCGTGCACCTAATTGATGAAGAGGGAGATGAAATTACAGAATTCGTCATACCCGAAGATGTCACGAGCATTGGTGACTTTGCATTCAATGGCTGCTCCAGTCTGACGAGCGTCATCTTCCCGAACTCTGTGACTAGCATAGGCTACTGCGCGTTCGCGCTTTGCACCAGCCTGACGAGTGTAACAGTAGGGATGGAAACACCCGTAGAGATTACTGATGACGTGTTCACCAACAGGGCAAATGCTACACTCTATGTCCCTGGTGGATGCAAAGCTGCATACGAAGCTGCAAACTACTGGAAGGAGTTCGGTGATATTGTGGAGATGGGAAAAGACATGAGCAGTTCAGATATTTCTATTGCGCCCATTGCTGCTGTCATTTACAACGGTTTAGCACAGACTCCGGCTGTCACGGTGAAAGACGGAAATACCACTCTGACCAACGGAACTCACTACACTGTTGCCTACAATAACAACACCAACGCTGGCACTGCAACGGTGACGGTAACAGGTAAGGGCGACTACAAAGGCACGAAGATGATTGAGTTCACAATTGACAAGGCTATGCTGACTATTACCGCCAATGACTGCTCGAAACAGGAGGGCGAGGAGAACCCAGAACTGACCGTGAGCTACGACGGCTTCGTATGTGACGATGGCATATCATCACTCACTACGCAGCCCATCGTCACCACCACAGCCACTGTTGACAGTCCTGCTGGTACCTATCCCATAACGGTGAGCGGCGCAGCCGCCAACAACTATGAGTTTACATACGTGAGCGGCACACTGACGGTGACGGAGCACTCTTCACCTGGAGAAACTGACATATCGCAAATGGATAACGTTATCTATATCGAGCCAACGGAGGTCATCAGTGGTAGCCTGGCTGTTCTGTCAGTAAAGATGAAGAACAATGTGGCCATCCAGACCATTCAGTTTGACTTGTATCTGCCCGAAGGGGTCAATATCGTTGCCAACGAAGACCAAGAGCTGATAACTGCAAGCAAGGAACGGATAAACAAGTTCAACTACTTCAACAGCACGATGCAAGCAAACGGTGCTTTGCGCCTGCTGGCTCAGGCCACGACTACCAATGTCCCTGCGGGCTCCGGTGAGATATGTAAGGTGACGGTCAATGTGCCAGAAAGCATGGCAGAAGGCGACTACCCAATCATCTTCAAGGACATCCTCATGGTTGAAGCGAACAACACCAGCCATTCTCCATCGCCCAACGTCGTTCAGTGTAAGCTGACTGTTCTTGCATACACTCCCGGCGATGCCAACAACGACGGAGCTATCAATGCCATCGACTTCAACATGATTGGAAACTATATCCTGGGCAACCACAGCCAGGCTAACTTCAGCTTCAGGGCGGCAGACATCAACAGCGACGGGGATGTCAATGCCATCGACTTCAATATGGTGGGTAACTACATTCTCTATGGCAGTAGTGCCCCCTCCTCAAGAGCAACAAGGAAAGAGGAAACGTTAGACCCGCAATAAGGTTTGTATATTAGAATAAAAACAATTATAAATCAAACAAGTAATAGGCATGAAAAAGATTCTGTTATCATTGCTAGCCGTCACGGCAACGTTCATGACGGCCGGAGCACAAGCAACTGATTTGTCGGCATTGACGGATGCAGTCTATGTGGAGCCGCTGGAGGCTCCGGCAGGTTCACAACAGACGCTGTCTGTGCGGATGAAAAACTCCATCGAGGTTCAGACCATCCAGTTTGACCTGTATCTGCCAGAAGGCCTTACCGTTGTCCCCAACGAAGATGAAGAGCAGATGGCTGCCAGCAAGGCACGAATCAACAAGTTCAATTACTTCGAAAGTTCCATACAGTCGGACGGCGCCTTACGCCTGCTGGCACAGGCGACCACCACCAATATAGCTGTTGGCGACGGTGAGATTGCTACTGTTATGGTGTCGGTACCTGCCAACATGGCTTTAGGCGACTATCCGATAACTGTAAAGAACATCCTGTTGGTAAGCAAGGAAAATGTCTCGAAGACTGTGGATGAGGTAACCACCATGATAACGGTCGTGGAAGCGCAGGACAGCCGCTTTGTGCTTGACGAAACCTCGACGACAGCGCCAAATGCCAGCGATGGCGCAGTGGACGTATTGGTGAAACGTACCATCAACGCCAACGAATGGAGCACCATCTGCCTACCCTTCGCCATGACGGCAGCACAGGTGATGGAGGCGTTTGGCAACGATGTGCAGATAGGTGACTTTAAGGGCTGCGTGGCTACCTTTGACAGCAACGATGACGTGACGGCTATCAATGTGATGTTCGACGAGGCCTCAGCCATAGAGGCCAACCATCCTTATGTCATTAAGGTTTCTTCGCCTGTCAGCGAGTTTACTGTTGACGGCGTGCGCATCGCCCCCTCAGAAGAGATCTCCGTGGACAGGGATGAGAGCAGCTACAAGCGTAACGGTAGGACCTACTATGAGTATAACAGCTTCATAGGTACATACGTTGCTGGCACGGAGGTGCCCGATGAGTGTTTGTTCATCAACAGCAACCAGTTCTGGTACTCCAAGGGCCTGACGAAGATGAAGGCTTTCCGCGGCTACTTTAGTTTTTACTACCTGCTGGCTGATGCTGCCGCCAGTTCTCGCATGAACATTGCTTATTACGGCGAAGCCACAGGTATCCGTGACAATAACCGTGAAGCAATGACCAATGACCGTTACTACGACCTGCAGGGCCGCAGCATAGCAAAGCCCGTGAAGAAAGGACTGTATCTTCACAATGGGAAGAAGGAACTTATCAAATAAAGAAAGGAGGATATGACTATGAAGAAAGAATATCAGCAACCATCCACATACATGGTTATCATCGGAACGTCTATGATGACGTGTGCATCCAAAGGTGTGACCTCTGAGAAAGGCATCGACTACGGAGGGATAGACAATGATGGAGTGAAAAACCCATCAGCACGTCGTCGCCGCCGCGATGTGTGGGACGAAGAGGAAGACATGGAAGAGGACTGGTGACAGTGCTCACATACAGCTATGACAGTTGCCTCATCTCTTTACGGGATGAGGCAACTGTCGCTTCTGAAGGGAGAAGCTTTAAACATGCCCAACCTGTTACCGCCCACATGACTTAAAGCATAAAAACGGCAGAGAAGAAAAAAACTCACTCCTGTAATCGGGCCAGCCGGGAGGTGATGAGCTCCATATATGCACACTTCATGCCTTCGCTGAGGAAGGAGTCGCTAATAAGCGTCTGCCACTTTGGTAGAGCCTTTTGAAGACCTGCTATAAGACGCAACACCACATTCTCTTCCAAACCCATTGTCTTTGCCGCACTTAGGAAATCGTCCAGACGGAGTTTTGTCTTTTTTCCAGAAAGGGGTAATGCCAACTCCTCTTTGTCTTTGGGATTGGCAATAGCAACGTTAAGGAGGTCATAGGCTGGCGACAACTGATACTTCACAGAAGGACGATAGAGTGAGAAGTTCTTCAGGTGCATGTCATTGTTGCCCGTCACAAAGCAGAAAAGCAAGAGCTGCATATAGTTCGTCAGGTCGAGCTTAGGCGTACTACTATACTGCGCTATGGTCTTGGCTATCTGCTCATGTGAGCCTTTATACTTGTATTCTGTAGGGTGCAACGTCAGTTGGCACATGTCCTCCATGTCAATCTTCTCGCCATTCTTGGTGCGGTCAATACGCTTGGTAATGTAACCGAGTTCCCCATCGGCCAAACGGATGAGGCTATGAGGTACGACACTTATCCTCACCGCTTCAGCAAGGTGCATCGTCAGGTCTTCGTTTTCGGGCAACTGCGGATAGCTCTCCGTCTGGGGCTTGAAGATATAATCTCCCCAAAGCCCCACGATGGTCAGTCGGCTACTGCCCTCATGTTTGCTGAGGTTCAGCGACAGCTTGGGCTGAACGCCAGTGAGTGAAGTTTGGGCACGAATTATTTGCTCGGCTAAACTATCAAGGTCTTCATGCCGATATTCTAACGATGGGACATCTTTTGTCCCGAAGAACTTTCGAGCGCAACCAGGATGAAAGTCTTTCTGCCCCTCTTCCAAATATTGATAACAATACAGGCACTTACACATCATTCGCCTCCTTCCTTGTTTATTGGTACGACACTGACAGAGCCGATGCACTCCTTGCAGCACAACAACAGCAGAGACATACGGTCGAGAATGCTGATGTCGGTGTTGCGTAGAGCCACATCGAGCAACCATCCTTCAGGTATCAGTCCGTCAAAAAACGGAAACAATACAGGGCTCACGAACGCCTCCTGTTGTAATGGCAGTGTCAGACTTACAGGCTGTGCATCCTCACGAGCGAGATACGTTTCATCATAACAGAAGCGGTATTCGCCACCTTCTTCTATCAAGATTCCTGTAAAAATGTCCTTGCGGTAAATCTCTGCTTGTCTCATTGCTTGGGTGTTGCCGTTAGTTCGTAATCAAACAAATCAAGCAGTTGGTTTACCTTATCCATCCTCAGCGTCGGTTTCCCTTGCTCCAGGTTTCTGACGAAACAAAGGCCCACGCCCGACTTCAAGGCAAGGTCTTCCTGAGTAAGACCATATTCCTTGCGCAGACTCTTTACAACAGCTGATAGTTTAGTCCTTTCCATATCAAATTATATAGTTTCGAATGCAAAAATACAACTTTATTTTGATATTACATCATTTCTAATATAAAAATGCAGAGATTTAACAAAATATATGCATTCTACTACAAAGCAACTGTCGTTTCTGAAAGGAGAAGCCTTAAACATGCCCAACCTGTTACCGCCCACATGACTTAGAGCAGGAAAACGAAGGAAAGAAAAAAATATTGGGCGAAGGTTGCATCTTTTCAAATCTTTTTCAGTATCTTTGCACTTTCAATAATTCTTAAAAGAACAGGAACTAAATACGCAAACAAAGAAGATGGCAGAAATGAAGAAGATGAAGACAGCGCTCATCTCCGTGTTCCACAAGGACGGACTGGACGAGCTGCTGAAGAAGCTCAACGCTGAGGGCGTCCGCTTCTTGTCGACCGGCGGTACGCAGAAGTTTATCGAAGAGCTGGGCTACGAGTGCCAGAAGGTGGAGGAAGTGACCACCTATCCGAGCATCCTCGGCGGCCGTGTGAAGACCCTTCACCCGAAGGTGTTCGGTGGCATCCTGGGGCGTCGTGACAACGCTGGCGACCAGGAGCAGATGAAGCAATATAACATTCCCGAGATAGACCTGGTCATCGTTGACCTGTATCCCTTTGAGCAGACGGTAGCCAGCGGTGCCAGCGAGGCTGACATCATTGAGAAGATTGATATTGGCGGCATCTCGCTCATCCGTGCCGGAGCAAAGAACTTTAACGACGTGGTCATCATCCCCTCGAAGGCTGAGTATGCCGAATTGCTCAGCATCGTCAACGCACAGGGAGCACAGACCACGCTGGAGCAGCGCCGCCATTTTGCTGAGCGTGCCTTCGGCGTCAGCTCGCACTATGACACGGCCATACACAACTGGTTTTCTTAGCCCCCTAAGTTAGGGGGATGGGGGTCTGAACAGGCTCATATAAAACCAGAAATCAAATAGAACAAAGTAACATTAAACGAGAAAAGTACAACAAGTATTAACACCAGGGTTGGGCGGTTGTTCAGACCCCCAACCCCCTAACTTAGGGGGCTAACAATGGGATTTTTCAGTTTCAGACAAGAGCTGGCCATGGACCTTGGCACAGCCAATACTATTATCATCAGCGACGACAAGATTGTCGTTGATGAGCCGTCGGTGGTGGCCATGGACCGCCGCACCGACAAGATGATCGCCGTGGGCGAGCGCGCAAAGATGATGTATGAGAAGACGCACGACAACATCCGCACGGTGCGACCGCTGCGCGACGGTGTCATCGCTGACTTCTCGGCCTGCGAGCAGATGATGCGCGGTCTGATAAAGATGGTGCACACCGGTCACCACTTCTTCTCACCATCACTGCGCATGGTCATCGGCGTGCCGTCTGGCAGCACCGAGGTGGAGCTGCGCGCCGTGCGCGACTCAGCCGAGCATGCCGACGGCCGCGATGTGTACCTGGTCTTTGAGCCTATGGCTGCTGCCATTGGCATCGGCATCGACGTGGAGGCCCCCGAGGGCAACATGATTGTTGACATCGGTGGCGGCTCGACAGAGATTGCCGTCATCTCGCTCGGCGGCATCGTGAGCAACAACAGCATACGCACCGCCGGCGACGACCTCACCGCCGACATCCAGGAGTATATGGCTCGTCAGCACAACGTGAAGGTGAGTGAGCGCATGGCTGAGCGCATCAAAATCAACGTGGGCGCCGCACTGACCGACCTGGGCGACGAGGGACCCGACGACTACATCGTGCACGGACCGAACCGTATCACCGCACTGCCGATGGAGGTGCCCGTGTGCTACCAGGAGATAGCACACTGTCTGGACAAGACGGTGGCCAAGATTGAGAACGCCGTGCTGTCAGCACTGGAGCACACACCGCCCGAGCTGTATGCCGACATCGTGCAGAACGGCATCTACCTCACTGGTGGCGGCGCACTGCTGCGCGGACTCGACAAGCGTCTGACGGACAAAATCAACATCCCCTTCCGTGTGCCCGAGGACCCGTTGCACAGCGTGGCAAAGGGTGCCGGCGTCGCACTGAAAAACGTGGACCGCTTCTCGTTCCTGATGAGATAACCCAGAAGTCCCAGTAGACTCAGAAGTCCCAGTAGACTCAGAAGTCCCAGAAGCCCCAGAAGCCCCAGTAGTCCCAGGAAACAATGGAGGACCTCATAGCTTTCCTGACAAAGAAATTCCACTGGCTGTTGTTCCTACTGCTGGAACTCGTCAGTGTGGTATTGCTGTTCCGCTACAACAGCTATCAGGGCAGCGTGTGGGTGTCGTCGGCCAATGCCGTGGCGGGCAAGGTCTTTGAGTGGACCTCAGGCGTGGAGCAGTTCTTCAGCCTGGAGGAGCGTGCACGCCAGCTCACCGACCGCAACATCAGCCTGGAGCAAGAGCTGAACCAGGTGCGGCAGGAGCTGATGGACCTGAAGGGCGACAGCCTGGCCTACGACAGCGTGATGCAGAGCGTGGTCGACGAGCTGCACTTCCTGCCTGCAAAGGTGGTGAGCAACAGCCTGCGGCGGCCCGACAACCTGCTGACCATCGACAAGGGACGCGCCGATGGCATCAGCCCCGACATGGGCGTGGTCAGCGGCAGCGGCCTGGTTGGCGTGGTCTACATGTCGAACCAGCACTACAGCGTGGTGATGCCACTGCTGAACATCCATTCGCGCGTGAGCTGTGCCATCCGCGGCAAGGGCTACTTCGGCTACCTGGCGTGGGACGGCAAGAGCGCCACCGACGCCTTCTTAGAGGGCGTGCCGCGCCATGCACAGCTCCGAATCGGAGAATGGGTGGAGACCAGCGGCTATAGCGACATCTTCCCACCGGGCATCACCGTGGGACAGATTACCGAGATTGGCAACTCGGCCGACGGACTGTCCTATCGCATGCGCGTCAGGCTGAGCACTGACTTCGGGTGTCTGCGCGAGGTGAGCGTCATCACCGACGACACCTTCTCGGAGCGCATCCAGCTGATGAGGGCCGCACGCGACTCGCTGGGAACAAAATAGCCAGAAGTGACGAGTGAACAGAAAATAGTTGACGATGACCATTGACTCCTTACGGCGCTTAGCCGTGTTCATATTGCTCGTTCTGCTGCAGGTGCTGGTGTTCAACCGCATCTGGCTGCTTGGCGTGGCCACACCCATGCTCATCGCCTATTTCATCATTGCGCTGCCGCGCAACTATCCACGCTGGGGCGCACTGCTGTGGGGATTCTTCATGGGACTGGCCGTGGACATGTTCTGTAACACGCCAGGCGTCACCGCTGCACCCATGACGCTCATCGCCCTGCTGCAGCCCTATCTCATAGAGCTTTTCCTGCCGCGCGACGCCGAGCCCGACATCAAGTCGTCGGCACGCTCGCTGGGCATTGCCCACTTCCTCAGCCTGGCATTCATCCTCGTGGTCATCTTCTGCCTCGTGTTCTTTGCCTTAGAGGCTTTCACCTTCGACAGCTGGCTCTATTGCCTGAAGTGTACGGGAGCCAGCTCGCTGCTTACCGTCGTTCTCATCATGGCATTCGAGACTGTTAGAAGATGAAGAACTATGGACTGGAATACAGAAAGTATGTCGTGGCGGCGGTGGCCCTCATCATCGTCACGGCCTACATCCTGCGACTGTTCAGCCTGCAGCTGATGAGCGACGACTATAAGCATAATGCCGACAACAACGCCTTCCTGAACAAGATTGACTATCCCGCCCGAGGCATCATCACCGACCGCAATGGCGAGCTGCTGGTGTATAACCAGCCCAGCTACGACATCATGGTGGTGGAGAACGAGGCTCGCAACCACTTCGACACGCTGGAGTTCTGCCAGACGCTGAACATCACGCGCGACGACTTCGACCGCCAGCTGAAGGCCATGCGCGACAAGCGACGCAACCCAGGCTACTCGCCCTATACCCAGCAACTGTTCATCAGCCAGCTCTCCGACCACGACTTCAGCGTCTTTCAGGAGAAGGCCTATCGGTTCCCCGGCTTCTACGTGCAGCGACGCAGCGTCCGCCAGTATGAATACCCCTACGCCGCACATGTCTTGGGCGACGTGGCGGAGGTGAGCGAAGCCGACATTGAGGCCGACGACTACTACCTGCCTGGCGACTACATCGGCAAGCTGGGCGTGGAGCGTTTCTATGAGAAGCAGCTGCGCGGCGAGAAAGGCGTACAGGTGCTGCTGCGCGATGCCCACGGCCGCATACAAGGCAGCTACAAGAACGGTGCCTACGACCGCAAGCCCGTTCCGGGGAAGAACCTCACCCTGGCCCTGGACAAGGACCTGCAGGCACTGGCCGAGCGGCTGTTGGAGGGTAAGATTGGCAGCATCGTGGCCATCGAGCCTAAGACCGGCGAGGTGCTCTGCATGGCCTCCTCGCCCAGCTATGACCCTCGCATGATGGTGGGTCGGCAACGCTCGCAGAGCCACCGCGAGCTGAGCCAGGACCCCTGGAAGCCGCTGCTCAACCGCAGCATCATGGGCCAGTATCCGCCGGGCTCCACCTTCAAGACCACACAGGGCCTGACCTTCCTCAGCGAGGGCATCATCACTGAACAGACTCCCTATCCCTGCTATCACGGCTTCGTGTACAAGGGTCTGCGCGTAGGCTGCCATGGCCATGGCTCGCCACTGTCCCTCGTACCCGCCATCAGCACCTCGTGCAACGGCTTCTTCTGCTGGGGACTCTATCACATGCTGGGCAACACCACGAAGTATGGCAACGTACAGACGGCCATGAACACCTGGCGCGACTATATGGTCAGCATGGGCTTCGGCTATCCCCTGGGCGTCGACCTGCCGGGCGAGAAGCGTGGCCTTATCCCCAATGCGCAGTTCTATGACAATGCCTATAAGGGCGAATGGAGCGGACTGACGGTCATCTCCATCGCCATCGGACAGGGCGAGGTGAACGCCACACCGCTGCAGATAGCCAACCTGGGGGCCACCATTGCCAACCGTGGCTACTTCATCACACCGCATGTGGTGAAGGAGATTCAGGGCGAGCCACTCGACACCCTCTACACCACACAGCGCAAGAGCATGGCGCCGAAGTGGGCCTACGAGCTGGTGGTGAGGGGCATGCGCTCGGCGGCACTCGGCGGCACATGCAAGGCACTGGGCCACTACGACTTCATGCCTTGCGGCAAGACGGGAACCGCCCAGAACAAAGGCCATGACCACAGTGTGTTCATGGGCTTCGCGCCAATGGACAACCCGCAGATAGCCGTGGCTGTGTATGTGGAGAACGGCGGATGGGGAGCCACCTACGGCGTGCCCATCGGCGGACTCATCATGGAGAAATTCATCAAGGGAGAACTGTCGGAGGCTTCCGAGCACCGTGCCACCGAGATACAGAACCGCCGCATCAACTACGGCACGGGGGACAGGTAACACCCAGGGGTGATGTCACTCTTCATGGCGACGGGCCATGCGCAGCTGATGCCCATAGACAAGGCAGGCCAGCCCGCAGTAGGCCACGGCCTGAATCCACAGGCTGCGCAGCTCAGGCAACACATCGTTGACCGATGCCCCCATCGTATTCAGACGGATATAGCCCCTGACGCCAAAGGTGCTGGGGAAAAGCCATGAGATGCCCTGCCAGAAGCCAGGGATGCCGGCCTGCGGCCATGACACACCGGTGAGGAAGAGCAGCGGCACCGACACAAAGACCATCAGCAACATCACATTCTCACGGTAGCGCACCAAGCAGCTCACCGTCATTCCGAAGAACACACAGGCCGCAATGTAGGGTATCATCAGCGCCAGCAGACTGCTGCCGCTGGCCAGCATGGGGAAGGAGAACATGCGTGGCACGAGCAAGGCAAGATAAGCCCCCATCACTGCGAAAATCATCATGTAGCACAGCGCCTTTCCCCACACGATGCGGTAGACGCCGCTGTAGTGTGGCGACAGCGGCACCAGCTGGCCGTTGCGGTGACGCTCGCGCGCCGTGCCGGCTGACATGCCGATGCCCAGGACGAGGGTCTGCTGCAGAATCAGCATCAGCACGGCTGGCAGCACACCACTGCCATAGCCGCCTGAAGGGTTGAACAGCGGCACATCCTCGTAGGCCAGCGGCTGCACGGAGATGGCGTCCTCGTGGTCAGTGTAGTGGCGCGCCAGACTCATCTGCAGCTCCTTGCCCATGTCCTGTGACACGAGCATGGCCGTCTGGAAGATGGCCTTATAGGTCAGCATGAGTGCCATGTCGCAATAGACACTGATGGTGCCTTGCTCCATGCGCCCCACGCGCTCGGCAAAGTCGGAGGGGATGAGATAGACGCCCTTCACCAGCTGGCGGCTGACCAACGACTGTGCCTCGTCGAGGTCGTCGGCATAGAAGGCCACGCGCACGTCGGGTGAGGCATCGCACTTGCGGATGAACTGTCGCGAGAGCTGCGAGTGGTCCTGGTCAACGACCACCACGGGCACGTCGCGCACCACCTCATTATTATATATCCATGAGTAGAGCAACGGATAGGCCAAAGGCACAATGATGAGGAAGATGAGCACGCCCTCGTCGCGGAATACCGAGCGCATCTCCTCCCACCAGATGTAGGCAGTATCATTCAGTGCTTTACGGAATGTAGACATAGTTGAGCATCGCGTTTTTAATTTTGCCCACCACGAACCACGGCAGCAGCGTGAAGCCGATGAGGGCCACGAGGTGGAACCAGCTGTCGATGAGCGGATAGCCGTTGAACACCGTAATCTGGTAGAGCATGTAGTAGTGGCGCAGCGGGAAGAGCCACGACAGCGACTGCAGCGGCTCGTCCATGCCCATGATGGGGAAGGCAGAGCCGGCCATGGAGAGACTGAGCACAGCCCACAGCGAGCAGACACTCATGGACATGCGCAGCGAAGGCATCAGGCCAAAGGCGAAGATGCCGAAGCCGATGGAGCTGATGACCTGCAACAGGCACAGCAGCACTATCATCTCAACGCCACCCTGGCGCGGGAAGTGCAGCACATGGTAGATATAGAACTCGTAGAAGGCAATGACGGCCATGAACACGAGCGTCTGTATGAGGAACTTGCCGATGATGGCCACCACGATGTTGCCTCCGGCCTTGTCAATCCACTCCTTGCCCGAGCCGAACTTCAGCTCCATGCCAAGCGAGTAGGCTGAGAGCAGGAACATGAAGAGCATCATGATGCCCGGCACGAAGACGGTGGAGAGGTAGACGTTATAGTTGCTCCATGGGTTGCCTATCTGGTGCGAGTCAATGCGCACCGGCTGCAGGAACGTCTGTATCTGCTGGTCAGTGAAGCCCCTGGCCCGCATCGTGGCCTGCCCCACGGCGGCTGAGCCCAGCGTCGAGATGGTCTTGAGGTCCTTCATCACCAGCGACCCCGCCATGATGCTGGTCTGGGTGTAGTAATAGGACACCTTGGGCTGGCGCCCGGCCAGCAGCTGTTCCGACATGCCCTTCGGTATGTAGAGGAAGGCATAGATGTCGTTGGTCTGTATGGCATGGCGCGCCTCGGCCACCGATGGGTAGTGGGCTATCACGCGCGAGTTCTC
>Ga0310691_10003155_pt1 | contig 20281 bp, 29 predicted proteins | sample 176DNAGHGlowgp2_FD_203887 | JGI IMG/M metagenome (GOLD analysis project Ga0310691, IMG submission 203887) | Sheep rumen microbial communities from Palmerston North, Manawatu-Wanganui, New Zealand - 1766 DNA GHGlow gp2 (v2) (version 2) | ecosystem: Host-associated > Mammals > Digestive system >...
TCAGGTATATGGCAAGCCGGGTGACTGCATAGGATGTGGAAAGTGCGAGAGAATCTGTCCTCAGCATCTGCCGATAAGAAACAATCTTAAACTGGTAGCTTCGCAATTTGAGTGATATTACAAATGTGATCACCGGTTAATCAATAGAACGATAAAGAGGAACCGGATATTGAAGGCTTTGCAGAAAAGATTGAAAAATACTATCCGGACGTAAAATATGTGAATAAATTCATGACGCACAGCTGGGGACAGAAGGTTATCCGCTTCTATGACCCGGATGGGAACCTGATAGAAGTGGGGACGCCGGTGTAGAACCTTTAAGAAAATTAAGGTGTTCGGAAGAGGAAAGAAGATGACGGTAATGGATAACTGCACCCCCCGAAAGGTTCAGGAGAAAAGGACGGATTGAAGTTGAAATGAAAGAACTGATCAAGCACATAGAAAAGAAATACAAAGCTAAGCCGGAATATCTCTGGAAATCCTACCCGGAATATGCCGTCTTTCGCCATTCGGATAACAACAAATGGTTTGCCCTTGTGGCGACCGTTGAACGGAAGAAACTGGGCCTTGCCGGCGAGGGAGATATCGACGTGATCAATCTGAAGGTGGATGATCTCATGTACCGGGATATGCTCATCCGGGAAGACGGGATCATGCTGGCCTATCATATGAACAAACAGCACTGGATCACGGTACTTTTGGATGGTAGAGTGCCTAAAGATCATGTCCTGGATCTTCTGGATATGAGCTATATGGCAACGGCATCGAAGCAGAAGAAGGATAAACTTCGTCCTCCGAAGGACTGGATCGTCCCGGCAAATCCGAAGTTTTATGACATCCCCCATGCCTTTGATCAGACCGATGAGATCGACTGGAAGCAGGGCGCCGGGATCAAGAAGGGCGACACTGTATTTATGTATATCGGTTCGCCGGTATCGGCCATTCTGTATAAGTGCAAAGTCACCGGAACGGATATTCCTTATAGGTATCAGGATGAAAACCTTACTATCACAGCGCTGATGAAGATCAAACTCCTGAAGCGATATAAGCCGGATCAGTTTACGTTTGATGTTCTGAAGGAAGAGTATGGAATCTATGCCGTAAGAGGGCCGAGAGGAATTCCAAACAGTTTGAGTGAGGCGTTAAGTCGTGTCAAATAATGAGGGGTGGATAATTATGACTTTGGAAGAGTTGATGCATAGGCTTGTTTTGACTCCGCCCTATAGCGGAGTTTAAAATGCTCCACCGGTTAGCAAATGCTAACTTGTATAGGTACATATTCGAGTTTTCGGACACAAAGGACAACGGGAAGATGAAGAGAATCTTTTCCTCCATGCCTTTAAAGCAGATAGAGCTTGCTATAAACAAAAGTTATCACCGGTGATAAAATCCCTGTAATTTTCAAAGACCGAAACATCTGTTAGGATTAGGCAATCGAAGAGATGACCAAAAGAAAAGGTCAAAGAGAGGAGATTATCATTATGAGAAAGAAATTTATCAACACATTATTTACCGGGGCGCTTACCCTGACATTAGGACTCGGTTCACTGACAGGCTGCAGCCAGTCTTCATCCAAAAACAGTGATGCTTCAAGCACGGCAGCAACCGAGGCAACCAAAGCAGTAGATACAACCACTGCGGGTGGTGAAACTAAAGAAGCAGGCAAGCTTGATATTGTGCCCGGAAACGGAGAGACCATCAAGATCGCCGCTTCACCCATCCCCCACGCAGAGATACTTGCTAAGGCAGCGGATATCCTTAAGAATTACGGATATAAACTCGATATCGTTGAATTTGAAGATTATGTTCAGCCAAATCTCGTAGTAGAGTCCGGTGAGTTTGATGCAAACTATGTGGAGCATGTTCCTTACCTTAACAGCTTTAATGAAGAGCAGGGGACTCACATTGTAAATGCCGGCGGAATTCATTATGAGCCCTTTGGTGTATATCCCGGAACAAAGAAGAGCCTTGATGATATCGCAGACGGTGACAGCATTGCTGTTCCAAACGATACAACTAACGAGGCAAGAGCGCTGCTCCTGCTTCAGGACAACGGGCTTCTTACTTTAAAGGATGGCGCAGGTCTTACCGCAACTGTAAACGATATTACCGAAAATCCTCACAACATCAAATTTGTTGAGCTTGAGGCTGCACAGGTAGCCAGAGTTGTAGATGAGGTGGCATACGTGGTCTTAAACGGTAACTATGCTCTTGAAGCAGGATATTCTGTTGGAAAGGATTCAATAGCATACGAAGCAAGTGATTCTATCGCTGCAAAGACTTATGTAAACATCATAGGTGTGTATGAGGGAAATGAAACCAAAGATAAGATCAAGGCACTTGTGACCGTACTCCGCTCGGATGATATTAAAACGTTTATTAAAAATACCTACGATGGAGCAGTTGTATTTTTTGAAGAGTAATAAACAGAGATTTGTTACGGGGAGAGGCTCATCTGTCTCTCCCTGTTGTCATATCGGCAGTAAAAAAAAGGTAAATGGAATGAGCGCGATAGAAATAAAGAATCTTACAAAACAATTTATACTTGGGCAGGATACAGTAAAGGCTCTGGACAATGTCAGTCTTACTGTTGAAAAAGGCGATATATTTGGAATCATCGGCATGTCCGGTGCAGGAAAAAGCACCCTTGTCCGTTCCATCAATTTCCTTGAACGCCCTACAGATGGAAAAGTTCTGATAGACGGGATCAATCTTGGAACACTTTCCGAAAAAGAACTTCGAAAGATAAGAAGCGGGATCGGGATGATATTTCAAAATTTCAATCTGCTTGAACAGAAAAATGTGATAGACAATGTCTGCTTTCCACTCAGACTGCGTGGCGTAAAAAGGAAGGATGCGAGGAATAAAGCAAAGGAATTGCTTGAACTTGTTGGCCTTGCGGAAAAAGAAAAGGCATATCCCGCACAGCTTTCCGGCGGACAGAAGCAGCGTGTGGCCATAGCCCGGGCTTTGGCTACGGATCCGAAGATCCTTTTGTGCGATGAAGCCACAAGTGCTCTCGATCCTCAGACAACCGCCGGCGTACTGGGGCTTATAAAAGAGATAAATGAAAAACTGGGCATCACTGTTGTTGTCATTACTCATCAAATGTCCGTAGTGACCGATATATGCTCGCATGTGGCTATCATCGACAGCGGAAGGCTGGTCGAGCAAGGCTTTGTGGATGATATTTTCAGAGCCCCCAAGTCAAGTGCCGCAAAGGAATTGCTGTCGGGAAAACAGACGGTTTATACACCGGCAAAAACTCTTAAGGAGGCTCGCAGAATAAGGATAGTTTTCAGAGAAAACTCTGCGTTTGAGCCTGTGATCGCAAACCTGATACTCAAGTTCCAGGCGCCCGTAAATATCCTTAAGGCAGATACGAAAAATGTGGGCGGAAAAGCGGTAGGTGAGATGATCCTGGGTCTGCCGGATGATGTGAGATTACAGGAAGATATCATTGATGAACTTAAAAAAGCGGGATTATCCGTAACGGAGGCGGGAGACAATGAGTGAGAAAGTAATACAAATGATCGTAGAGGGAATCGGTGAGACTCTCTATATGACGATCGGCTCCGTGATAATAGGATATGTTTTGGGGCTTCCGCTTGGAATACTGCTTTATTATTCCGGAAAAGGCGGGTTAAGGCCGTGTGCGCCGCTTTATCATGTGCTCGATTTTGTATGTAATATCATACGCAGTATTCCGTTCCTTATTCTGCTTATTCTTTTGATACCTTTTACAAGGGCTGTTGTGGGCAGAAGCTACGGCTCGACTGCGACTATAGTACCACTTGTAATATGCGCCGCGCCTTACATAGCCAGAGTGGTAGAATCGTCTCTGACTGATGTGGATGCCGGTGTGATAGAAGCGGCAAGAGCCATGGGAGCAAGCAATATTCAGATCATTACCAAGGTCCTTCTTGTAGAGGCAAAGACATCACTTATGACCGGATTTACTATAACGACAGGACTGCTCCTTGGGTATTCTGCAATGTCGGGTACGGTCGGCGGCGGTGGACTGGGTGATATCGCGGTTAGATACGGTTATTACAGGTGGCAGACCGATATAATGATAGTTACAGTTGTTCTTTTGATCTTGATATTCCAGATCATACAGAATGTCGGGACGAGGCTGAGCAATAAACTTGATCACAGAAAACGCTAGGCAGATTCTTTTAGAGAAGGCCATTCGTGGCCTTCTCTTTTTGTTGATCAAGGGCATTTCGACAAGGATAAAATATCTATAAAATCTACGCTGTTTTATATTATTTTTCTAATGCATATGCTATACTGACAAAGTCTCGTGGACACATTTTAAATGATGGTTGAGAATGATTGAAATAACAATGGTTGTTTGCAGGGCAAGGAGGAGGAAAAATGAGCTTTGGATTAAGAAAGATCCTGATCGCAGCATTTGCGTTTTTTGCGCTTACACTTTCAGTCTGCGCTGTGCCAAAGGATGCATTAGCTGCGGATGAACTGACAGGCAAGACCGCATCAGAGATAACCGATATGATGGGTATTGGCTGGAATCTCGGAAATACCTTTGATGCAACAGGGGGAAATTTGGAAGATATTTATTCGCACGAGACGAGCTGGGGAAACCCGGTGGTCACAAAAGAGCTGATAAAGGCCGTTAAGGCCGAGGGCTTTAATACGATCCGTATTCCCGTAACATGGTATAACTATGCCGATGGGGATTTTAATATCGACAGCAGATATATGGACAGGGTAAAGGAAGTTGTTACCTGGGCGTATGAGGAAGGATTCTTCATCATATTGAACGTTCACCACGAGAATTGGGTGAATGATGCAAATATCGACAAGAACTATATTGAGATAGGCTACAAGCTTTCAAAAGTTTGGTCGCAGATCGCCGACAATTTTGCCGAATTTGACCAGCATCTAATATTTGAAGGAATGAATGAGCCAAGAGCTTCCGGGACCGGCATAGAATGGACCGGAAATGACGACTGCTATCATGCTGTCAATTACCTTCTTCAGGTGTTCGCAAACACGGTAAGATCAAACGATAAAGGCCATAACGGCGAAAGAGCGCTTATGGTTCCAGGATATGCGGCAGGAAGCACACTTCAGATAATGAATTCCATCACGCTTCCCACCGTAGACGGAGAGGTCTGCAACAACCTCATCGTATCCGTTCACTGCTACAGCCCGTATGATTTCTGTCTTGCCGACACTCAGAAGGATTTTGATGTAAATAATTCGTCTCACACAGGCGGAATAGATACATTGTTTTCGCAGATCGACGACCTGTTCCTTTCAAAAGGAATACCTGTAGTCATTGGCGAGACCAGCGCAACTGCCAAAAACAACGTTCCGGCCCGTGAAAACTGGGCTGCATATATGGCCAAAAAATCTGCCGTATATGGCGTTCCCATCGTTATATGGGATAACGGAAGCAACTCCAATTCCGGTGGTGAAAGCCATGCGCACATGAACAGGGCCGAGAATAAGGCAAATTATCCCACAGTTTTCAAGGCACTTTTTGATGCCTACGCAGCAAGCGAAAAGAACAGCGCCAGAGGCAGATCGGGCTCCGATGATCCGGGGTCTTCCTCAGATTCCGGAACCGTCATCTGGTCTGAGAATTCCGGAAAAAAGAGCACCAAATCCTGGGATGCCGGATTTATCACCATTGGAGCAAAGCCTGCATATTATCTTGAAGGAAGAGAAGTGGTCATTGAGTATTCCGGAAGCGGCGATGTCAAAATGATCCTTGACAGCGAGGTAAAGCAGCAGTGGTGGATCCCCATAGATCCCACAAAGGTTGTTGACGGAAATGGCAGAAAGAAGGCAGTCTTTTCGCATGATACCATCATGGGAGAAATGGCTAAATTCGGAATCACGGATCCTGCGGACCTTCGAAATATGTGTTTCATAACCACAACGGAAGATGTTACGGCATACAGCGTAACAGTGATCGGCGGCGGAGCGGTAATAACCTTTATGTCAAACGGAAGGACATATTCCGTATCATCCGAAATGCCATCTGACCCCGAATACAAGAACATGGAATTCCTCGGCTGGTATTTTACCAGGGACTATCAGGCGGACAGCAAATACGAAGGCGCACAGCTCGAATCCGACAGCACCGTATACGGAAAGTTCAAGGTGACGGATGCTGCCTTCCCGGCAAATACTGCAAAGCCGGCGGATGATGAGACAAAGCCTGAGGATACATCAAAGGAAGACAAGACATCCGAAGACAAGACCGCGGAAAACACCGGGGAAGATAAAACTGCGGATGAATCCGATAATGCAGACAAGTCGGATAAGTCAGACAAGTCTGACGACAAAAAGTCAGATGCGACAAAGGCCGACAGCACGGCAAAAGAAGGCGATAAAGGCAACTCAAATGCGCTTCTTATCATAATACTTGCGATTCTTGCGTCCGCCATAGTTGTCGCAACTGTAATATTCATAATGAAGATAAGAAAAATGAAGTAATGTAGGAAAAAAACAGCATTTCAGCGCCCTTTGCTTATGGTAAAGGGTGCTGTTTTAGTAATATTTAATTGAAGCATGGCTTAGCGGTGTGGTATAATGTAAAAATAATCTGATGGAAAGGAGAAGAACTCAAGCGGCGCGATGAATCTGGAAGACCAGGTCGAGAGAATCATGGTTTATCGTTCCAAAGGCAACAGGAAAAGAAGAGAACAGGCCTGAAAGGACGGAAGATCCTTATAGCAGAGGATCAGGAAATTGATCTGGGCTGCATCAATATTACCTTGATCATAATAGAAAGGCGGAAAAAAGAGAATGAAAATAGTATATAAAAGGCTGACGGAAGCGGAATTGGATACGGTCATAAAAATGAGAATAGACCAGCTGACGGAAGAGTATACCTCAGCCGGCAAGACCGTGCCTGAAGGGGTAGATCTTGAAATGACCCTGATGGATTTTTATAAAAGAAATATGGCTGCAGGGACATATGTTTCATGGCTTGCATTTGACGGAGACAAAATAGTCGGAACAAGCGGTATGTCATTTGCTGAAAAACCTCCATACTTTACCTGCCCTACAGGAAGACTGGGGATATTATCAAGTATGTATACCGACCCCAATTACAGAAGGCTTGGAATTGCCACCGCTTTGCTTGATCATGTGGTAAAAGAAGCAAAAGACTATGGCTGCGGGACCATCTACATAACGGCTTCGGATATGGGCGTCAAGCTTTATGAATCATACGGATTTATGCATAATGGCAATTTTATGCAATATAACTTTTGACAGATGATTATTGAAAAAAATAACTGAAAAACTAAAGGGAGAAACTAAAGCTATGGACAAAATATGGGAAGAAATGTATAATGCGGCCAAGTCTGTTTTTAGACCGGTAACGATCTCTGATTATGTGACCGCTGGAGAAGTATCTGCAGCGGTTCTTTCAAGTTCGGGAAAGATCTACACAGGCGTATGTATCGATACATGTTCCTCACTTGGAATCTGCGCCGAAAGAAATGCTATCTTCAACATGATCACAAACGGTGAATATGAGATCAAACGCGTCCTCTGCATCCCTCCAAACGAAGGAAAAGGAGCGCCCTGCGGCGCCTGCAGAGAACTCATGACCCAGCTCATGCCCGGAAAGTACAAAGATATCGAAATAATGCTCGATTATTCTACGGGCCGCGTGATGAAACTTGGCGAACTGACCCCCGAGTGGTGGATCGATTGAGCGGAGATTGACTCTTTTTGGGAAAACGAAGTGGAAGGGGAGAAAAATGACAGATCTAAATGCAGTTTTTAAAAGCGTACTTGAAGCGGACAGAGCCGCTGTAGTCATCTGTGATCTTGATCACAAGATCATCTATATGAACCCTGCAGCGATAAGCAGGTATGAAAAGTGGGGAGGCAAGAACCTGATAGGGCAAAGCCTCTTACACTGTCACAATGCCAGGTCATGCGAAATGATCATAAAGGTTCTGGATTATTTCAAAGCATCAAAAGACAACAATATAGTATACACATCATTCAACAGTAAGGAAAACAAAGATGTGTATATGATCGCCCTTAGAAACGAAGCCGGAGAACTGATCGCATATTATGAAAAACACGAGTATCGAGACAGGGAAACAATGAAGATGTACGATATGGATTGACCCGGGCTTCGGAAAGATGAATAAAAATGAGGAATTAATATGCAGATAGTAGCAAAGGAAAGAACAACAAAAAAACAGGCCAAGGAAATCACAAATGTGGTAATGCAGGCCGCGAAGCTTTTAAAGAATCCCGAGTCAAAGCCAATGGATTTCTTTAACTATTGTATTTTCGGAATGATCTTTGCCATAGTGGCCGGGATAGTATTTGCGGTGCTTATCGCTGTCGGAAGAGGAACTGTCCTAACCTACATAGCTTTATGCGTCATGGCATTGCTTTTGGTGACTGCTATCATAGTTTACCGCACGGTCTGCAGATTTCGAAATACTCTTTTAAATAAAGACAGAAACGTTCTTATAGTTATTGATGAAGAAGGTATCGATTACGACGATCACGAAAAGCTGAAGATGAAGACCCCATGGACAGGAATATCATTCATAAGGGAATTTGACGAATGTCTGTATTTTTTTCCGACTGATATAACAGGCCTTGTGATATGTGTAAACCGCAAGGAGACGGAAGGCGTTTCCGCATGCCTAAAGGAGCTTGGAATCAGTACGAGGATGATAAGGAAAAAATGAGACCCCGGGAATGAGACCCCGGGACGGAGTCATAGTCTCATTTTTAACAAAGCAGTATATAATGAGACCCCGGGACTTAAGTCGCAGTCTCAAAATTATTGTGTATGATGGTAACTAGACACAATTGCCCGGTCGAAAATCCGTCATTTCTCGCTTTGTGACGTGGTTTTCGTGTATCATTTATGTGATAATTGTCAGCGAAAGGAGAAAACAAAATGATAGACCAAGTAAAAATTGGTGCATTCCTAAAAGAATTACGCAAGGAAAAAGGACTGACACAAGAACAGCTTGCGGAAAAGTTCGGTGTGTCCTCAAGAAGCGTATCTCGTTGGGAAAACGGCAATACCATGCCGGAACTTGGTATTCTTGTCGAGCTGGCAGATTACTACGAAGTTGACATCAAAGAGATAATTGATGGAGAAAGGAAAAGTGAGAACATGAAAAAAGAAGAAAAAGAGACTTTGCAAAAGGTCGCAGATTATGCACAGGCAGAAAAGAACCTGACAGTAAAACGTAAGTGCATAGCAACATTTTTAGGAACATTTGTATTTGCGCTATGTATTTTGATTGGTTACATCGTACTCCCAAAGTTGCCCGAAGACAGCTTTTTTAGAAGCAACGGGTTATGGCTCGGAATAGGAGTTATAGGGCTCGTTGGTCTCTGGAGCATCGTGATCTACGAGAATCGTAAAAACTCCAAGAAGGATAAAGAAAATGATTAACATTAGAATCGCAACAAAAGACGATATCGAAGCTTTAATGAGTAGCCGCCTTGAAATGCTAAAGGTAGTCAACGACCTTCCGGAAGATTACGTATATTCCGATGAAATGATAAATGAAAGCCGCGATTACTTTTTAAACGGCGATCACATAACGGCACTTGCCACTGATGACGGCGCAGTCATAGGCTGCGCCTCCATCAGCTTTATAAGGATCATGCCGACATTTTCACACCCCACCGGCAAGCGCGCCCACCTTATGAACGTCTACACAAGAAGCGAATACCGCCGCCGCGGAATCGCCCGCAAAATGGTAGAACTGCTTATTGACGCGGCATGGAAAGTCGGCGCCACCGAGATCAGCCTTGATGCAACAGAATCCGGAAGACCACTTTATAAAAGCATGGGTTTCACAGATTCAACGGAATGTATGGTACTGACAAAATGACCCATAATTATCCCACTACCGCACTTTTGAAAAGCATGGTAGTGGGATTATTTATTTTTATAGGTAGTATCCATAAAATAAATGGAGCAAGCCAAAGCCTGCTCCAAAGTGATTACACTTTTCGCGCTTATAGGGGCGAAACCCTAATAACGTCGTTCACCTTTAATGGAAGTGAGACTCCAATAACATCGTTCACCTTTAATGGAAGTGAGACTCCAATAGATGTGTAATCGCATCTTTGTGGGTTAATTATATAACAAGATAACAGAGAATGTCAATAGTTACGCCCAAAATGAGACCCCGGGACGGAGTCGCAGTCTCAAAATGAGCAGAGATGGAATACATTATTTAGACAGCTTCGGCTGTCTTTTTTAAAAGCCCTTTTACTTGCTAACATATAAATTTGTACCACAGGTTTAATGACAACAAGGCCCATCCATGTTATATTTGTAGAAGCTATTACTTTGGAGAATCAATCATATGATACCTACACTATACGAACCCTTTCGGCACTGGTCTAAAAAGGGTGGAGTTTATATTTTGTCGGATCTGCATTTTGCTGACAGCGACTGCAAGCTAATGGATCCGAATTGGATCACACCAAAAGAGCAGATAGAGATCATTAACAGGATGGTCGGGAAGAACGATACATTTGTGTGTCTTGGAGATGTTGGCGATCCTGCATATATTCCCATGATTAAGGCGAGAAAGAAGATACTTCTTCTCGGCAATCACGATGCGCGCGGGGCATATAAGGACCTTTTCAGCGAGGTCTACACCGGCCCTCTGTTTATTGCAGACAAGATCCTGCTTTCACACGAGCCGGTATACGGACTCCCCTGGTGTCTGAATATACACGGCCATGACCACAACAACATGGAACCTTATAAAGAGGGCTGTAAGCACATCAACCTCGCTGCAAATGTGTGCGGCTACACGCCCATAAACCTTGGAAAGCTCATAAAAGACGGCGTACTGTCCGATATTCCAAGCATCCACCGGATGACGATAGACCGCGCAGTGGAGAGAAAGGGGGGCATTAGGGAGCTTACCAAAATGCTTAATGATGTCCCGCATAGCTATTATGATTTTGTGAGAGGAATTACAGCCTATTGCCGGAAAAAGCCACAGAGACTGGAAAAGGTTATGGAATACATGAAAGGTCATCCGGAGGCAAGTACATCAGATATAATTGAGTTTGTTTCCGGTCAGGAGGATTTTTTTGAAAACGCTGCACCGTATAGTGGAGCTGAAGAGTAGACAAAACAACAATTATTTGAATTGAGTTACGAGGGGGATATTAACATGAAAAAGTATAAATATGTTTGTGAAGTATGCGGAAGAGTGGAGATCCTGACACAGGATGAGGCATACCAAGCGGGCTGGGATTACCCGCCTTTTATGGGAAAGTTCGGAGTGGTTTCGGCCAGAACATGTCCGGACTGTCCTATAACCGAAACCGCATGGATGGCTCTTATGACTAACAAGAAGTATGACGAGCTTACAGAAAGGCAAAAGGAAGCCATACAGCGCATTCTTGGTGAGCCTGATAATATGGAGGTTACTTAGAGAACATCAAGCCACAGTTGTTTAATATTAAAATGTAAATGGTAATATAAAAATATACAAAAAGGGAAAATATAACTGTATATTTTATATCGACATTCGCAGTACTGATTTCTAACATTAAAGAGAAGAGGTCTATCGTTGGGTGACATACCCTGCCTGAATTTTTTACTGCTGGTTGAATGACAACGATGTATCTTTCATGTTATAATAATAGTGTATTATAGTTTTTTAGCTGAGGGCGAGTTTATTGACGTTCTCAGCTTTTAACAATTATCATTTGGAGGCCCCATGTCAGTCTTAATGTCAGATGATAAAAAAGAACTTATCGTTAAGTGCACCTGTGGTTGCGGACAGGCTTTTAATATCATTATAGATGCCGATAAAGATGAGAATAGGGATACGGCTCAAGATCTGTATGCCTTTATATGCTTCATGAAAAACAACTGCGATACGGAATATTACAAAAATCCATGGCGAGCCTTTAAAATAAAGATGAAGAAGATATGGTTTATTCTGCGCGGAAAAGATTACTGTTACTCTGATACGGTCATGAGTAAGAAAGATTTTGAAGAGTTCAAGAAGTACATAAATCAATTTTGATTTTTGGAGATATATTATGGTTCGTGGATATTATGTGACAATCAAATGGTCGCCTGAAGATGCTTCATATATTGCAGAGGCCCCTGAAATTCCCGGGTGCATGGCAGACGGAAAAACATATGCAGAAACTCTTGAAAATGTAACCGTAGCTATTGATGAGTGGATAGAGACGGCAAGAATATATGGAAGAGAAATACCTCAGCCGACGCATAAGTCTGTAAGAACTGAGTGGAGCAACATGATGGACACTTTTGAAGAAAACGATGCAGTAATAATAGGCCATAATTACGGCAATGCAGTCTGGATACGTGCTGCTCGCGTGCATGAAAGCGAAAGAATAATCGCAAACGATGTGTACGAAGAAGGGACAGAGATCTCGATAGACAGGGGCTTTTTTGACCATTTCTTAAAGAGCATATTCCTCAGTCATTTCGACTCGCAGATGCCGGCTAATAAGAAACGTTTCACCTATGCCTTCAGCGACGATGGCCGGTATCTGACCGGATTTGAAGAGGGTATTTTAGAGCATAATTTCTTTACCTATTCGCAGCTGAAAGAAATAATTAAAAGTGTGGAGTCGCTTGCTGAAAGCATGGAAAACAGTAAAAAGAAAGATGTAGACACGGTCATTTGGCTACGTAGGTTTGTAATATACGCAAACGAAATAATGGCCGATAGTCCTAATACAAACATGATATCGGTATCGAGTTGATGGGGTAACAGCATGAAAGAGAGCTGTTTATTGATAAAAACGATTCAGTCTGCTGAGTCGAAAGAACAAGTACAGAGCGGAGGTATACGCTATATGATGACCAGAGATGTAGTATGCATAGGCCTAAAAGAGTGGCGAGTAAACAATAATGCGACCGCTGAAGGCTTAGCTAAGATCATAGGATGTGACCCGGGGTATCTGACTAAACTCGAAAATGAAGAGATGCTTCCGGATATAGAGACGGCCCTTAAATTGCAATGTGTCACCGGTAAAATGTTTTGGGAGCTGGATTCTGATGCAAGCATGAAAATAATACGTGACATGGCGAGGGCAGGTGAAGAATGCTTTATCGTTCCGTTAGAGAATGAACTCGACGAAGACAAAGAGTTACCTCCGGTGACAGATGGTACAAAGGAGGAGATAATCCTCAGCCGGCGAAAGCTGGCAAAAGATATGGAACTCTCGATGGAGCAGGAAGATTTCCTTACAGAATATAAAAACTATCTTTTGGCAGGCGGCCTCTTTAATGATGAAATCCGTGGATATATTATCACGGCGGCAGAGAAGGCAGGTCTTTCCCGAGAAGACATCGGTCAGCTATTGAACGGCCTTTCAGAAGCATTTATGGATACACCAATAGAAAAAGCAAAACGGAAGACAAAAGAATTTATAAACGGAGACTAACTATGAAAGTACTTGTCATACCCGACGTACATCTAAAGCTCTGGCTGTTTGACCGGGCATCGGAAATACTAAACATGAAAACGGCAGACCGCGCAGTATGCCTTATGGATATAGCAGATGACTGGAATATGCAGTTTCAGACAGAGCTTTACCGTGAGACATATGATAGGGCGGTAAAGTTTGCGCAGGATCATACGGACACGCTTTGGTGCTACGGAAATCACGATCTCAGTTATCCATGGGGTAAGCTGGAGTCGGGATACTCGGTTTATGCAGAAAAAACCGCTATGTCCGGCCTTGAAAAACTGGAGCACAGCCTGAAAGATCCTTCTCAAATCGCAATAATGCACAGGATAGATAATGTCCTGTTTGCTCACGGCGGCCTTACAGCTGATTTTGTTAGATGGCTTGATAAAAATCTTATAGATGCCGACATAGACGAAGTGCTTGCAGCGATAAATGCTGCGCCTCAGGCTTACCTGTGGGATGACAGGTCGCCTCTGTGGCTTAGACCGCAGAATACAAACAAAAAAGCTTTCAGGAGCGATAAGTACACTCAGGTAGTCGGTCATACTCCGGTAACATCGATATGTGAGAAGAACGGCTTCATATCGATCGACGTTTTTTCAACGCATCCACGGGGCGGGCAGATCGGCTTGCCGAACATGATCGTTATTGATACGGTGTCACGTAAGTTCGAGCTCATAGAAATAAGTGTCGGTTCAAAGAATACGGCGCAGACCGAATCAGAAGAATAGGGGAGCATGTCACATGAATATCAGTTATTCAGACAATATACGCGATGAGATCATTAATGGAGAGAGCGTTACAGAATTGTATTCATCTCCAAAACATAATGAGATAGTTGGTATTATCTCTTGCTGCTTGCGTGATTATATCAAGAAGACAGTTCAGCCTTATGCAGTCTTTAGCAACAGTGTGGCCCTTTTTGTCGGGGAGATCATGGGGGTATCTTCGGGTGATATATATATTCCACGTGTTATGGTCGTAAAAAAAGAGGATGTGGCTGAGGATGGTATTCACAAAGTACCGATATTTGTTTGCGAAGTCACGTCGGAGAAATCTGCAAAGTATGATTATAACGAAAAACTAGAGACATACCGCAGGATAGGTGTGAATGAATACCTGCTTGTAGATATGCAGCAGAGTATGACTTTGCAGTATCAAAAGGGTAGGGATTATGTGCCTTTAATAAGTGCCATAAATGATAAAATATGTCCGGCCACATTTCCGGGGCTTAATATAGAACTGTACCCCATACATAACACAAATCAGCCCCAAAAACCGAAAACGACTAATATCCAGGAAACTGTTACCTTGCATATAGCCACAGAATTGGAGAAGAGTCTTGCTAATACCCGTAATAACGTATTCAAGGGCAAGCTGTACAATTGGACGCTCAGTGGTGATATCGTCTATGCGGCGACACCGGATATATCCATTTTAAGCGGGCGCAAAAATCTCAGGGAAATAGCATCGACCGATACACCACTCTTTGTCGCAGATGTAGCCTGCGATGATGCGGATCTTGAATATGCTATGTATATGCGAGACATTTACTGTCACGCAGGCGTGGAAGAATGCTGGCTGGTAGAATGCAGGGACAGGACCATAGAAAGGTATCTGCTTAACGATATGGCCGATGGCTATATTCTGCATGATGTGATATGTGATGATAATAAGGCAGAGTTAGCGCTGCTTTGCAAATCTACGGTAAAGCTTGATTTTGACGCTGTATTTGAATGAAAGGAGGCGACGCGAAAATGGTTTTCATTTCATTGACCGAGGATGAGACCAAAGTAATTGTAGATTGCCATAAGCACAGCAAGGACGGTGACTCTTTTAGGCTTGTCATAGACAAGAAAACACACGAACTCATAGAAAGGCCTGAAATGCCGGATATAGATGCTTCAGCGGCGTATTCACATATTTATTCGTTGATCAAAGAGGGTAAAAAACTACCCAAAGAAACAGTGGCAGAATGGGGATAACTAAACGTGAAAAGGAGAAGCATATTAATAAATGATCAATGATAATATTAAAGAGCAGGTAGAAAAAATATTAGAAAAGGAAAGATGGGCGGCCAGAGTCAGTGGAAAGGTTGATGGTGCTTTAAATGTCCTTTTCCTGCTTGATATTAGTAAGGAAGAAAGAATAAGTCTTTTGTCGCGGGCTCTCGGATTAAGTACCGCAACGGCAACAGATTTTGTTGAGGACCGAATGAAAGATGAGTCGGAGTGAATGCTGAATTATAATGGGGGGAATAATACATGCCCATAGTAACAAATCATGCCAAGCGTCGTATGCGTGAGCGGACGGGCATTACAAGTGGTAAAGCCATATCCATGTCCAGACGAATACTTGATGTAGGAATAACCCACGCCGAGGCAAAGGGTGAGCTGAAAAAGCTCATGGACGGCATCTACCTTGCAAAGCTGTCTGCAAACAACATGCGGTATTACGCCGGAGACTTGTATCTTTTTAACGGCGGCATCATGATAACTGTTTTTACCGTGTCGGATGATATCAACAAAAATCTGGAGGGCAATGTTGAAACAGAAGCATATGAACGCTATGTGAAGTTCATGAACCGCAACAAACGGCCGGGAACGCAAGGAAAGGTTACAAAAACTCAGCTGCTTGATGATGTTAATCAGTGGGCAGCGAATTACTATAGAAATCCCGTCCGCATATTTGTGGCGGTGGATATTCTGCTTAACAGTTACAGGGAAATACGCATAGAATATATCTCCGACAGGGCAAGAGCTGACTTTATGGACTTTACCGCGGTTATGAAATATGTCTCGAGAAAATATAACAAGAAATGTTATCTCGTACATAAACGTGACAGGAACAGAAGATATCTTACAGTGGATGAGTATAGAAGGTAATCGTCTTATTAGAAAAAAGGAGATACTATTATGACATTTTTAGATGAAAATCAGCGGAGGGAATACTTTGCCACACATTATAAAAACTACCATTCTGCGTATTATGATCAGCTTTATCAAAAAGGCATAGAAAGGGCGAATAAAGAAAAAAGCGTCGAGTCGGCATGCTCAGACTATAAGATAGGATTTGCGAAGGGGTTTGTCGAGGGGTATATTGATGAGCGCCTAAGCAGTCTTTTTGAAATGGTTTCTTTGGGTCATGTGACTGTGGATGAAGCTGCAAAGAAAGCAGACATGTCACCTGAAGAGTTTGCTTTGGCTAAAGATTTGTTCCCACTGAGTGATTGAAAGGATAGCATATGAAAAATGTAAAGAAGAAATGCCCTCGCAAGTACTTCCAGGATATATCAATTGGCACCAAGACCTTTGAATTCCTTAGGGACGAAGATGATATACAGCCCGGTGACGTGCTTGATCTGCTTGAATGGGATGGTGAGGCTTATACCGGCAGAAACACCCGATGCGAAGTAACTTATGTATTGCGCAATTGTCCTGAACATGGGTTGATGGACGGGTATTGCATTGTAGGAATTGAGGCTGTTGGCGAAGTTGTGTTTGATGAAGGAGGCCACATATGGACGGCAAAAATTGTTACCTAATAGCCAAAAAGTATGACCAGCGCGGGTGTATAGCAGTTAAAGCCAAGCGTGGCAAAGAACTGGCCTCGCTAGTATCATATTTAGGGCTTAAAAAACTGAATAGTGATGTTCAAATTCTGACAGTTACTGATATGGAAACTTTTGGCGAGTATAAACCATATGTGATCATAGACTCGGAGAGCGAGTTTATTCAAAAAGTGATGGAAATGTGAAAACAGCCTAAATATAGATATTGCAGAAAATAATCTGCATTGATAGAAATAAGTAGGTACGGTAAATATATAAAGAGTGTGGTTGGTGTTATGGTGCGAGAAGCTGTTTATTGGAAGCCAAATATGGCTGCATTAAAAGGAAATACAGGAAAAAATATAATGAAAAAGATAAGAAACACACCGCCTTTGGACCGTGAGCTGTTAAAAAAGAAAGCCGATATAATTGAAGCTCGTATCTTAAAGAACAGAGAAAATGGAGAATAAGCATATCATAGTAATACCGTGAATGCAAATTGGATGAGGAATAAAATATGACCATATTTGAAGATATTAAAGAAGGATTGTTGGAGGCTATCGATATTGAAAAAGGCAACAAGAAGCTTGTAGAAGTAAAAAACGACAAGCTTCCGGCGCGTACATTTGTTGTAGATGCAACAGAAAAGCCGGATGGGGATGCTTCGGAACTGACATATCCGGTGGAGCTTATAGACCGGTATATGAGCCTGCAGAGGATTCAAAATGCTGAAGACCGGGATAAGGAAATAGAGATACAGTTAAGGGAGATAAAGGCGATGCTTAAGGTCTATGGGGTTGATACTGAAAGACTAAAGCTGCAAGCCGGAAACATAAAAAGGAAGGGTGTGTAACCATGACTGAAAGAGAAAAGATATTGATTCTTATCGATAAGATCGCATCATCAAACAATGCTTATGCGAACGAAGATTTGGAGACTATCGAGGAAGGCGTGGAGAAAATGGCGGAATATGTCCGCAAAGTTATATCCGAAGGTATTGGCCTGCCGGTGGCAAAATACACTCAGGATAGGAATAAATACCTTGAATATGTAGAAAAGTATGATGATCAGAGACACACCGCGCATGAAGGAGCGATCCTGTCGGTGACACTCATCAACAGATTGGCAGAGAACTATGGGCTGGATCCAATCTTTACGCAAGAACAAACGAAGGATAGGATAGCAATAGCCGACACCTGTTTGGCTGTAACAGAACAGTTCTTTAAGGCGAGGAAGCTTTAAGTTGAACAATGCATAATCCTTGGAACGCAGTTCAACTAAATGTATTATCGTAAATCAAAAGAATTTTGTATATCGTAGAAACGGGGACGAAAAATGACAGTACAAGAATTGATAAAACTTGCAGACATCGATGAACAGGTAAAGCTCGTATGTGCCGAACGGTCGGAAGATGAAGAACCCTATGATCCGGAAGAAGTAAAAGGGGTACAAGAGGAGTTTATTTCAATGCTTCTGAACCTGAAACCAAAGAAGCGGGCTGGAATCATTGTTTTTGAAAAATTGTTTCATGATCCGGATGATCCGGAAATTGAAAGCGTCAGCCCGGAATGCTATAGCAATCGCAGTTTGTTGGCATTTCTAAAAAAGATAGATAACTCGTTGAAACCCGAAGTGAATTATAATGAATCCACTTCGGCAAAAGATCTTGAGAAAATGGTAAATCTGTTTCCGAAGTTTCCCCAGTCTCACGCCTTCGAATTTGACGAGTGGGAAGTAATACTGGGCTGGAAGGTCTACGAGGGTAATATAGATGAACTTGGGTTACAGCAATGTATTTATTCTCTGCTATATGAGATGTCATTTAACGGTGTTACCCTGGAAGATCAAGACGAAAGACGCGCTGAGCTTATGGCGACGGTGGAAGAAAAAAAGAAAGTCGATGAGATGCCGGAGGATGAACGGGAGGAGTATTATCAAAAACACCGTTTCACGCTTGATGATATGAGGATGGATTTGGGTTTAGAAGAGGAGACTGAGGCTGAGAAAGAAGAGTTTCGTAGAAAAGCATTACTCGGATGGCTGAAAGGTTATGAGTGGAAATACAACAATTATCTGGAGATGAAGAAGCATTTGTTATAGGGGAATGTTGAAAAATTTTTTCATGTTGAGGCATGGTAATACTATGATTTTTGTGGAGTGAGGTGCGAATATGGGAATGTTCGACACGTTTTTGGGAAGATACAGATGTGAGGAGTGCGGTAGTAGCATAAGCTTCGAAGAGCAGACAAAAGCATATGAATGTGTACTTAGAGATTTCTATTTAGGAGACTATGTTGATGGGGAGAATAAAAACTATTACTATCGCTTTGAGAATACCTGTCCAAAGTGTAAGCACGAAAACAAGCTTGCGATAGCCATAAGAAACGGGCAGTATGTGGATGTTATAAGCGCCGATGAGGCGGATGCCACTCCTATAACAGCATTTTCCAATATAGCATATGGTCTAGAGCGTAAGAGAATGTACGATGAAAACTGTAAGGCTATGCTTGGAGAGGAAATGTATGCCAGAAGAGTAAGCTTTATTGGTAAAAGGGTCGGGGATGAAATACAAGTCCTCGGAGAAAAATGGATAATAGACAAGATATATGTAATTCAGCACCGCCGGACAGATAAAGCGGGAGAATTGTTCCATTCTATGGATGAATTTCGCGGAGGAAGCTATTTAATAAATGTTCACAATGATAAATGCAATAGGGCCATCTTAATAGGGTACAGCAGGTTCTGCCATTGTTATAACATAACCGTATACAGAGGTACGGATACAGGGGAAAGAGAGCTATCTGATAGGGAGTATTATCAAATCTTCGGCAGTGAGATCCTGATTGAAAAAGATATGGTAACTGACGAGATCACATATGGAGATAAACCTGAAATTGCCTTCGAAGAAGGAAGCATGGTATGGATGGAAACGGAATACTTTGGCGAACTGCCCTGCGTTGTGGAACATATTACGGAAATTAATTTGGGATACAATTATGATGTCTCATTTTGCGGCTATACTGCAAGAAATGTGCCGCATTCTCTTTTGCGAGAAAGGAAATCGTGAATATGGCTGAACAGAAAGAGGTGCATATTGTCAAAAAGCATTGATGCCGAAATTAAGAATGAGATCTGTACCGAGATGCTTAGGTGTATGCTAAAAGAGGAGGATCCTTTAAGTAATAAAAAACATTGACTTTAGTGATTAAATATGTTTAAATGTGCTCATGGAGGACATTGTTATGAATACTTCTAATATCACTA